>Ga0105164_10001273_pt1 | contig 16267 bp, 12 predicted proteins | sample VDWuncwatermetaG_FD_89674 | JGI IMG/M metagenome (GOLD analysis project Ga0105164, IMG submission 89674) | Wastewater microbial communities from Netherlands to study Microbial Dark Matter (Phase II) - VDW unchlorinated drinking water | ecosystem: Environmental > Aquatic > Freshwater > Drinking...
GGTTTACTAAGTCATATGCATTTATGCCTGGTGGACTAATGCTTATTTTAAGTACAATCACTTTAGTAGCTTCAACAACAGGATATTTTGAAGTGAAAAAGGGACCTCAGAACACTGAAGAAAACCAAGAAGAAAAAAGTAAAACATAAATGTTTCACCTTTCACATGAAGGATTAGATATAGAAATCGTAAAGTTCTTTAACCAGTTCTGCGGTAAATCACAATTTTTAGATACATTAGGTCTAATTTTCTTATCAGTAGATGCTCTTAGAACAGCTATTTTAGTTTCAATCATTATTGGAATATGGGCTTACGGTCAATCTAAAAATGATTTATTCTCAAAGAAAAAAGCGCTTAGTATTTTATTTATCATAGTATTTTCACTAAGTATCATTGAAATTTTAAATGCCGTCATAGATAGCCCAAGACCTATCGTCACTTATGAAAGTGTTATTAATAACCCTATTATTACTAAAAACACAAAAGCACTTTGGGTAGATGGTTGGGCAAGAAACAGTAAGCATGGATCATTCCCCAGCGACACAGTAGCTCTTCTTGCAGCAATGGCTTTTGGAATTTTTTCCTGGAATAGAACCATAGGAATCATAGCTATCTTATTTGTAACTTTTGCAGGAATCTTACCTAGATTATATTTCGGGCTTCATTATCCATCTGACATGATAATTGGATTATTAATTTCTTTAATATCCTGCATGGTGGTAAACAAATTAAAATTCTTTGATTCAATTTCTAACAAGCTTATTGAAGTTGAAAAAAAATCCCCTTTTCTTTTTGGCACGATAGGATTTTATATTTCTTACATAATTGCAGATAAATTTATTCTTATAAGAAAGCTTCCTCTATGGATTAAAGCAATGTTTTAACTATAAGCCACGTAATGATTTTCTATGATTTTTTCTACATCATTTTCAGAAAACTTCAAACCAAGATCTGGCAAAACCTTAGTTCTGACAAACTCACTACACTCATATAATGAACACAAAGTATCTCTTTTTCTTTCGTTAGGATATCCACCCAAGAAACAACAAACAATCTCAGCAAAAGCCTCGTATTTAGATACATAAGCATAAGCAACATCATTATTTTTTAAAACCTTTAACCTCCGTTTGTCACTCTCGAATGCCAAATTGAAATCAGCCTTATCTGCATGATTTTTCACATTACCAATAACATGTCCAAGTTCATGTAAAAGAGTATATTTAAAAGCATTTTTATATTTTTTCCTATCAACAATTAGATTCTCAAGCGGATCTTCATATTTTTCAGGAGAATAAATAGTTAGATCATTGTTTCGCGATGGGGCATGAGAAAATTTTCTATTATCAAACCACTGTCCATCTTTATATCCCACCCATTTTCCATTTTGAATTGGTTTTTTATTTTTATCAGCTTCTTTTTGAGATGGGGCATAATGATAATAGGCATCTTCTGGATCTTTAGCAAGAATGATTTTTGCCCCTGCTTTAACTAAGGATTCATGAAGGCTTTCTGGTAATTCATCAAGTATTTTTTGAGTATCTATTAAGTAGTCTGAAGATACAGAAGTGTGTGATGGAATCTCAATTAAAGGAGAGAACTTATACTTAAGACGATAACCAGTAGGTAAATCATAAACTTCTATATGTCCTTTAAGTCCTAATTCTTTCCCTTCTATTAATGCAACAGGCTTACTCGAATCAGCATTTATGGGGAAAGGTTTTCCCATTGTTTCATATTCATTACTAGGTAAAAAAGGTGAGTTGAGAGTACATTTCTCTTTTGTAACAATATGAAATGGAGTACTAGAAGGTACATCAACTTTATAATAACGGTAATCATTTTCTGAAGACTTAACTACATTTGAAATTCCATAAGTAGGAATAGAACTATTACCATCTGCTCTTAAAACATTAGGTAATGAAAGTCCTATAAATGCGACTTGAGCTAAGAAATTTCTTCTGCTGCCTATTGTATTCATAAATAACGTATTGTGATTAGGATAATTATACAGGTTTCAGCTAAGAATTCTCTTAATTGTAATACTTGAAAAAATCATTGTAAGAAAAGGTTAATAAATCAAGAAGTTTAAGAACAAAAAATGAAAAAACTTGTTAAAAGTTATAGATAAAGAATGGAGATATCAATGAAAAAAACACTTTTACTGATTTTAATTTTAACAATAGGGTTTCTTAACTTTTCAAAAGCAAATGCACAATCTATAGAAGTGGGTGCAAAACAATCACTAAGTATTAGTGGTCCTGGATTTTTTCCATTTACCCCAAGTGGAAACACTGCACTAGTAATGGTATTCCCAAGTAACTCTGTAGTAACAGTAACAATTTCAAATTTTTTAGGTAACCCTTTTACATTGGCTCCAGCACAAAACTTTGCTGAAATAGGTGAACCTGTGCAAATCATGGGAAATACTTCTTTTCCCATTGACTTTGGTCAAGGAGGTCCTGACTTTAGTGGAACTTTTGGACTCTCATTCCTACCACAAGGATCAGTAAACTTTGAACTTACTATTACACCTGGAGTAGCCACATCATCTACATCTTCATCCAGTACTACTGGGGGACCAATTACAGGAGATTTATTTAGCCCAGATTCATTTACTGTAGTAGGTGGATTCTTAGACGATACACTTGCCAGCACTCTTTCTAATGAAGCTAATAATCTAAACTGTTCTTCTTCGCCATCAGGAATCAATTCAGCCTTAATAAATGACAGCTTTGTTAACCAGCTTTATGATGATTTACTTGACACAAATTTCGCATCTCAAAGAACAGTTTCAGGTTCAGACGATACTGATGGATTTACCCTTACCGTACCTTCAAAAAAAGATAGTGCTAAAGGTAGTCTAAATGTTAAATTAAACAATACTACCGATAAAACCAAAATTTATTTAACTGCGATTTTTCCATCTATCTCTGAAAAGCAATCAATTATGGTAGGAAGAAGCTTTGACACTAGCTTAGATGTAAGTATAAAAGAACAAGTAGACCCAGCTCTTGCTGCAGTCCAACACGCTATAGTTTCAGCTACAATGCCGTGGCAGCTCTCAAACAATGGTGGATTTTTTATCACACAAGGCGGTGGATGTGTAGGTCCATTTTGTACAATTGTTGAACAAGGAATGGTAGTAATAGTGCCAGGCGGGTCATGTACTCCTGAAATTTTAAATAACAGAAAGGCTGGATATCCTACTGTAAACCCTAGTAAGCTTTTTGATCCATTTGTTTCTGCTGCTGGTGTTATTCAACTTCCTGTATCCAGTATCGTTGATCCAAGCAATAGATTGGTAAGTAAGTTTGTAAAAGAAAGTAATTATCTAATTCTTCAACCTGTACCACCAGGAGCAATGTTAGTTCAGAAGTTGAATTTAATGTTGAATAAAAATTAATCCGGCGCAAAACCCCGCCTCATAGTGTTTTCAGTAATTACCCTTGGTTCTACGAACTGAAGCAGGTAATCTTTTCCACCTGCTTTAGAGCCTATACCAGAAAGTTTAAACCCACCAAAAGGTTGCCTAGAAACTTTTGCACCAGTACAGCCTCTATTTATATATAAATTCCCTACTTTAAATTTTTGTTTTGCTTTTTGAATATTTCCAGGACTTCTGGAAAATAATCCACCAGTTAAAGCAAACTTAGTTCCATTTGCTATTTCTAATGCATTATCAAAATCATTAGCTTTAATTACTGCTAAAACAGGAGCAAATATTTCTTCCTGAGCTATCCTGGCATCTGGACTAACATCTGCAAAAACAGTAGGTTCTATGAAATAACCATCAGGATTTCCTGCTTTACCACCGATCAGTAATCTGCCTTCATTTTTTCCAATCTCTATATATTTTAAAGTGTTTTCAAATGCTGCCTTATCAATAACTGGTCCTAAATATGAAGAAGGGTTTTCAGATGGTCCTTGTTTTATACTTTTTACAGCTTCAACTAATCTAGAAATAAACATATCATAATTTTCTTTAAGAACTATAACCCTGGAACATGCTGAGCATTTTTGACCAGCATAGCCAAAAGCACTATAGACTACACCACTAATAGCTTCATCTAAATCAGCGTCATCATCTATGATAATGGCATTTTTTCCACCCATTTCACAAATAATTTTTTTAACGAAATTTTGACCTTCTTCCATTTTAACTTCAGCAGCGAACTTACTTATAGAAAGTCCTACTTCTACAGACCCAGTAAAAGCAATTAAACTTACATCTTTATGTTTGACTAAATAATTTCCTATCGTACTGCCATTTCCTGGAAGATAATTACAAACACCATTTAGCAGACCAGCTTCTTCGAAAATCTCCATTAATTTATAAGCAATAACACTGGCTTGTTTAGCTGGTTTTAAAATAGCAGTGTTTCCAGAAACTAAAGAAGCAGAACACATACCAGTAAGAATAGCGAGAGGGAAATTCCAGGGCGAAATAATAACTGAAACTCCACGAGGTTCATAAAAAAAGTAGTTGTCTTCACCGCTAGGGCTTAAGAGCTTTTCAGGAGTAAAAAGTTTTTTCCCTTCTATAGAATAATAAATAAGAAAATCAATAGCTTCTGAGACATCTCCATCTGCCTCTTCCCAGGGCTTTCCTTCTTCCAGAACAATAACTGCATTCAATTCAAATCTTTTCTTTCTCATAATATCTGCAGCTTTAAAAAGAATTTCTGCTCTATTTTCTACAGATACATCTTTCCAAGAATTAAAAGCATTTAAAGCTGACTTAATAGCATTATCAGCATCAGCATATTCAGCCAGTGCAAACTTTCCGATCGATTCAGAACTCTTAGAAGGATTTATAGAATCAGCCCAATCTTTTGTTTCTGTTTTTTTACCATCTATTACAAGAGGATATTTTTGATTTAAATTCTTTTTAAATTCTTCAAGAGCATTCATCATTTTTTCACGATTAGATGAAATATTGAAATCGGTGTCAGGCTCATTCCTAAACACGTCATTGCGAGGAGGATTCGAAGAATCCGACGCGGCAATCTCATAATGAATCTCAGAATTCAATTTTGAGATTGCTTCGTCGCTCCCGCTCCTCGCAATGACGCCTGGCGCTTTCAGCAACCTATCCTCATCCACACCATCAGCAAAACCTTGTTTTAAGAAAGAATCATTAGCAGTATTTTCTAAAAGCCTTCTAACTAGATATGCCATACCAGGTAACATCTCACCACAAGGAGAATAAACTCTTACCCTTTCTCCCATTTCTACAAAAGCTTCTTTTATAGGATCAGCCATGCCATATAAAAACTGATATTCCATGGCACCCTTAGGTAGATTAATCTGTTCAGCATATGCTTTAGCATAAGAAAGTGATCTTATATTATGGCTAGCTATGGCTGGATAAACATAAGGATAATTATCAATTAAAATCTTAGTTAGTTTTTCATAATTTACATCTGACTCATACTTATGAGAAAAAACAGGACAGTCCCATCTTTTTTGTTTAGAGATAATAGTTTCAGAATCCCAGTAAGCTCCTTTTACAAGTCTAATAGATATCGGTGTTTTACGAAGTTTTGCCCACTCTATAAGTCCGATTAAATCTTCTTCACTATCTTTTAAATATGCCTGAATTACAATACCAGCATCTCCCCAATTTTTAAATTCTTCTTCTAATAATGTTTCTTTAAAAACAGCAAGAACCATATCTTTAAAGTGATAATCTTCCATATCCAGATAAACAAAAGCTCCAGACTCTTTTGCAAGATTATATATAGGTCTGAGTCTTTCTTTTAATTTTTCTACAGAGTTTTTAAAGTCTAAAGCATCAGCCTGTGAATAAAGAGAAGATAGCTTAACTGAAACATTAGCTTTCGGTAATTTCCCATAAGAAGAATTATCGATCTGATCAATATCCTCCCATTTCACAGATTCCTGAGATAATCCAGTAATAAGATCCATATAAAGACCATGGTAATATTCTGACTCTTTTTCACTTAAAACTGCTTCACCTAAAATATCTACAGTTACAGTCATATTTTTTTTTCTGAGATCAGAAACAGTTTTAATAACTTCTTTTACATTTTCACCAGCGATAAAGGTTCTAGCCATTTGATTTACACCAGTTTTAACAGCAAATGAAGCTGCTTTTCTAGTGAGGATATTAGAAGAACCCACATCAGAAGCAAACTTGATCAATTCAGAATGTTCACCTTTAAAATTTCCAAAATACTCTTGAATATGCTTAGCTAATTGTTCATCAGTTTTCAAAGATGGTAAAACATCTACAAATCTAAAAAGCTCTATTTTAAGTTTTTCATCCTTCATTCCAAGCTCCATAAGTTTAGAGCTCCAGAATGATCGATCAAAAAAAGAAGATTTAGAAGATCTAACTTTTTTAAAGATTTCTTTTCCTAGGTTAACTACTTTTTCTTCAAAAGATAAATTATTTTGAATCATTTTTTATTCAAATCTCTAAGAAATATAATACAAGATTTTTCTAATGTTTATTAAAAGGGTGATGGGGTTTGTCCACTATTTACACATCTATCAATGAAACTGTCACATCTCAATGTAACATTATTACATCTACCAGAACAGCAAGGGAAACCTCTATTACCGCATGGTGGTGTAGCAGTAGGACTTGGTGTTGGTGCTCCACATATTCCAGAGTTACAAGTTAAACCAGAACAACAATGATTAACATTTGTACAGGAGCCTCCAGAAGCTTTACAGCATATTCCACCCACACAAAAAGAACCACTACCCAAGCCAGTATTACAACAATTAGTATTATTTGTACACGAATTCCCTAAAGGAGTACAAGGGCTGGGTGAAGCTGTAGGAGTAGGAGTAGGAGTTGGGAGACGAGTACAAGCACCAGTGATAGCATTACAAAACAATCCAGAACAACACTCTCCTGGAGAGCATGGATTACCCAAAGATTTACAGCATGTTCCACCTGAACAGAACCAACCAGTACAAGGTTGACAAGTTAGTCCACTACAACACCTTAAAGAATCATTGCAAGTTCCATTGAGTGCTGCACAAGAACTTTGACATCTACCCACAATATTACAAGTACCACTTACACAGGGATTCCCTTTAGTACAACATTGTTGATCATCAAAACCACATTGCTCACAGTGACTAGCAGCATTGCAAATCAAAGAAGTAGAGTTACATGGATTATTATTAGGATTTGGAAGTGGACAACAGTCATCATTATTAGAGCCACATGATTTACATGTACCACCACTACAAACGTTTCCTACCTGGCAAGGGTTTCCAGAGGGACAACAAGACTGTCCCTGACCACCACAAAGATTACAGGTAGTTCCACCTATACATTGTAGGTTAGAAGATTTACAAGTATTTCCATTACAACAAGGTTTTCCAATATAACCACATTGCTGACATGTCCCATTCAAACATTGACCAAAACTACAGGCAGGTCCAGTAGTACAACAAGGGTTTCCAATATTTCCACAATTTTTACATGTTCCATTTATGCACTGTCCAGACATGCAGACTCCGCCATCACAACAAGGAGTATCGATATAACCACATTGCTGACATTTACCTTCAGAACAAGAAAGAGAAGAACTATTACAAGGATCTTGTGGCGCTGAGCAACACTTGTCATTTATACGTCCACAGGGCGTGCACTTACTATCGGCATCACATGAGTAACCAGCATCTTTACATTTTATTGCACCACTACAGCATGTTTGATAAATACCACCACAATTTTTACAGGTACCTTCATCACAGGTATCTGATGAATAACGGCATGGAGGTTTACTAGGATCAGTACAACAAGGATCATTGGTACCACCACAATATGAACAAACATTTGAAGAAGTGCAGCTAACTAGACTAGGCATTCTGCAACCCCCTCCATCACAACAACTACTTCCTGGATAACCACAAGGCTTACATTTATTGTCAGAATTACATACTAATTTATCATTAATACAAATCTTAGGCTGATTAAAACAGCATGCTTGATATACCCCTCCACAACGAGCAGAATAGTTTTTTTCATTTGGTTTTTTATTTTTCTTTTTATTTAACTTCTTAGTATATAGCTTACTATCTTTACTTAAGCATTTAGATTCATTTCCCTTTTCTATACATTTTAGATTTTTAGAACATTCTGAACTGTTCCTACAAACCTCACCTTCTAAGATTCTACAAAAACCATTTTCACACAGACCATTTAAACATTCACTATCTGAATTACAAGAAATATTTTCACTCTGTATAACCTTTCTACAGACATACCTTACATCATCTTCTGAGCCTACCTCACAAAGTCCTGATTTATCTTTAATATAATCACAACACTCATCATCATCATTACAATCTTCTCCAGAGTTCTTACATATAGGCAAGTCAAGAGGACTTATCTTTTCATCGACTTTGTCAACATCATCATTTACATCATTATTTTCAATTTGAGTGGGCTCAATCTGATCAAAACTTTCTATACCACTACGATTAAAATCATCATTATCAAACTGAGCTTTTACCTGAAAAGATAAAGCCAATAGAATAAAAATAAAAAAAATAATTCTCTTCAAGATGAATACATCTCCAATATATATATAGAATCACTTAAATAAATTAACAAAAGGTTAACTCTAATTTAATTATATTTAACTTGTCTTAAGTATAACCCTAACATACGGCATTAAGAGCCGATTTTAACAATAAAGTGGAAACTTTCTTTTGAAATAGGCATAACTGAAAGTCTACTTTGTTTTATAAGTGGTAATTGAGATAGTTTTTTTTCTTCTTTTATCATTTCAAGTGTAATAGGATTTTTTAATTTTCTGACAGGCTTTAAATCTACGACTACCCAAGAACCTGTTTTATCAGTAGGATCAGGGTAGTATTCTTTTACAACTTCTGAAATCCCAACAATTTCTTTACTACTAACACTATGATAGACAAGAACTTGATCACCTTTTTTCATCAATTTTAGATTATTTCTAGCCTGATAATTCCTAACACCATCCCATGTAACTTTCCCCTCAGATAAAAGTTTTTCAAAGCTATATTCTTCAGGTTCTGTTTTAACCAAGAAATAATTCATAGAAATTATTATAACTTATTACTCAAAGAAACCATTAAATTCAGAGCTTTCAATAGATTTAGCTTTAGGAAGAGAGAAGGTGATTACATTTTCTTTTTTTATATCAGGGTTTAAAAGTTTCAAATAATCATCAAGTAAAAAATGAATACCACTCAAGATTTCACCTTTTCTATATTCATTAGAATTGTTTTCAAAAGCAACAAGAGTATAACCTAACCTTGCTTCTAAAAGTTTAATTTTATCTAAATCATCTTTGTTTAACTTAGCTGGTTTTCTGTTTTGGTTAGCACCAATTTCTGACTCAATCTTCGCTATTTGTTTAAACTTTTTATAAGCTTGTAGTAAAACCTTAAAGTGATCTAAAGAATCTTGTTCATTTTCGTTAAATTGATTTTTATTTATGTTTAAATTCTTTCCCATAAACAATGGGACGAGGAAGAGTCTCCACTGTTTCCAAGTATGACTTATCAAAGAACATTAGGGCTTACCCTGAATTACACTTTTCTTAACATTGATCAGATAGTTGCTATGATTTGTAATGGAGAAAAAAATGATTAAAGACAAATATGAGGTTTTTAAAGATTTAGATATTTCAAGTTCTACAGAATTATTAAAACAAATTCAAAAAAATGGCACAGTCGTTTTTGGTGCATCAGGGGAAATGGGCTCTAAGATTTCTTCTACTTTTGCCCGAGCCAATACTCCTGTCATCATGCAAGATATTAATGAGAAAAAGTTGATTGAATCTAAAGAAGCAGCTATTAGTACTCTTGAAAAAGCAGCATCTAAAAAGAAGCTATCTAAGAAACAATTAGAAATTATAAAACAAAGAAAATTAATAAATGAAATCGTTATTTTTCCTGAAGGAGGGGAAATACCATTTAATGAAATCAATTCTCCAGGGGAAGCTAATTCATTCTTAGACAAGTCCATCCCAGCTCTTAAAGAGAAGTATTCAAGTTCATACATGCTTCTTGAAGCTGGTCCAGAAATCACTTCATTTAAAGAAGATGTATTTAAATTTTTCAATTATGCGCTTAAAAACAAAAATGCCGTTCTAGCTACTAATACTTCTTCTTTAAAAGTAGATGACATAGGTTCAAAAGTTGAAAATCCAGAAAGAGTAGTTGGTTTTCACTATTTTTTACCTGCACATATAAATGCATTGGTTGAAATAATTGCTGGGACTAAGACTTCTCCAGAAGTCATCCAAACCATGCAAAACCTGGCTATTTCAATGGGGAAAAAGCCCATAATAGCCTGGAAAGATTCTAATGGTGCCATAGCCAACAGAATACTAGTCGGCGTTTTAAATGAAGCAGCAAAACTTTATGATGAAGGACTTGGACCACAGTCATTAATCGACAAAATTTTTCTTGAGACTTTTTACCCTAAACAAATCACCATTGCTACCAGTAAAGCTCAAAAACAATTTCAAGCAGCACCAAAACTTTCTTTCTTTAAAGATGAAAAATCTTTATATAAAAAAGTCAGGGAAGAGAAAGACCTTACCAAGAAAAAAGAACTCTTAGAAACAGCAGAAGGTAGGCTAAGACAAAAAGTTTTATATGCTCAAATACTAGAAAATCATGCAGAGTTAGGGTCATTTTTCACCCCCGCTCCCTGTGTAGCAAAATTAAAAGTAAAAGCACAAGAACAAATTAAGAAAATCAAAGAAGCTATAAATGATATTGAAAATAATATTGAAAATGATTTTGAAATTACAACTTATGACTTCCCGAAACCAAGCAGTGAGTGTCATTCCCGACTTGATCGGGAATCCATTCCAACTAATCAAGTCCTGGATTCCCATTTTCATGGGAATGACATTATAAGTAATCGCCTCAAAGCCGCTTATATTTGCATCTCACAACAGATTTATCTAGAAGAGATAGCTACTATCCACGACATAGAGCTTGCTTGTAAAGAAGGTTTTAAATGGAATATTGGACCATTTGAGTTAATTTATTCTCTAGGTAAAGATGAAGTAGAAAGACTAAGTAAATTAGCAAATGAAAAAAATGGTGGAAAAACAGGAGTCTCAAAATCAGGTGAAGTAGTTACCGTAAATGAATCAGACATTTCAGGCATTCAAACCTACACACAAAATAATATTGGATTTATAGTACTGGGAAGGTTACATATTCAAAATCTTCAAATGATGCAAAACTCATTGGGTCCATTGACATTAAGAGCCCTTGAATCTGCTATTAAGAACTTTTCCGCCGAAGGCGGATCCGCCTCTGGCGGAGAAAATAGTACTGTAAAAGCTATTGTAATCAAAAGTCAAGGTGGTGGAGCATTTTGTTCAGGTGCAGATTTAGACTATATCAATGGTTTAAATTGGGACATGGAAAAAATTCTCGCTTACAGAAATCTTGGCAAAAAGATAATGAATGAAATTGCAAATTGTAAGAAACCTACTGTTGCTATTGTTGATGGACCTGCCATAGGTGGTGGATTAGAACTTGCTCTTGCTTGTGATTATAGAGTTATGACTGACCAAGCTTTTGTAGCTATGCCAGAAGTTGCTCTTGGAATTATTCCAGACTGGGGTGGAACTGAAAGACTTCCAGCCATAATAGGAAAAGAATTAGCAAAAAGAATGATATGCACAGCTGAGCTTAAAAACCTGGGACTAAAGTTAAATGCTGAAGATGCTTATGCTTTAGGCTTGGCTGATGTTTTTTGTCTTCAAAGTGAACTTCCCATAATAGTTACAGATTTAATTAAAGGAAATGGCAAAGTAGATATATACAAGAAATCAGCCCCTAAATCAAATCATGAAAGAAAAGACTATCCTGAAAATATAGTTAAGAAGTTTGGATTAAATAAACCTTTTAAACATAAACCAAGATGGATTACATGCCATGCAGCAAAATTTGCTGAAAAGCTTATAGAACACTCTGACAATCTTAGTTATTCAAAAAGAGTTGATGATGACGATGCTTTTAGAGAATTAATCAAATCAGGCAAGCTTGTATCCCAAATATATATAAACCCCTTTATTTCTATTGCACAGAATAAAGTTTTAGCGCCAATGTTTGAAAAGATTGGGTTATTGTAGATTTTTTTTAAGAAATAAGATACCATTAACAACAAGTTATTTAACTGAAAGAAAATATTTAATGATAGCTGTTTCATCAAATGAGCCTATTAATATTCGTACAGGAAATAAGCCTGAAAGAGCTGGTGCAGTTGTCTCTAATCCCAGGGGGTTTAACAGCTATCTACTACCTGTATCCGACCAATTTAATGAGTGGATTGGAGAAACTCTTACAGAAGGCTGCAAGGATGAAAGAATTAGATTTTTATTAACTAGCGAAATTAAGGCTCTTCTACATTCACTTAGCGAAACAGATCAAGAAAAACTAGCCAATATTATCCAAGCCATAAGGCAAGATAAAACACATCATCACTTATATAGAGGAATGATTTTTGGTGGTGGTGAAATCAGAGTAGTACCAGAAGTTGCTGGAGCAATGATTATTAACACAATTGCTATTCTTTCTGGAATAAAAAAACAAGAGGGTTTATTTAACAGGTTTTACGGATGTTCAGCTGGTGCAATGCCAGCAGGTGCTATGGCTATGCATGGATTAAATTCTCAAATGTTCCTAGAAAGTACTAAAACTCCATATGGCCAATTTTATATGGACAGTCCAAGATTTGAACATTGGATAAATAAATGCTATGCAAAATCATTTGCTTCCACTACAGGAAAACCTGTAACTATAGTAACTGGACATCACTTAGATGAATTAGGAACAGAATTCGATGTAAGTGCAGGAAGAAGAAATGGTGGCTCAAAAGAATCTACAATGCTATTGAAGTTACGAAGAGAACAAATTGGAATAAAGGCTAAAGATATACCACTAGCAGAAATAGGACGTGCTAGTGCTAACTTACCTTGTCTCTTTCACTATCCAGGGGACAAAACATATGGAAGCTGTACAGTTCAAGGAGGAGAAGATTTTTTCTTTGATGCAGGATTAATCTCTGGAAATGATTTACCACTTAATCCTATTAAAGATGAAATAGCAGAATATAGAAAAGATCGATCAAAATTACCATCACTTTACTTTCTAGTAGGCAATCAGGCAGCAACTAAAGAGCAGGTCAGAAATTTAAAAGAATTGGGTGGTAGAGAAGAAAAAGAAAAAAATATTAATCCTATGTTACTTAGATTCGGCAGCAAGTTATTAAGTTTTCTCTATATGTTTTCTTCAGGTAATAAAACATTGGAAGCAATTAATGATCTTGGAATAAATAGAGCTTATATAGAAGTTAGTTGTGCTGCTATAGATCCTAATACACATAAAATAGAACAACTTAAACCTGGGAATTTAAATGCAAAAACAGAAACTAAAAGAACGTTATTATTAGCGAATTTACCTACAAAAGAATTTAGAGAAATGAATCATCCTTTTGAAACCGTTATTGATCAATTACATTCAAAACTAATAGATACTTCTTATATCGATTCTTATGGTCTATCTGGAAAAAGTCCTTATGATTTATATTTAAGTGATATAAATTCTAAGATTGCAGAACTTCCAAACAAAAGTCAATCAAGAAGTGTGTTTTTGGGTAGAGCAGCAGCAGCTTTATAAAAAAATCTTACTCGCAAATAAAAAGGATCCGTCCGATTTACTCGGCGGATCCGGTCAAACGTAACATTTAGAAAAAGGAGGTTTCAGCTTGTCTGGAACCCCATAAAGAAATTACAGATCACAAGGTCTTACTGTACTTCTACCATTTTCTTTACAGCGCTTCATTGCTTCTTTAAGCATTTCTTCTACTTTTGCAGAAAGAGCTTCAACAAGGTCACCATCTGATCTAAGTTCTGATTCTTTAATTAGATCTTTTATTTTAGAACCAACTACTAAATTTTCTTTTGACATAAGCACTCCTTTGTTAGATTCCCTCAATTCTTCAATATTCTTAAGAATTAAGCCTTACAAAGAAATATATTACATAGACTAATGAAAATTTACCAGAGGGGAGAAGCACAATTTTTTACTAAAACGAACAATTAAGGCTTAAATCTTGAAAATTCTAGAGAATTTATCAAAATTCCAACAAATTTTAATGATTTAGAATTAAAATTAATTTATGGAAGTTAAGAAATTAAGCGAAGAAGAAATCAAAGTTAACCTTGAAAGGTTAAGAGACTGGAAGCTTGAAGGCAGTAAATTGCATAAACTTTTTAAATTTAAGACCTTTAGAGATGCTTTTCAATTTATGACTGGAGTAGCGATTGAAAGTGAAAAATTAAATCATCACCCAGAATGGTCTAATGTCTATGGAAATGTAGATGTGAAACTTATTACACATAAGGTAGCTGGCATTACTGAATTGGATTTTAAGTTAGCTGAGAGGATGGATGAGATTAGTAAGTCCTAACAATCACACAATAAAAATCATTTGACTTAATTCCTGCAATATATTTTTTTATTAAATCTTCTTTATCAGAGACATTCCCTTCAGTTATATGTTTCACCCCTATTGATTCCAGTAAATTTTTAATCGATATTATTTTAATACTATTATTTATTTTCATTCCCATATGAGGTTGTTTTCCTGTAGAAACTGCTCCCTGATTATCTACTAACAACATAAGAATGGGATGATTTTTTGATACTGCTTCACAGATTCCAGGAAATGCACTATGAAAAAAATCACTATCACCTACATATGCAATTCCTTTAAACGGAACTTTACTCCCTGCTCTTTTATAAGATTCTATTCCGCCTGAAAGATATGAAACTGCACAACCCATAGTAGTTTCCATATGAAGCATATCTTCAATGTCTTTAGTTTCTGGCACTCTGGATGATTGCCCTGCATCACCACAATACAAAGGTCTTACACCCGTTTCTTTTACTGCTTTTTGTAAACATTGAAGCATGATTTTAAAACCATCATCCTCTTTAAACGATGGAGCATGTGAAATAGTTTTATGTGGTGGAAATTGTCCTGGATGTTTATTTTGTTTTAAAGCATTAACTGAATTTTTCAAATCATCGTCTCTAAATTCTCCAACTTTCCTGACATATCCATTTAACTTTCCTAGAATAGGAATATTAAATCCATGTCTACTAGCACAATCTCTGACTAAAAGCTCTAGCAATGGCTCCCCTTGATCTATAACTAAAACTCTCTCTTTATCTTTTAAAAAGTTTATGATCGTTTCTTCAGGCAAAGGACAAACTGAAACCAGTTTTAAAAGACTTAGATTAGATGTTAAGTTTTCCAATTCAAGCTGTGTAGCAGGAAAACCTGAAGCTATTATTCCAAGATTTGATACACCTTTTACTACATTTATATTTGATTGGTCAAAGAACTTTGCAATATCAATTTGTTTCTTTGAAAGCTCTTCCCTATCCTCTTCTACTGTTTTAAAAATAGAAGTCCACTTATCAATAGCGTCAAATGGAATATCTACAAACTCTGTATTCAAAACCATTTCCACTTCATTAAAATCATTTTTATTTTCATCATAAATTTCTTTCATAGCTCGCCCAGTAGTTCTAATAAAAAATGGCAATCTAAACTTCTCAGAAAGTTCATAAGCTAGTAACATGCAGTAATAAGCACTATATTGATCGCATGGCTCAAAAAATGGCAATCCAGCATTTACATAAATGCCTCTTGAATCCTCTTCATTTTGAGATCCCCATGCAGATGGATCATCAGCAATAAAAAAAACAAGTCCTCTATTTATGCCTATATGATTTAAACAATAGAAGTGATCACAAGCCAAATTCGTCCCTACATCCTTAAAAACGACAAGAGATCTTTCACATCCAGCCACTGAACTTCCAAAACCCTTAGCAGTAGCTACAAACTCATTAGGAAGATAGTCCTGAACTTCAATATTTTTTGCATTTTTTCTAACTTCATCTAACAATAAAGATGCTGGCCTACCAGGATAGTTATAGATGACTTTTACATTTGACAATTTAAGAGCTTCAGTTATAGCACTGTTTATACTGTTAAATAAGACGATTGATTCCTGTTTAGATTTTTTTAATATTTGACTCATATAGCTATTTATATCAAATTTAAGCTTAAAAAGCTTTTAAACATAAATTTAACAATTCATCTATAAGAAACATGTAAAATATTTCATTGGATATTAATATTTTTTAATAGTTTCTTTTTTATGAAAATCATATTGAACATAAAACCAGAAAA
>Ga0105164_10001274_pt1 | contig 16266 bp, 13 predicted proteins | sample VDWuncwatermetaG_FD_89674 | JGI IMG/M metagenome (GOLD analysis project Ga0105164, IMG submission 89674) | Wastewater microbial communities from Netherlands to study Microbial Dark Matter (Phase II) - VDW unchlorinated drinking water | ecosystem: Environmental > Aquatic > Freshwater > Drinking...
CACTAATCGCATCATCAACAAAAGCCAAACTGCTTTGTGCTGAAAGCTTATCAATTACTGATAATTCAGATAATCCCAAACCTTGAAGCGTCGAATTTGTCGCCGTCGAATCGAAACTGATTCGATCATTGAATTGATCATTCTTAAGACCAATCTGTATGTCGAATACACCACCGATTCCATTAATTAATGGTGTCCCATTAAACTCTGTGGTTTGTGAAACTCGCTCAATTTCTTCTTTGAGCTGTTGATATTCCACATTTGTATAACCTCGCTCGCGATCACCAATAGTATCTGATGCCGCTTGAATTGCTAACTCGCGCAAACGTGTTAACATATTCGAAACTTCATTCAAGCCACCCTCGGCAATTTGCACCAAAGATATTCCGTCATTGGCATTTCGATTTGCTTGCCTGAATCCACGAATATTTGCCTTCATGCCTTCAGAGATTGCTAATCCCGCCGCATCATCCGATGCATTGTTAATTCTATAACCCGAAGCCAATCGTGCCATCGTAGTCCCCTGTTGATTGCTTAAAGAATATAAATTCTTATGTGCATTCAACGCATTTACGTTTGTTGCTATACGTAAACCCATTTTATCCTCCTTGTTTGTTCATCATCCGTGAAGTTAACCTTTCCTTGGTTGCAGCAAGAATCCATCCCTGCTGTTTTAAAAAATAAAAATAAACTAACCTTGTTTCATCAACTGCAACGCCAACTGTCCTTGCTGATTCGATTGCGCTAAAATGGATGTCCCTGCTTGCATTAAAATATTTTGTTTTGCTAAGTTCGTACTTTCTTCAGCCACATCGGCATCTCGAATTCGTGAATTTGCAGTGGCTGTGTTTTCTGAACTTTGTTGTAAGTTTTCAACCGTTGAATTTAATCGCGATTGGATACTGCCAAACCCCGAACGCAGGCCTGCCACATACTGAATGGCCGAATCAACCATTCCCAATGACTGTTGAGCTGAAAATTTATCCGCCACCGTTGCGCCATCAAGACCCAATACTTGGGTTTTTACATTCGAGGCTCTGCCATCAAATGAAATTCGATCTGCTAACGGAGAATTTTTTGTGTTGATTTGAAAATCTATAGTATCTGCTTTTCCAGATAATAAATTTGTTCCATTAAACTCTGTGGTTGCCGCTATGCGGTCCACCTCGTCTAGCATTTGTTTGTATTCAATATTAATTAATTTTCGTTCTCGGTCGCTAATTGTATCTGATGCTGATTGAATTCCTAATTCACGCAATCGAATTAAAATATTTGAAACTTCATTTAATCCACCCTCAGCCACTTGAATTAATGAAATACCATCTTGCGCATTACGATCAGATTGTTTTAAACCACGGACCCTGGCCTTAAGCCCCTCAGAAATAGCCATCCCTGCAGCGTCTTCCGACGGCTTGTTGATTTTACTTCCTGAAGATAATCTACTCATTGCCATGTCTAACTTTCCTTTAGTGCTTGAAAGCGTATTCAATGTATTCATCGAAGCCACATTCGCGTTAATTCTTAATCCCATAAATCGCCTCTTCCTTGAAACTTTAAAGTTTTAAAATCTTTTTTGCTAAAGTGTCTCACTCTGGCAAAATATTTTTTCTCACTCTGAGAACTCATCCTTGAACTCTCGAAAAACGTAAAACTCTTGTACACTTTTTCGGCTCATCTTGAGAAAACTTAAGGCCTCTGTATCAAATAGATTCAAATTTGGCCCTAAGTACTGCTTTACATTGATTCAGGACCTTAGTATTTTGTGTCTCATGGAAATCAGAGACCCCATACACGGATCGATTTACTTGACTGACGGCGAGGAAGCCATCACCCAGTCTGTTGAGTTTCAACGACTGCGTGAAATTAAACAGCTTGGCTTTTCTGAATTCAGTTTTCCAGGCGCCACACACAATCGTTTTTTACATTCTATTGGAGTCAGTCATGTTGCAGGTCTGGTTTTTGATAGTATTTTCAGAGCTTTTCCATTTAAAAAATCACAAAATAAAAATCGCTTCCGACAACTTGTTAAATTAGCCGCACTTTTACATGACATTGGCCATGGTCCGCTCAGTCACACAACAGAACTGGTGATGCCACATCTTAAAAAATTAAATATAAAAATTTATACTGATCAGAAAAAAAATACAGACCGCATCGCTAATCACGAAGACTATACAATTAAATTTGTAACTGAATCTGAGATTTCAAAAATTATTCAAAAATATTTTATCGACATTCACCCGACGAACGTGGCTTGTTTAATTGATCCCGATTTAAAATGTGATGAATTTGTTTTTTTAGATGGCGTTATTAACTTCAGACCTTTGCTGTCTCAAATTGTCAGCTCTGAATTAGATGCTGACCGAATGGATTATCTTGAGCGTGATTCGTACTATTGCGGTATCAATTACGGAAAAATCGACCGTGATTGGTTGGTTCAAAATTTAACTTTGCACATTAAAAACAGCACTGCTTACTTAGCCTTAAATCGCAGGGCTCTTTATGCATTTGATGATTTTTTAATTTCAAGGCATCACATGCATTTGATGGTTTATTTTCATCATAAAAGTATTATTTACGAAGAAATGCTCAATCGATATTTAACCTCAACCGATTGCAAATTTGTTTTACCCTCAGATTTAACCGAATATATTTCATACACTGACTATAAACTTTATGAACATCTAGACACCGTTGACAACACCTGGGCAAAACGCATCGCCACCCGAACGCCTTACCGTGTTGCTATTGAGTTGCATAACCAAGATGTTCTGCGCTCTGAGAATGTAAAATTAATTCTTGAAAAAAACAGTATTGATACGATCTGGGCCAGTTCGAACGTTCGGTTATCAAAATATCATCAGACCGTTGAGAATTTATCTGAAAATCAAAATCAAATTTTTGTTGTTGACCAGTACGACAAATGGGATAGTCCATCGCCCATCGGTATGGCGACGCAAATTTTTAATAAATACGAAGTGGCGCGCGTGATTGACCGTATTTATGTGGCTCCTGAAAATTTTGATCAAGCCAAGGCGCTATTGGCTAAAGAAAAATATTAGGCCACATCGCTTTGAAAAAAATACCCGTCAGAATCCTGACAGTCGATAGACCTTCATAAATCCGATATATCTTCTAGGAACTTAACTGGAGGATATTTATGAACACACTGAATATTTCATTGATATTAGTTTTAATCGCCCTTGTTGCTACACATATCGCGATGGTCTGATTAGCTTTATGACGTCAATAAAAAGTTCAATTTATTTTATACTGATGATATTTTTTCTGATATCTTTAGGCGCCAAATCAACATCTCGGGCAGAGCGCCCCGAAGACATCTCCTATCTTTGCGCCTCAGAAAAAAACCAATTAAGTTTTAATACCAGTATTATCCCCTTACAAAAATCAACTTTAACTGTGCTGACCTGGAATGCTCACAAATTTGCAGATCCTCAATATTTTATTGATCTTAAAAAAATATCAAAAACTTCAGATATTATTTTTATACAAGAGGCCATGCACTCCTCTGGTTGGCAAAAAGCCTTTTCAACACATATGACCCTTGACTGGAGCTTTCATAAAAGCTTTTGCATCGACGATCAATCCACCGGCGTTTTAACGGGCAGCCGTTACCCGCTGATGAATTCACAAACAATTGTGTCGCCGGGCACAGAGCCCCTTTCATTCACTCCCAAAGTCAGTGGAATTAGTTTTATTCAATTTCAAAATAAAAAAATCATGCTGATTAATACACATGCTCTAAATTTTAATTTAGGGTCTGATTTTGAAGATCAAGTTGATCAAATTATTCAAATTATTTCACAAACTGATTTACCAGTTATTTGGTCTGGTGATTTTAATACTTGGAGCCCTGGTCGTCGTTCGTATTTATTTAATCAAGCCATGAGTCAAGGATTAGACCCCCTAATCCCTAAAAATGACAATAGAACATTAAAATTAGATCACATTTTAGTTCGTGGATTTCGCTCGGTAAGTACAAAAGTTCTTGAAAAATACAAATCCTCTGATCATTTTCCTGTGGTCACAGAACTTGTTTTACAATAAGAATTTTAATCTTATTTACAATAAATTTAAATACTAAATCTTTATCTACAAACACTGACAATTTGATTTTACAGAATCAAGCCCCGTGCAACTAGCTGTTTTTCCGTTACGAGTGATTGATACCGACTCAAGTTTGCCATTGCGCTCGATCATAACAAGCTCTTCACCCTCTTGATAGTAAGCCCTGCCACCTTTTTCTTCCAGTGAGGTTTCAAAACCTGCTTTTAATGAATCTATATAGGCATCTGATGGATTCACAGATTGTTCAGGATCAATACTTTGCAATTCTGGCAAACCTTGTTCATTAAGTTTATAAAGCTGTACATGCTTCGTTGGTGAAGACGTACCGCCATCTTGATAATTAACTTCGGTCCTAAGTCGTTTTCGTTCACCATCATTATTTTTAAGATCTCTTTGAGTCCAGTCATCCATTTGTACAACGATTTCGCCCAGCGCTGGGCGAAGACTTACAACTAAATTATCAAATGTAGGGTCAACTCTGTCACTATCGATTGAGTTTTTAATTTCTAAACAGGTTCCAATGGCTTTTAAATGTTCAGAAAAAATTTTATAAACCTGTTGATTTTCTTCGGGCGTCGCAGGCTCTCCGGCAGAAATTCCCATGGCTCTTCCCTGAGTGTTTTTTTGAGCTATAGATTCGTCTAAAGATTCAGGCCTAGATTCAACAAAGCTTTGATCTGTCGATATTTTTTCTTTTTTTGTTTTTTCAATAACAACTATTTTTTTTTGATCGGCATGATCGTAAAAATAAAAAATCGTCATTGCTAATAAGGTTATAAAAATTCCAATTAAAAAATCTTTTCTCATTGCGTGAGCCTTAGTTATTTAATCAGACCAATTTCACGAAGCCGCTGCATTAAAAATTCATGCGCTGTGATGTCGGCATATTTTGCGCCGCCGCCGCCACCGTTTCCGTTATCAGCTTTGCATGAAGGCAAACACGACAACACAGACTCTGGATGTGGGTGCATAAAAAATGGCATTGAAAATCTAGATTTATTTGTGCCATCTTGTGGGTTCACCACGCGATGAGTTGTTGATGGAATCACATCATTTGTAATTCGCGCCAACATATCGCCCGCATCAACAATTAAAGTTCCAAAATCAGACTCAATATCTAACCACTGACCATCGCGATCTTTTAATTGCAAACCCGATTGCGTAGCGGCCGGTAAAATTGTGATAAAATTAATATCCTCATGAGCCGCCGCCCGAATGCAACGCGGATCCGTCCCCTGTGGAATCGGCGGATAATGAAGTAATCTTAAAATTGAATTCCCCTCTGAAACCATATTTTTGAAAAAAGATTTTTCAACATTCAAAGAATATGTTAACGCCTGCATCATCTGAATACCGGCCTGCTCAAGCTGAGCAAATAATTTTTCAAACAACGAGCGAAACTCAGGTACAGAATCATCGGGCCAAATATTTTTAGGATAATATTTTGCAAATGGATGTGAGTCTGAAACCTCGCGCCCGACGTGCCAAAATTCTTTAAGATCCATCACCGGAGAGCCTTTGGCGTGCTCTGTTCCAAAGGCGGTATAACCGCGTTGCCCTCCACCCAATGCTGAAATATACGAACGTTTTTTTTCATCAGGCAATTGATAAAATTTTTCTAATATTTGATAGGCTTGTTTTAACAAATCTGCCGACACATCATGATCTTTTAAAACAATAAATCCGTAATCTTTCATTCCCAAAAACAATTGTTCAATGAATTTTGAGCGCTCCGATTCAGAACCTTTGGTGTAGCTGCCCAGGCTTAATGTGGGAACTTTTCGTAATGTGTTATTTGCCATCATGTTATTCCCCATGTTTTTATTTTAAATTAGATTCGGCTCTTCGATTTAGCCTGTTACATTTAGTCTGTTACGTTTAGCCTATTACGTTTAAACTATCAGATTTAGAATTTGATTTCAATCACACGCACAAAAACTGAACTTAAAAATTCAAAATGAATATCACCCTCATAAAGTCTAAAGCTATGCTTATTTCGATATGGCGAATTTTCAGATTCAAAACCTTTATACACAACTGGCCTTGGGTCTTGCTGAAGTATTTCAACAATAACTTCAAATAATTCAGTGCGACCTGATTTTTGAATCCATGTTTTTAATTCTGTCTTGGCCAACTCTGAAAATTCAACATCGATATTTTTTTGGTTTTTTTGACTTTCAACAGACCAACCGCCTTGGGCCTGTGGCACACTTTCAAATTGCGGCAGATACGGCTTAATATCTAATACCGGTGTGCCATCAACCAGATCAGCACCTGCAAAAATAATTTTATCTTTTTGAATTTCAATAATCTCAACCAGCGATAATCCAATGGGGTTCGGGCGATGCGGAGACCGTGTTGCAAAAACGCCAATGGATTCGCCATTCATTCTGGGGGGGTGCACTTTGGAATGATAACGTGTTGTTTTATTTAAATGAAAAACAAAAACAATCCAAACATGAGAATATCCCGACAAGCCCTGAAGAGCCAACTTTGGTTGCCATTCTGAATCTATTGTTAACTCAGAATACGCTTTAGAAACAATGCCCGATTGCCGAGGCACACCAAATTTTTCAGGATAACAAGATTTTAAAAAACCAATGGGTTTAAATTCGTACATTTTGAGCCTCTGCACCTTTTTATTTTTTATGAATTGTGATTAACTCTTGTCACCATCACTTAACTGTAACAACTTTTATGCAAAGGATTCTATGAAAAAAATATTTATTTTTTCGGCTCTGTGTTTTTCTTTTTTTAATTCTCAGACCGCTTTAGCGTGGGGTGGGCGTGCACACGCTGCCATTTGTGAATCTGCCGTGCATCTTGTGCAAAATAAAAATTTAAAAGAATATCTGCAAAACAAACCACAGATGATGGCCCACCTTTGCAACATTCCAGATACGGCTTGGCGCAGTATTGATGGCCAGCTGACGGCCCACGGAAATCCAACTCATTATATCAACGCCGAAATTTTAGGTGTTGCTGTTAAGGATATTCCAACAGATTTAAAAATAATTATCACTAAATACACTGGCGCAGAAAATCGCATCAAAGAAAATTCAAAAATATCATCTGTTCCGCAAGATATGGGCACCAACTGGTGGCGCGCCGATCAATTTTATCGACGAGCCATTGAATTTGGTGATCAATTAAAAAAAGAAACCGCACCTGCAAATTCAAAAGAAGAACAAGACGATAACTTAGCCTATAATAAATCTTTTTATGAAATGATTGTTTCTATGGGCCTTATGGGCCACTTTGTCGGAGACAACTCGCAACCCTTTCATGTGACCTCTGACCATGATGGGTATGCCGCAGGCCATGGTGGTATTCATGCCTACTACGAAGATGCCTCGGTTGCTTTTTTTGGCCCAGACCTGCAAACTAAAATTGTAACAGCTGCAAAAAAAATACAAACAACCGCAAAGTTTTTAAAAGGCACAAACACCATTGAAAAAATGCGAACACTCGGTGAAATTTCTGTTGGTGAAATCAAAGATATTTTAAAAGTTGATCCGGTCATAACACCTTCTGTTTTAAAAATCGAACACGGCATGAGCTTAAGAACCGCTGCAAAACGCCAACCTGCAGATTTCGGATTTAAAAAATTTGAAAAATTAATGACAGCACAAATGGCCAGGTCTTCGTTGTTATTGGCGCAACTCTGGGATGACGTTTATAAATCTGCCGGCAACCCCGAGGCCAAAGCTTACAAAAGTTATAAATACCCTTTAACACCTGAATTTGTAATGCCAGATTATTACGACACAGCATCGACCACAAAAAAATCAACAGAAACTAAAACAAAGAAGTAATTGCAACTTCAGACAAAAATTGATTACCGCTCAGCGCACCTGATTGTGCTGATCCCATAAGGCCCGAAAATGTGCCATCTAAAGTTAGATTTTTAAATTTAAAACCCATTCCAAAAGCCGCTTGAGTATTATTTTGTGCTGCTGAAATATTTTCAAGCTGACTGACTAAAACTGTTTGTTTTAATGAGGACCGCAAGGTAAGCCACTCATTAAATTCAGACTCAATACCAAATGTTAATGGCACTTGGTTTTCGTGCTCTTTAGTTCCCAAATTTTTGTATTTTATATTTTTAATCATAACATCAACACGATAAAAAAAATGGTTTTGATTAAAATCTGTTTTATCTGTTAACCCCGCCTGAATATTTTGAAACTCAATAGCAGATGCTTCAACCCCTAAGTTTTTTTGTTGTGCTGAAAAATTTTCAAACATCAAAGATAACATTAAATTATCAATTTGATATAATGCCGAAACAGAACCTGCATCAAAAAAATTTATTTTTTTTGCAAAACCCATTTCAACTTGATTTAACAATGGAACTGTCACAGATACTGTTAAAAACCCCGAACGATAACCACCTTGCAAAACCTGTGTAGACTCAGAAATTTGATTTAATTTATCATTATGATGTGAATAAAAAAAACCAATTGAAAAAATTTGCCCTTTGTTTTTATAAGACCACATGGCTTGAATTGGGTTTTGCGAAAGCTCAAAAGATTCTGAATTTAAAACATTAAATAAAATTCGCTCAGTATCAGATACATCGTTTTTTCTGCCCATAGCAATAGCCACTGAGGATTCTGCATTTATATGAAAAAGCCCCGCAGTAAAAGCTTCTGTTGATATATTTGTAGCCGCTGTTTGACCTGATTCAATAGTCACAAAAGGATCCAACTCAGAAACTTTCGTTGGATATAGAAAAATGATTTCACTGTCTAAAAAATGATTTTTGTTTTGTAAGGCATCAAGCCGGGCTCTTGAGGCCAGGCTTGAACTTGTAACATATAAAATAATAAAAAAATAAAATTTATTTTTCAAAAAATATTAAATTTAAATGCAGATTAATATTTATAAACAGCGCTGACTTGAGCTAACAAATCTGTTCCGTTTATATTTTGGCTGGCCACTGTACCAGTTAAACCTTTTAATGTGGCATCTAATTGAATTTTATTAAACATCAAACCCACACCGGCTGCAACCACGGTATTATTTGCTTCAGCTGTAAAATCACTTGTTGCACCTGTTGCGCCTGTGAATGCTGCCACTGGGTAATTAACTTCGTCTTTAGATTGAGCCACTAAAACAGTTTGTGTGATTGAACCACGAACAACCAACCAATCGTTCGCCTTAGCTTCTGCACCCAAAATAATTGGCATTGCTGTACGAACCATTTTTTTATCGATCATTTTATTATTAACAACAGTTGTTTGTTGTAAACCTGCACCCATAAAATATTCGCCAACGTCTGTTTTATTAACTTCAACAGCGCGCACGATGATGTCTTGAAAACTATGGCTATCTGTTGTTGTGCCAGTCAATGTCTGTGCCGCATTCCACGTTGTAATATCTAAACCATAACGCATATTTTTTTGACTGTATCGTAAGCCCAAATTAAAATACATATCGTTAACAAGCTCTGCACCCGCAGAGTTCATCGCTTTATTTAAAAGCCCAATATTTGCTTTCCATTTCAAATCACCATACGAAGCCGCCAAGCGTACACCCGCCGAAGATTCGCTCGGGCTGCTTGCTGTTTTTTTATCATTATAAGATGAATAATATCCGCCAATGCCCCAAATCGTTGTACCCATTTTTAAATTATAAATAGCCTCGATCGGATTTTGTTGTGTTTTATATGCAGTAATACCAGTTAAACCCAACCAGCCATTCATAAATTTTCGTTGTGACTGCGCAGATTCATCTAAATGCCCAATGGATAAAAATAATTTTGAATCTGCATTTAAACTTTTTAATGCAGAACCTTCGGCGCCATCTGTTGTACTTGTTGCTGATGTTAATCCAGATTCTAAAGCAATAAAATTATCTAAGGCCATAATATGATAAGGACTGGTATATACAGTTTCTGTCCCCACTAAATGTATAGACGATGCCATGGCCGCACCACGAGCCTTCGTTGCATAGGCTGTAGAAAATAATGTTGAACATAGTGCTGAACACAAAATGGCGCTGATGATGAATTTATTTTTCATAAATCTTCCTTGTTAAAATTTGTTATAATGTGACCTAAGCCTAGCGACTTAAGACTAGCTGGACAATACATTTTTTAAATTTTCTACGCTTGCGTCCAAGATAAAGGTCTAGTTCAAAGCCCTAATAAGAACTTGATCTCGATCTTGCGGAAAATATTTCCTATACTTACGGTTGTATAGTTTCCAGTTCACGGACGAACACGGAGGTCGCATGAAATATTATCCTGCAGAAATTCAAACGAAAACTTTTGATCGTAAAATGATGGGCTATGACCCCGATCAAGTTGAAAATTTTTTAATTATTGTTGCCGCACAGCTAGATGCCTTACTACAAGAACGAACTATTTTAAAAGATACTTTAAAAAATAAAGAGCTTGATATTTTAAATTATAAAAATCACGAGCAGTTATTGCAACAAACAATGACGCAATCCACTTTAACAACTGAAAAAATGAAGTCTGATGCCGAGCGCCAATGCAAATTAATTACCAATGAAGCCCAAGAAAAGGCTGAAATGATTGTTAGCGATGCCAAAGATTCTTTACGAAAAATGTACTCTGATATTTCTGACCTTAAAAAATCTCGTATGCAATTTGAAGCTAATCTAAAAGCCATGGCCCAAGCTCATTTGTCATTACTTGAACAGGCAGATCAGTTTTTACCAAAAATGAAACTTCCAAACTTCGATCTTGAATAGCCCCACGGCATTCTTTATTTATTATTTCTTTTTTTTCTTCTTTAATTTAATTTGATAATCTTCAGCACCATTTATATCTTGAGTTTTTGAATCGGACGACTCGATAGCTGTGGCATTATCTAAATTTTGTGCCGACCCATCAACTTGGTTAATATAGTTTTTTTGAGCAGGGGCCACCGGAGCCACTGGCTTGAAATAGTCTTGGTTAACGCCGTCATTGGTGTCTTCTTTAAAATCTGTGGGGGTAGGCTCTCTTGAAATTGTATTTAATTTTTCTGCCGGCTGCTGTTTTATTTTCTTTTTTTGAAGGCTCTGATATTTTGAATATCCCCCAAAATTAAAATTTATCGATACGCCTGCATTGTATCCAATCGCTGAATTTGAACCCAGCATTGTATAGCCACCAAAAAATTTAAATAATAAATTTTCATTGGCCGAAAAATTTAAATTTAATTCAATATCTGTTGAATTTGGATTTACTGCAAAATATTTTTTGCTGCCGGCGTTAACACTGTTATTGACAGTATCTCGGGTACTGGCCAAATTTGAATAATTATCGTCTTTCACAGACGCTCGGCCCAAAACAGCCGCCCCCAAACCAATTTCTGAAAACCGAACCTCCGCACCCGCAGCATAAGTAGCCAGCATCGACAGCCCTTCGGATCGGTAATTTAAACCACCTTGAAAATACGGATAAAAACCATCAAAATTAAACCGAACAATAACCTCGGGCTTCATCTCAATAGCCCCATCAGAGGTTGATACCGAATCTGTATTTAAATTATTTTTTTCAAGCGGCTGAGAATAAATAAATCTGAAAAATGTTTCATGAATATCGGAATTCCAAAATAAATAATCTGCACCAACATCAATTCGATTAGCAATTGAATTTTTTCGGGTCGTTAACGGATCGCTAGATTCTGCTGATGAAATATTTAAACCACCAATGAATCCCATGTCTTCAAACAGCTCCCACCGAACACTGGGGGTAACTTCAATGTTTTGAAAATAATTGCTGCCATTTAAATTTTGTTGGCTGCCATCAGCTATAAAATTGGCCTGTGTTTTAAAAAGGTTTGTTGTTAAATTAAAATCAATACGATTTTTTTTAAAAACTTGATACGGACTATAGGCGCCAGATTTTTCAGAAAATAAAAAAACTCCAACCAAACACATTATACTAATTTGTAATATTTTTTTCATAGCTTTTTAAGCTTATTACGGTTCTAATTGGCTGTGCAGATAATATTAAAACTCAAAGGACCAAAGTCTTGAAAAAACCACAAGTTGTTATTTTTTTAACTGTTTTTATTTATCTTTTAGGCTTTGGCATGATCATTCCTATTTTGCCATTGCTCAGTACGCACTATGGCGCATCGCCTCTGCAGGCCGGGCTTTTAATGTCGGTGTATTCATTGATGCAATTTATTTTTTCTCCGATGTGGGGCAAATTAAGTGATAAAATCGGTCGACGCCCGATTTTAATGTACTGCCTTTTGGGTGAAGCCGTTTCGTATTTATTACTGGCGTGGTCACGATCACTTGAAATGCTTTTTGTATCTCGAATATTAACTGGTTTTTTTGGAGCGTCCATTTCAACAGCCTCGGCTTATATTTCAGATATTACCCCCCCGAACGAGCGATCAAAAGGTATGGCACTGATTGGCGCTGCTTTTGGAATGGGTTTTTTATTTGGCCCAGCCATCGGCGGAGGTTTAACTCATTTAGCCGAAACACTTCGCCCAGGTGATATGAATTTTATCACAGGATTTTCATCTTATGGAGTGGCCGCGCTTTGCATTTGCACATTTGTTTTTGCCTATTTTAATTTAAAAGAGAGTTTAATAAAAACGATTCCCGAAAAAACCACGCCCACGAAAAACTCTGCCACAACAACAGCCGCACCTACACCTGTAAAAAAAATGGGCCGCATAGAAAATATTTCAAAGTATTTAAATATGCCCGTGGTAGGAACTTTGATTTTCAGCTTCGGGCTGGCCACATTGGCCATGTCGATGATGGAGGCTACGTTGGTTTTATTTATGAAAGATAAATTCGGTTGGGGTATCAAAGAAGTCAGTTTTGGTTTTGCTTATGTCGGAATTTGCATTGTGTTCACTCAAGGTTTTTTAGTTCGCAGATTGATTCCAAAAATTGGCGAACGAAATGTTTTGCGCATCGGTTTAACGTGTATGGCCATTGGCCTTACGGGAATTGCTTTTGCAAAACACATTTGGATGATGGCCATTGTTCAAACTTTTTTAGCCATCGGTAATGGGTTCACAAACCCTTCAATCATGGGCAGCATTTCATTACTGATCCCACCTGAAGAACAAGGTGTTGCCTTGGGCACAACGCAAAGTTTATCGGCTTTGGGTCGAGTGATTGGCCCCGCCTTGGGTGGTTTGTTATTTGGCTCGCTGACGGCAGGATCACCTTTTGTGATCGCCGGATTATTAATTATTTGTGCGCTTATTTTAATTTTATCAGTTTACTCAAAGTTGCCAACCGCTGGTCAGAAATCAGCACCACTAACGACAATAAGCGAAGTTTAAATGCTTAATAAAATCAGTTTTTATCAATTCGATAATTTAGTTAAAAACAGAATCCCCTTCATGTTTATCAATATGGGCGCAGATATTTCAAACTGGTATCAATCCATTTATAAAATTCATATCGAGCGACACCAAATTTTAACAACCCTAGATCAAGCTGAAAATATTTTGAATGAAAAAAAAATTCCAAAAGACTTTGCCATTTTATTACTTTGTCAAAATGGCAAACAATCTGAAAACTTCACAGGGTATTTAGAGCGGCAGGGTTATACCAACGTCTATCTTGTTGATGGCGGTATTCAGCAAATGATGACTGATAAAGAAATTTCGTGATATCATCGACGTCATGACAACACATGACCAAAATGATATTTCTGAAAACAAAAATAAATTAACAAATAATCCAAACACATTACCTGACCGATATAATCCCGTTGATGTCGAAGAACGCACCTATCAATGGTGGGAAAAATCAGGTTATTTTAAGGCTCAAGATAAATCGACGAAACCGCCGTTTTCAATTATTTTACCACCACCAAACGTGACAGGTTTTTTACACTTGGGCCATGCTCTGGATCACACGATTCAAGATTTATTAATTCGCTGGAAGCGCATGAGTGGTTTTAATGCCATGTGGTTACCCGGCACAGATCACGCGGGCATTGCCACACAAACTGTAGTTGAAAAAGAATTAAAAAAACAAGACATCACTCGCCATCAATTGGGTCGTGAAAAATTTGTCGAAAAAGTTTGGGACTGGAAGCACCAATACGGTGATCGTATTTATAAACAAATGCGCGGCCTTGGGGATTCCTGCGATTGGGATCGCGCGACTTTTACGTTAGATGATGGCGTTTCAAAAGCCGTCAGAAAAACTTTTGTTTCATTATATAAAAAAAATACGATTTACAAAGGGCAACGTCTTGTGAACTGGAGCGGCCCACTTGAATCTGCAATTTCAGATCTTGAAGTTGAACATCAACAAACTAAAAGTTTGATGTATCACATTAATTACCCTGTTGATGGTGCAGACAACACGGGTGCTGTTCAGTTTTTAACAGTGGCCACCACGCGCCCTGAAACATTATTGGGCGATACGGCTTTATGCGTACACCCTGATGACGAACGCTATCAACATTTAATTGGCAAAACGGTGACTGTGCCATTAATCAACAGAAAAATTAAAATCATTGCTGACACTTATGTTGATTCAGCCTTTGGATCGGGGGTTGTTAAAATTACGCCAGCCCACGATTTTAACGATTATAAAATAGGAAAATCTCATAAGCTTGAATTCATCAACATACTCAATAAAAAATGTGAACTCAATGAAAACGCCGGTGTGTATAAGGGCCTGAAAATTCCAGAGGCTCGAAAAAAAATTTTAGAAGATTTAAAAACCTTGGGTCTATTTGTTAAAGAAGAACCCCACATGAATAATATCGGCTATTGCTCACGAACAAATGCGGTGGTTGAACCGATGTTGTCAGATCAATGGTTTATGAAAATGGATGAATTGGCAATTCCTGCAAAACGCGTTGTCGAATCAGGAACCCTTCGTTTTGAACCTGAATCATGGGCCAAAGTTTATTTGCATTGGATGAACATCATCGAAGACTGGTGCATCTCTCGACAACTGTGGTGGGGCCATCGAATTCCTGCGTGGCATTGCAAAGATTGCGAAAAACACACCGTTGCTGAAATTGATCCAACAAACTGTGAACATTGTGGCAGTTCAAAAATTTTTCAAGAAGACGATGTTTTAGATACGTGGTTCAGTTCAGCACTGTGGCCTTTTTCAACAATGGGCTGGCCTGAAAATTCTGAACACTCTGTCGAAACTCAAAAAACATTTTATCCCACAAGTTATTTAGTCACAGGCCACGATATTATTTTCTTTTGGGTGGCGCGCATGGTTTTATTAAGTCTTGAATTTAAAAAAGATGTGCCGTTTAGAACAGTTTATATTCATGGATTAGTTCGCGACAGCAAGGGCATCAAAATGTCAAAATCCCTGGGCAATTCGATTGACCCCTTTGATATGATCAATAAATACGGTGCCGATGCTTTGCGATTTAGTTTTTTAGCGCATTTATTCAGTGGCAAAGATTTTAAATTTTCTGAACAACGCCTTGAGGGCTACCGAAATTTTATGAACAAAGTTTGGAATGGTTCACGCTTTGCTTTATCAAACCTGCAGGATTTTAAAGCCCCTGAAAATGGTATCAAAGCTTTACCTGAAAAAATTCACACCAGTGTTTTTGATCAATGGATTGTTGCAAAACTTTATGAAACTGAAAAGCGAGTCGATGAAGCTTTGCAAAAAGAACGCTTTTCAGATGCCGCCACAACATTGTATCAATTTATTTGGAATCAATTTTGCGATTGGTATATTGAATTTACAAAGCCCATTTTAACTGGCGCAAACCAAGATGAAAAAAAAGCAACTCAACTGGTGATGGCGCACATGCTTAATCGCATTGTCAGACTGCTGCACCCATTTTGCCCGTTCATCACCGAAGAAATTTATGCAAAACTTCCGATTAAAAACGAAGCCTGCATCATTGATCAATACCCCACCATTGAAAATGATAAATTATTTTTAAGCCTTGGAAGCAAAAATGCCGAACACGAAATCGATATCGTCAAAGAGGTCATCACCGCCATCAGAAATATTCGTGGTGAAAACCGCATCAGCCCCGCTGTGAAATTATCTGTACGCTTGGGTGTTGATCAAGATCATGTTCAGAAAATATTAAGCAGCAATAAAATGGCACTGATGACGCTGGCGCGTTTAGAACATTGTGATATTGGTACTGATGGTGATTTAACAAAATGTGCCGTCAGTCAAATCGTTGTTTCCAGAGATAAAGTTAAAATTATTATTCCGCTTCAGGGG
>Ga0105164_10001275_pt1 | contig 16256 bp, 13 predicted proteins | sample VDWuncwatermetaG_FD_89674 | JGI IMG/M metagenome (GOLD analysis project Ga0105164, IMG submission 89674) | Wastewater microbial communities from Netherlands to study Microbial Dark Matter (Phase II) - VDW unchlorinated drinking water | ecosystem: Environmental > Aquatic > Freshwater > Drinking...
GCAATACGCGGTAAAAAATAAAACTGTTTACATCTTAGAGGTAAACCCGCGCGCGTCCAGGACAGTGCCTTTTGTGTCAAAGGCGATAGGCGTGCCTTTGGCAAAGCTGGCGGCAAAGGTTATGGCAGGCAAAAAATTGAAAGATTTAGGTTTTACCAAAGAGGTCATTCCTAAACATATCTCGATAAAGGAATCGGTTTTTCCGTTTGTCAAATTTCCGGGCGTTGATATAACTCTGGGCCCGGAGATGAAATCAACAGGCGAGGTGATGGGCATTGACACGGAATTCGGAAAGGCATACGCGAAAAGCCAGCTTGCGGCTTATCAGAACTTAAGCACAGAAGGCACGGTTTTTATCAGCGTCAAAGACCTTGATAAAAAGCCTATTGTTATTTCAGTCGCAAAAAGATTGAAAGAATTAGGCCTTGAGATTGTTTCAACGCAGGGCACTGCGAAATTCCTGGAAAAGAATAACGTTGAGGTTAAAATTCTTCAGCGCGTCAGCGAAGGCAGCCCGAATGTTTTGGATTTTATCAGGACCGGTAAAATCCAGCTTATCATAAATACGCCTTCAGGCAAGATTCCGCGCCAGGACGAGATAAGGATCCGCTCAACCGCTATAAGCTTCGGTGTGCCGGTTGTGACAACTCTGCCAGGCGCGGACGCGTGCGTGCGCGGCATAGAGGCGTTAAAAAAGAAAAGGCTTGAAGTAAAACCGCTTCAGGAGTATCATTCTTGACAACAGAAAATTTTTGATGTATAATTAGATTAATGGAAAAATTGCCCCTCGTTGCTAAACGTTATAGCTGGCAACTCGGGACGATTTTTCATGCAAAAAGATTAACAATGGAAAAATCGGAGGTGTAAAGATGAAGAGATTAATTTGTGTGGGGATAGTGGTCGGGTTGATGATAATGGCTCTGCCTCTTTTGCCGTCATTCGCAGATGACCAGGATGTTTTAAAACAAGGTTTATTAGGCGCGGCAACAGGCGCTGTCGCAGCAGGCGCTTCAGGCGGCAAGGCAGGTAAAGGCGCTTTGATAGGCGCAGGCACGAATGTTATAGGAGGCGCTCTCCTTAATACGATTACAGGCCCTAAGCAGGAAACCGTGCAGCAGCAGCCTGTATATGTTCAGCAGCAGCCAGTATACGCGCAGCCGCAGCCGGTATATGTTCAGCAGCAGGCGCCGAGCGCAGAGCAGATGTGGTATCAAAAGGGTTATCAGGATGGATTCAAGGCAGGTTATAGCGAAGGATTTAACGCGCATAGAAGGTAGATAATAGATAAAGGTTTCAAATAGTGCAATGTAGGGGCGGACCAATGTGTCCGCCCCTACATCTTTATAGCAAAAGTTAGGAAAACTAAAAATTTAGTTATTTTTGGGAATATTCCTTGATTTGGGTTGTTATATATGGTAGAATACATTATCATATCATGAACCGCAATGTAGGGAACAGGTATGCCTGTTCCCTACGCCAATCCCACAGAGGTTTTACATGTTAAAACGCTCAATTTCAGCAATTGTAATAGCGGCATTTTTACTGACACAATGCGGTCTTGGCATTGCCGCGCCTATATATAATAAGGTAGGCAGAAATCTGCGCGGAACAAACGTTGGGCAAAATCCCGATGAAGCAAAAGTAGTGGGCAATGAAATTAAAACAGCTGCTGCGGCGACAGGCAATGTTGACGATGCTATGAATTTTATTAATGATGCATTATCTAAAGGAAATAGCGCGGATACATTGTTAGTCGTAGTAAGAGATCGAAATGGTGACATAGCATTAAAGATTCAGATTTTCTACAATGTTACGTCTTCCAACGCAGAACGTAATGCCGAAAATCTTAGGAGGATTGAACAAATCAGGAATAAATTAGTCGAGTTATCTTCTTATAGTAATAGATTTTCTTTTAATGTGGAATTAGGCGGTAGAGTTGGAATATGGCAACAAGCCGCTGCCAAGCCTGCAGTCGTTGGCCTGCCTGGCCCGAGTCAGAATGAGATAACAGGTATAGGTAGACAGGCTTCGCGAGGAGCACTTGGCGCAGCAGCGGGGAATGGCGCAGTCAATGCCGCGGCAGAAATAAAATGTAAATTTTACGATATAGAAATGCCAATCCTTAAAAGCGGCAGGCCTCACCTCAGTAGTGCAATTATAAATTTGCGAGGTAAAAGATTTAGCTTATATGATGTTGAAGCTATAACGCTTACGGTAGCGAGTCCCGGCACCGGCGAAAAGTTAGCAGAGTTATTAAGAATGGTTCATCAAGTATGTCCGCCTGATTCTAATAAAGGCGTAAGCGTAATATTTAGACAAGGCGGCGAATTAAGCGAGCCTTTTAAACTTAGCGATATTTCTGGCAAATTGAAGCATAAGTTTGATACTGAAAAACGTACTACAATTACACCTACTACAATTGATATTCTGGGGCAAACAATTGATTTAAGTAAAGTTGATGCTGTGGAATTTGAGATAACAAAACCCAACGGCATAAGTTTACAAATGTTATTGGAGAAAGTTTATGAAGGATACCCGCGTGATGCTGATGTTAAAGCAGATATAGATGTGGATTTTGTTATGGCCCCCGCAACCGCTGCGGCGACAGGCGCAGCCAATGCTGCGGCTGCGGGGCTTGCGGAAATATATGATAAAGCAGAAACTATGGCGCAATCAGTTCAAGCTTTCTTTGAGGTGGGCGGCAACCCTACTTTAGAAGAAGTAAAAGGTATGTCTATGGCAGAAATAAATAGTTATGTCAGTTATATTCAAGGCCTTGTTGCTGCCCAGCCTGCTGCAAGTGAAGTCGAGATGAGGGCGTCGGCTGTTAATGGTAATGAAGCGGCACAAATTGCTGCTGCGAAAAAAGCTATTGCTATTGCTTCTGCTGAACAGCTTCAGGCCTTGAGGGATAAATTGGCTCCACGCTTTGAAAAAGGCGGTTTTGCGGTTGTAGTAAGCGAGGATCCTAATGAAATTGACGAGATTTATGTAAGATTGACTGACCCTGAAAATGGGTTAGGCCTTAGTTTGGCAGATATAAAATCTTTTACTTCGTCTAAGGCAGCAGAAGATTTTATAAGAGAGCATCAAGGCGAAATTCTGTTAGTAATTAACAGGATAAAGGGAGCAATGGCAGAATTTGAAAAACTTTTGCCTGATTATGAGATTGCCGGTGGCGTGTTGTCTGTTATTCCGGAAACAGCCAGAGATATTAACGATTGCGTGTAATTTCCGCGCAGATTTTTGAGTCAAAATCTAAACGCCAGTTGGCAGATTTTGCTTGACATTTTCAAAACATGCGGTATAATTATTTTACAACGAAGTAAAGCGACAATGACGTTCGCAATGCGAAGACCGCAGAGCGAGCGTTTTTTTTATTGAGTCCCGCTTTTCTTGAATTTGAAATTCTGGAAAAGCGGGACGAAATAATCCCGAGCCGCCAGCTATCACGTTTAGCGGCGAGGGATCTTCGAGGGAAAGACGATGAATTCAGGAGATACGGCATTTGTTTTGATTTCCGCAGGCCTGGTCATGCTTATGACGCCTGGCCTGGCATTTTTCTACGGAGGCATGGTAAGGCGCAAGAATGTGTTAGCAGTGCTTATGCAGTGTTTTACCATACTCTGCGTTTTAAGCCTGCAATGGGTGTTGTTCGGCTATAGTTTATCTTTTTCGCCTGGGAATGGATTTATAGGAGGCCTGAATTGGTGGGGCCTGAATAATGTAGGCCTTATGCCTTACGCGGATTATTCTTCCACAATCCCGCATCAGGCATTTATGATCTTCCAGGCAATGTTCGCGGTTATTACGCCAGCGCTTATTATAGGCGCCTTTGCCGAAAGAATGAAATTTTCATCCTTCCTTATATTTACGCTCCTGTGGGCTACCTTAGTATATGACCCTGTCTGCCACTGGGTGTGGGGCACAGGCGGGTGGTTAAAGAATTTAGGCGCGCTTGATTTCGCAGGCGGCACTGTTGTGCATATAAACGCAGGCATAGCTGCCTTGGTTACTGTGTTTATAATCGGCAAGAGAAGAGGTTATATTAACAGGCCCAATCCTCCGCACAATCTGCCGTTTACAGTGCTCGGAGCCGCGCTGTTATGGTTTGGATGGTTCGGATTTAATTCAGGAAGCGCATTGGCTGCAAATGGTATTGCTGTAAACGCCTTTGTTGTGACTAATACAGCAGCAGCGGCAGCTGGATTAGGGTGGGCAGTTTTGGAATGGATAGTAAATAAAAAACCGACTGTGTTTGGTATTGTGACAGGGGCTGTGGCTGGGTTGGTTGCCATAACGCCTGCAGCAGGATTTGTAAGCGCGCTTTCGTCTATAATAATAGGATTTTCAGCAAGCGTTTTTTGCTTTTTGGCAGTCAGCATTGTTAAGCCAAAATTCGGGTATGATGATTCTCTGGACGCGTTTGGCGTTCATGGCATAGGCGGCATATGGGGTGCTTTAGCTACCGGGTTATTCGCTTCAAAGATAATTAATCCGGGCGCAGCAGACGGATTATTTTTTGGGAACCCGCAGCAGTTTTTAATTCAGCTTGCAGCTGTATCAGCTGTGTTGGTTTATAGTTTTACGGTTACCTTTGTAATATATAAATTTGTAGATATTTTCGCAGGCGTCAGGGTAAGCGAGAAGTCAGAAGACATAGGCCTTGACCTTACCCAGCATCATGAAGGCGCGTATACGGTGCTAGAGTAGAGACGTTCCAATGGGGCGTCTGTGCACCAAGGGGATAGGATGAAATTAATAATAGCGATTATAAAACCGCACAGATTAGAAGAGGTAAAAAAAGAGCTCTATAAGACAGAGGTTAACTTGATAACCGTCAGCGAGGTTTTGGGCCATGGCAGGCAAAAGGGCATAACAGAGGTTTACCGCGGGGTGAAAGAATCAGGCAATCTTCTTAGAAAGGTCCGGCTTGAGATTGCCGTTAATGACGATTTTGTCAAGCCAACCATAAACGCGATCATAAAAGGCGCGAAAACAGGCGAGATTGGCGACGGAAAGATTTTCGTGCTGGATTTGAATGATTGCATCCGCATCCGCACCGAAGAGCGCGGTTCAGCCGCCATTGGTTAACGAAAAACAAAAATAATAAGGGAGGCAAATATGCCAGCAAAAAAGGTAACGGAAGTGAAGACGAAAAATCCCCTTACCAGCGGAGGGTTTGACGAAAAGGCGGCAAGGGATGTGATGAAGCTGGTAAAAGACAAGAACATACAGATTGTTGACCTGAAATTCAATGATCTGCCTGGGTTGTGGCAGCATTTTTCAATACCCGCTTCAGAACTCCTGGAGATGGAAGATGTCACGCGTTCTATCTGGGTGGACGGCATAGGGTTTGACGGATCATCAATACGCGGATTCCAGAAAATTCAGGAATCTGATATGATTTTGATACCTGACCCTTCAACCGCTATAGTTGACCCGATATGCGAAGTCCCTACACTAAGCATAATTTGCGATATCTACGATCCTTTGACAAGGAAGCCGTATTCGCGCGACCCCAGGTATATCGCGAAAAAGGCGGAAAAATACCTTAAGGATACAGGCATCGCGGACTCGGTTTATTTCGGGCCTGAAGCAGAGTTTTTTATTTTTAACAGCGTCCGCTTTGACCAGACCGAGAATTCCGGTTACTATTTTATTGATTCTGATGAGGCTGACTGGAATACCGGCAAAGATGAGAATCCCAACCTTGGCTACAAGATCCGTTTTAAGGAAGGTTATTTTCCTGTGCCTCCGCATGATTCTTTGCAGGATTTAAGAAGCAGGATGATCCTCAAGATGAGAGAGGTAGGGGTAATGGCAGAGGTTCATCATCATGAAGTAGCCACAGCAGGCCAGTGCGAAATAGACATAAAATTTGACAAATTGACAAAGATGGCCGACAATCTGCTCCTTTATAAATATATTATAAAGAACATGGCAAGAAAGAATAACATGGTTGCCACATTTATGCCGAAGCCGCTGTTCGCTGATAACGGTTCAGGGATGCATTGCCACCAGAGCCTTTGGAAAAACGGCGTAAATCTTTTTTACGACAAGAACGGCTACGCGCTTTTGAGCCAGACAGCGAAGTATTATATCGGCGGCTTGCTTAAGCACGCAAACAGCTTGATGGCATTCTGCGCGCCGACTACAAATTCCTACAAGAGGCTTGTCCCGGGCTACGAGGCGCCTGTTAATCTTGTTTATTCGGCAAGGAACCGTTCAGCAGCAGTCAGGATTCCGATGTATTCAGACAGCCCGAAAGCGAAGAGAATAGAATTCCGTCCTCCTGATCCGGCCTGTAACGGTTACATCGCGTTCAGCGCGATGCTCATGGCAGGTTTAGACGGGATTATTAACAAGATTGACCCGGGCCATCCGACTGACAAAGATTTGTTTGAACTTAACGAAGAAGAATTGTCAAAGATCCCGACAGTCCCGTCGTCTTTGAAACGGGCGATAGATGCCCTGGAGAAGGATCATGATTACCTGTTAAAAGGCGGGGTGTTCACAAAAGACGTAATCGATGTTTGGATCGAGTATAAAAGAAAAAAAGAGATAGATTCGGTCAGGATGCGCCCGCATCCATACGAATTCTATCTGTATTTTGATATTTAAGAGATAATATGCCACTTAAAACCGGGGTTTGCTATAATATTATTGCAAACCCTGGTTTTTTCATGATATAATAAAAAAATATGAATGCAAAATATAAATTAGAAAAATATGGGCTTTACGACCCGCGCTTTGAGCATGATTCCTGCGGAGTCGGTTTCGTCTGCTCTATCGCGGGTGTGAAGTCGAATCAGATTATAAGGCAGGGCCTTGAGGTTTTAAGGCGCTTGGCGCACCGCGGGGCAACAGGCTCGGATCCGGCAACCGGCGACGGCGCAGGGATATTGATTCAGACGCCGCACGAGTTTTTCGTCAAGGCGGCGCATAAGGCGAAGATTAATCTCCCCGGTCAGGGAGAGTACGGCTCCGGGCTGGTGTTTTTGCCGAAAGATACTGCAGAGCGCAACTTATGCAAAAACATATTTTTTGAAGAGGCCAAAAGGCAGGGCCTGAAAATTTTAGGCTACAGAAGCGTGCCTGTGGATAATGCCGAAATAGGAAAGGCGGCAAGGGATTCAGAGCCGGTCATAGAGCAGATTTTTATTTCATCAGGCGACGAGGTAAAGTTATATATTTTGCGTAAAAGGGTGGAAAACGCGGTCCGCGCCTCGCATATAAAACGTAAGTCATTTTTCTATATCACAAATCTGTCAAGCCGCACGTTTTCCTATAAGGGCCTATTGATGCCGGCTCAAGTGGAAAATTTCTTCCTGGACTTAAAAGACGCCGATTTGAAAAGCGCCTTGTGCATGGTGCATTCGCGTTACAGCACCAATACGTTTCCTACCTGGGATTTGTCCCAGCCGTTCAGATTTTTGGCGCATAACGGCGAGATAAACACGTTACGAGGAAACATAAACTGGCTTAAGGCGCGCGAAGGCCTTTTGGAAAGTAAAATATTCGGCAAGGGCCTCAATAAAATTTTCCCCGTAATCATGCCCGGCGGAAGCGATTCGGCAGGCATTGACAATGTTTTTGAATTACTGGTTTTAGCCGGCCGCAGCCTTCCCCATGCCATGATGATGCTTATCCCTCCTGCGTGGCAGCAAAATAAACTCATGGATGAAAAAGTAAGAAGTTTTTATAAATACCATGCCTGTATGTCTGAAGCATGGGACGGCCCTGCAGCGATCGCGTTTACTGACGGCAAAAGTATCGGCGCCGTGCTAGATAGAAACGGTTTAAGGCCTGCCCGTTACATCATCACCAAAAATAATTTTGCAGTAATGGCTTCTGAAGTTGGTGTCCTGGACATTAACCCTAAGGATATACTTGTTTCAGGAAGGCTAGAGCCCGGCAGGATGTTCTATATTGATACCGAAAAAGGCAGGATTGTGGATGATGCCGAGCTAAAAGAAGATATTTCCGTCAGGAAGCCGTATAAGGCGTGGCTCGCGGAAAATATGATTGAATTTGAATCTGAAGCCGGCTCGGGAAAGCAGAAAATAAAAGATCCGCTTTCTTTGTTAAAGGCCTTTGGTTATACCAGGGAAGACCTTAAATTTATTATAAAACCTATGGCCGAGACCGGGCAGGAACCTACGGGATCAATGGGTAATGATACCCCGCACGCGGTTTTATCACAAAGGCCGCAGATACTGTATAATTATTTTAAACAACTGTTCGCGCAGGTCACCAACCCTCCGATTGACCCTATCCGCGAAGAACTTGTAATGAGCCTGGATACGTATTTGGGGCCTGAAAAAAACCTATTAGATGAAACTCCTGGCCATTGCCATAAATTAAGGATTAAAAATCCAGTGCTGACAAACGAAGACCTGGCGAAAATCAAGAGCATAAAGAAAAACGGTTTTAGCTCCAAAACCATACCCATACTTTTTAATGCCGGCGACGAAAAGGATTTCACAAAAACTTTGGACAGGATATCCAGGGAATCGGCGAATGCCATAAAAGAGGGTTTCACGTTTATTGTATTAAGCGACAAGGGCGTAAATAAAAAATACGCGGCGCTGCCAAGTTTATTATCCGTAGCCGCTGTTCATCATCATCTTGTTAAAAATTCACTGCGCACGCAGATAAGCATAATTATAGAGACCGCCGACGCAAGAGAGGTTCATCACTTCGCGCTTTTATTCGGATTCGGAGCGGATTGCATAAATCCGTACCTCGCGTACGAAGCGATAAACCATATTATAGGCGAAGGCGAGCTGGACTCCGACGCCAAACAGGCTCAAAAAAATTACATAAAGGCGGTCAATAAAGGGATACTCAAGATTCTGTCAAAAATGGGCATATCGACTTTGCAGAGTTACAGGGGCGCGCAGATCTTTGAAGCGTTGGGATTGAACGAAGATGTTATAAACCGCTGTTTCTGCGGCACTGTCTCAAGAATAGGTGGAGCAGGTTTTGATGTAATTGCCAAGGAAACGCTCCTGGCGCATAATGAGGCATTTGAGAAAATAGATTTGATCATCCCTTATCTTAATACAGGCGGTTCGTATCAGTGGAAGAGAGACGGCGAATTTCACCTGTGGAATCCTGACAGTATTGCCGCGCTGCAGGATGCGACAAGAAACAACGACCATAAAAAATATAAGGAATTCGCTAATCTGATAAACGACCAGTCAAAAAATCCTACGACTTTACGCGGTTTGCTCAAGTTTAAAAAAGCGGATCCGGTGAACATCAGCGAGGTTGAGCCTGCAAGCGAGATAGTAAAACGTTTTGCCACAGGCGCTATGAGTTTCGGGTCTATATCCCGCGGCACGCATGAGACGCTTGCGATAGCTATGAACAGATTAAAAGGAAAATCCAATACAGGCGAAGGCGGCGAAGACCCGGCGAGATTTACACCATTGGCCAACGGCGACTCTAAAAGAAGCGCGATAAAGCAGGTGGCGTCAGGCAGATTCGGCGTTACTACAAATTATCTTGCCAACGCTGACGAGCTGCAGATTAAAATAGCCCAGGGCGCAAAGCCCGGTGAAGGCGGGCAGCTGCCCGGCCATAAGGTAAGTGTTACAATAGCAAAAACGCGCTACACGACCCCGGGAGTCACGCTGATATCACCGCCCCCGCACCACGACATTTATTCCATAGAAGACCTTGCGCAGCTGATTTTCGATTTAAAAAATACAAATCCCAAAGCGCGCATAAGCGTAAAGCTTGTATCTGAAATAGGCGTAGGCACAGTAGCAGCCGGCGTCGCTAAAGGCCACGCGGATATGATTTTGATATCAGGCGCTGACGGCGGCACAGGCGCTTCGCCGATAAGTTCAATTAAACACGCAGGCCTTCCATGGGAACTGGGCCTGTCAGAGACCCATCAGACGCTGGTCTTAAATGATTTAAGAAGTAGGGTGCGCTTACAGACCGACGGGCAGATGTGCACAGGCCGTGATGTCGCGATAGCCGCTTTGTTGGGCGCGGAGGAATTCGGTTTCTGCACATCAGCGCTTATTATTTCAGGTTGCGTGATGTTAAGGCATTGCCATCTGAATAATTGCTCGGTAGGCGTGGCAACACAGGATGAGATTTTGGAGAAAAGATTCCAGGGCAGGCCGGAATATATAATAAACTATTTTAATTTTGTGGTTGAGGAATTGCGCGAAATTATGGCGGGCCTTGGTATTAAAAAAGTTGAAGACATGGTCGGCAGGACGGATCTTCTGGAGGTAAATACAGAAATCATTCCGTGGAAGGCAAAGGCAATTGATTTTTCAAGGATTCTTTATAAGCCCCAGGTTGCCAAAACAATAGGCACGCACTGCGCCATCGCGCAGGATCATGGCATTGATAAGGTGCTGGATTTGAAATTAATTGAGTTGTCTAAAGAATCTTTAAAAAGCCAGAAGCCGGTCAAAATAGAATTAAATATCGAAAACACAAACCGCGCAACAGGCGCCATGTTAAGCGGCGAGGTGTGCAGTATTTTCGGCGAGGAGGGCCTGCCGCAGGACACAATACACTGCAAGTTTAAAGGTATCGCAGGCCAGAGTTTCGGCGCATGGCTCACTAAAGGCATTACATTTGAGCTTGAGGGCATGGCAAATGACTATGTAGGCAAAGGCGCTTCAGGCGGCAAAATAATTATTTATCCGGATAAGGATGCCGTCTATAAACCGGAGCAGAATATTATTATAGGAAATACCACATTTTACGGGGCAATAACCGGCGAGGCATACATAAAAGGTCTTGCCGGAGAAAGATTCTGCATAAGGAATTCCGGGCTTTACGCGGTTGTCGAAGGCGTCGGTGACCACGGCTGCGAATACATGACAGGCGGAAGGGTTGTGGTTTTAGGCCAGACCGGCAGAAATTTCGGCGCAGGCATGTCAGGAGGCATTGCCTATGTTTTAGATGACGCAGGCACTTTTAAAAATAAATGCAATATGAACATGGTTGAGTTGGATAAGATTTCTGAAGAGGATGCGGAGGTTATCAAAAATCTGCTAAGCAACCACTATAGGTATACCAAGAGCAACATCGCAAAAGATATATTGGATGATTTTAAGTCCAGGGCGAAAAAATTCGTCAAGGTTATGCCTCTTGAATATAAGAGAATATTGCAGGAAAAGAAAATAGATAAGAAGCTGGATTTGACAGAAGTTGCGGATGGATAAAATGACAAAATCCCAAAACAAAATGACAAATGAATCTTTTAATATCAAATAATTAAATCATTTGGATTTTGAATTTCACGGAGTTACAATGGGTGATCCGAAGGGTTTTTTAAAAGTAAAACGCACGGCCATTGCATACAGGCCTGTTTGTGAACGCGTAAAAGATTTTCAGGAGGTCGTGGTATTGCGCACCGAGGAGCATTCCAAGGAGCAGTCCTCGCGCTGCATGGATTGCGGCACGCCGTTTTGCCATTGGGGCTGCCCGATAGGAAATTATATCCCGGAATGGAATGACGCGCAGTTTAACGGCAAATGGCAGAAGGCAATAGACCTGCTTAGCGGCACGAATAATCTTCCCGAAATCACTGGGAGAATCTGTCCAGCTCCATGTGAATACGCGTGCGTCCTGGGGATAAATGACGATCCTGTTACCATACGCGATGACGAATTGGATATTATCGAGCGCGCATTCAAGAAAGGCCTTATAAAACCGAATCCTCCGAAAAACCGCACAGGGAAAAAGATAGCTGTCATAGGTTCAGGGCCGTCAGGCATTGCGTGCGCTGACCAGCTGAATAAGGCAGGCCACAAGGTGACGGTTTTCGAAAGAGACGATAAGCCGGGCGGCATATTGCGGTACGGCATACCTGATTTTAAGCTTGAAAAATGGATTATTGACAGGCGCCTTAAGATTCTGAAAAAGGAAGGCATTGTTTTTAAGACTAAAACCAATGTTGATACAAAACCAAAAGGGTTTGACGCCGTAGTCCTTACAGGCGGCTCCAGAGTGCCCAGGAACTTGAATATACCAGGCAGGGATTTTAAAGGCATACACTTTGCCATGGATTATCTGATAGAAGCAAATAAGCGGGTGCACCAGAGCACCAGAGCACCAGAGCACAAGGATTTAGATGCAAAAGGTAAGCGCGTTGTTGTTATCGGAGGCGGCGACACAGGCGCTGACTGCGTCGGGGTAGCGCACAGGCAAGGCGCGAAATGTGTAGTTCAGATTGAGCTGCTTGCGCAGCCGTCAACATGCAGGCCGGCTGATATGCCATGGCCTAAATATCCTTTATTGCTTAAGACATCCACAAGCCATGAAGAGGGCGGCGAGCGTCAATGGTCCATACTTACCAAGGCGTTCCTGGGCGAAAATAAACAGATAAAAAAACTCTCCTGCGTAAAAGTTGAATTTGAAAAAGATTCAAAGGGTTGTCCTGTGATGAAAGAGGCCGCAGGAAGTGAATTTCAGATATCGGCTGATCTGGTTGTCCTGGCTTTAGGCTTTCTGCATCCTGAAAAGAAGGGCTTGGTTGAAGCATTAGGCCTTGCGCAGGATCCTCGCGGCAATGTTAAAACAGACGATAATTACATGACCTCGCAAAAAGGCGTGTTCGCAGCAGGCGACATGCGCCGCGGGCAGTCATTAATCGTCTGGGCAATCTCCGAAGGCCGCCGCTCGGCCCACAATGTTGATAAATTCTTAATGGGTTCCTCTAGCTTACCAATCCTATAATTAATCGAAAACACGTCATTGCGGGCCCTGAGCGAAGCGAAGGGCGAAGCAATCTCCTATTTTTTTGCAGTCGTTCGGTTCACTGCTCCTGGCTTACTCGCCACAGGCGGCCATCTCCGGGTGGGTGTCTCGCTCATTTCGTTCGCTGTGACACCAACCCATCGTGGCCGCCATGCTAGAGCAAGCGCCCTCGCTGTACGGCAAGGCAAAAAATTTCTAATGCCTGCCTGCAGGCAGGCGCCGCTCACAAGCCACTTCATTATTAGATTTCGATGTGCTGCTCCAGCCCCACCTTCGCGGCTGCTATTTCTTGTCTTTGAAAATATTTTGAATAAATTTGGCTGGAAAGTGTGTCTTATATAGTAGGGGCAGCAAAATCGTTAATAGGCTTGATTATAAATAGGGGAGGGTGTAAAATTATGAAAAAGATAAAAGTCGATTTTCATGCTTTGTGCCGTATCGTTTCTTACCTGGAATACGATGAAAAACGCCATTATGAAGAGTGTGACAATAACCCAAAAAATCATATATGGATTTCGATCAAAAAGCTTAAAGATAATATCGAGAATTCAAATTGATATAAGATTAAACAAAAATGAATCTTAATCTTACTGCTGATATTGCTCTAAATTATAAAAGCCCATCGCAAAAGATACGAATTATATCGGAATCATGGGTTGATTCGCAAATATACTGCCCATCATGTGGAAATATTATTAAGAAATACGAAAACAATAAACCTGTCGCTGATTTTTACTGTTTAGAATGTAAAGAGCAATTTGAGCTAAAAAGTAAAAAGAACCAGATAGGCAGTAAGATTGTAGATGGCGCCTACCAGACAACAATTGATAGGCTGAAAAGTGATAGTAATCCCAATCTTTTCTTATTGAATTACAGTCCGCAAAATCTAGGAGTAATGAATTTCTTTGTTATCCCGAAGCATTTCTTTACACCAAACATAATCGAAAAACGGAAGCCTTTATCCACAAACGCACGACGAGCAGGATGGATAGGTTGCAATATTATTTTTCAGAGGATTCCGTCTACAGGCAAAATTTTTTATATAAAGAACAAGTGCATAGAGAGAAAAGAAAATGTTCTGAGAGATTGGAAGAAAACATTATTTTTGAGAGATGAAAAAGAAACAAAAGCAAAGGGCTGGATTCTGGATATAATGAATTGTATAGATATGATAGGAAAGAATGCCTTTTATCTGGACGATATTTATAAATTCGAATCATTTTTGCAGCAAAAACATCCATCCAATAGGCATATAAAAGATAAAATCCGACAGCAACTGCAATTTTTAAGGAATAAAGGGTACTTAGAGTTTATAGGCCAAGGTAGGTATAGATTAATTTAATTCCATGAAAGAAATTAATAGCATTAAGCCGGTAGGTGAGAAAAGAGCTGAGCAGTTGTATAATTCTGTCTCAGTCTGTATTTACTGTAAAACACCTTTTAAGGAATGTGATACAATAATTCTAGGCAAAGGGATTGTTATTGGTGAGACTAATGTGGTGGAATACAAGAAACGTTTTTGGCATCATGGATGCGTTTTTGATTATGAGAAAGAGAAATCTGAGCATATAAAAGAGCTGATCTAACCAGGTTAGAATTGCCGGGTTGTGAACTCGCGGGGTCAGGTTCAGGCGTAAAATAGTCGCGCGGGAAACCTGACCCCTAAGTTATTTTGTTTGACAATATACATATATTTGATATAATAATACCGTATTCACTCTCGTTGACATAAAGGTGGAGTGGATTTTTTTATTTATGGAGTATATTCAATGCCGGACTTAAGCCTTAGCCTTAAAAGCAGGCTGCGGGGCGCTAAAAAAATCGCGATACTTGTTATAGGGTCTGATTTACGCGCAGACGATGCCGCTGGCACATTGATAGGAGAAAGCCTCGATAACGTATGGGGACACTCTGCGGGTACATCGTGTAAAAAAAGCAAAGTCCCCGCAGAGTGTCCCCACCAAGTTCAAGTGAAAGTATTTTTCGGAGGCACGGCGCCTGAAAACTTCACCGGGTCAATAAAGGCATTTAAGGCAACGCATGTTATTATGATTGACTCCGCGGATATGGGCAAAAAACCCGGAGAGGTCCATCTATTTGATCCTGAAAAAATAGAAGGCGTTTCTTTTTGTACACACAGCCTGCCTATAAATATACTTGCAGGCTATCTTGTCGAATTCCTAAACTGCCGGATAATAATGATAGGCATTCAGCCGAGGACTATCGAATTCGGCAAGCCGGTTTCAAAAGAAGTTGCCAAATCAATAAAGTCTACCGTTAATATTGTTAAAGATGTTATAATAAGTATATGATACAAGGCGATATGACAGCTTTAGTAAGCAGTTTCGGGGATTTAGGCGTGTTTTTTGCCATGTTCCTCGAATCAAGCATAGTGCCTATTCCTTCTGAAGCGATAATAATAGGCGCTGGCGCTTTGGGCATACCGATGCATTCGGTTCTGATATTCGGCTCCCTCGGTTCGACGGCCGGCGCGGCAGTCGGATACGCTTTAGGCAGATATGCCGCAATGCCGGCTATATTGAAATTCGGCAGATTTGTTCTGATAAAGCCGCACCATATCGAAAAGGCTGAAAAGTTCGCCAAGAAATACGGCTCTTACAGCGTGCTTATAGGAAGAATGCTTCCCATAATTCCGTTCAAGGTTTTTTCCATTACAGCAGGCATTGTAAGGATAAATTTTGTTTCATTTATGGTCTGTACGCTGATTGGCGTTTTGCCCAGGATATTTATCCTGTGCCTTTTCGGCGCTTCGATAGTAAAATATAAAATGCTGTCTTTAATAATAGTTGCTGCTGTTTTAATTATATTTTTTGTATTCAAGCTGATATTTTCAAGGAGGGCTTTAAAAAATGAGACTATGGCAGATAATTGAGACAGGCGGAATCACGATGTATATTTTGTTATTTTGTTCCATTCTATCGTTAACCGTTATTATCGAAAGGCTTTTATATTACCGCAGGCGCTCTAAGGTAAAAAGGCAGGATTTTATGGCCAGGGTGATAAAGGAGATAGAGGCAGGAAATCACAAGAGGGCTTTGGAAATCAGCAGAAATACTGATGCGCCTTTTTCGTCTGTTGTGTATGCCGGGGTTAATCTCAACGGCCATAACGAAAAGGTAATATCAGGCGCCATGGAAAGAGAGATAGCCATAGAAACCGTGAAATTGGAATGGTATACCAGTATCGTCGGGACAATAGGAAGTACTGCTGTTTATATCGGGCTTTTCGGAACTGTCCTCGGAGTAATAAGGGCATTCCGCGATATTTCATCGAGCGGGGCAAGCGGTATAAATGTTGTCGTAGGCGGTATTTCAGAGGCTTTGGTGTGTACTGCCGCAGGGCTTTGCGTGGCCGTGCCGGCTGTTATAGCTTACAATTATTTTGTAAAAAGGATAGATAATTTTGTCACAGATATGGAATTATGCGCTTCCCAGATAATAGACCTGATATGCGCGAGGCATAAACAATCATGAAAAGAAGGCCCAGGACAGATA
>Ga0105164_10001277_pt1 | contig 16236 bp, 11 predicted proteins | sample VDWuncwatermetaG_FD_89674 | JGI IMG/M metagenome (GOLD analysis project Ga0105164, IMG submission 89674) | Wastewater microbial communities from Netherlands to study Microbial Dark Matter (Phase II) - VDW unchlorinated drinking water | ecosystem: Environmental > Aquatic > Freshwater > Drinking...
CACACGCCAGCGGGCGAACTCACTTTGAACGAATGTTAAATATACCGTTTCGCCATAATCAGCCTTGCGAGGATTGGTAACTGGATTATCTACCAACTCTGCATAATCGTAACGAAGACCTGCTGACCATGCGGGGAGGAAATGAACATCCAATAATCCATACGCGCCCCACAAATTACCGTCGACATTCACCGTCTTTTTGCGGTTTAAATTAAAGGCTTCCGCTTGTAGCTTGATGTCTTGGTTGGCATTGAGATGTTTCATCAAGGTTGTATCAAAGGCCAGGATTTGAGAGTCGAAATTAGCATTCTCATCCTTTGAACCTGCCAGATACGATGTGCCAAATTCTAGGCCCATCGTATCTGAGAGATCTTTATAATTCTTTAAATGGCCATAAATAGTTGGCGCTCTGCCGGTCGTCCCAAAAGCAGTTCCCTCATTGCCATTGCCCCCCTGCATCACACCAAGCATAACTTGTTGTGTTACGGGTAAAGGCAAATCCAATATCTTAGTTATTTCAGCACCTGCTTTATGCATCCCTTCAGTACCAAAGTAACGTTGGATGACCAGCGGCTCATCCACTGTTTCTATTCCATCCCTGTGAACACCCAAGACCTTTCCTACCCGAGGCTTTAATTCACCGATCTTGAGCGTAGTATCAAAGGGAAGCCCAAAACGAGTTATATAGGCTTCTTCCAGGTCAGGAGTGTCCGAATCGGAGAATGAAATGGTGGCATCCAACCGTGAAAACGGATCGATATTGCTACCCAATATCAATTCCATTTCCCTTAAGCTTAGACGATTATTCCCATTAACATCTGCCTTAGAACTATCTAACTTCAATACGGTATCAGCCATGACCCCAATCTCGGGTGTCCATTTTGAAGGGATCAGACGATTACCCCCTGTTGTTACTGGCGCTGGCGATTGAGTAGGCTGTTTGGCCAATTGATCTTCTAAACTAGCAATACGATTTTCATAGGCTTGTTTGGAAGCTTCATACCCATTGATCTGTTCCTGTTGATGAGCAACCTTATCTTCAAGAGAATTCATCTTTGTCTGCATCGTAGTGAATTGTTCTTTCATCGTTTTCATCTCTTCTTCTAATGATGAATCTGCCCACGATAAATTTTGATTAAAACAACATAACTGATAAAAAAGGATAAATAAAACAGCGAATTTACGCATAGTACCCCCTAAAATTGTTAAATAAAACACTACTGCCAAAAATTATGTTTTAGAGGGAAACTGGTGGTGCGCGTAGATTAGGAAGGAGATATCTCTGACAGGAAATAAAAATTTCATTTACTGGGATAGCCCTACAAATACAAACCTTTTGTAAGCCAAATACCACAACAATGACAAAAAGAAATACCTGCGCCAATAATTGATACACCGGGCAGTCATCCTGCTCTGCTCTGCTCTCATGATGGTGAATACGTTCATGTAAAAATTCTCCACCCAACGATACGAATAGAAAAACTGAGAAGGCAAGAAAAGCCAGGGTAAGTAAAAAATTATTACGAAAACGAATCATGGTTGTGAATATAACAAAATAAAATAATTATGTCAAAGAATAAGAACAAGAACATAAACAAAAATAGCCCTGATCGGGAAATCCTCCCAATACAGGGCTATTTGATAGCATAGCATCTGATAACGAACCACGCAGTCAGACGTCTATGCGTATACGTAAAGCTCCCCGGTCACCCCCAATATCCGAACTTTTTCTATGAAGTCGTTTTGGGGCTTACCCAGGCTAAATCAGCTGATCGGTGGGTAATTTTCAACTAAAAAAGCTTATAAGCCAGCCAAACGCTCTTCTTGCTTAGGCAGCTCCAGACCGACAGTCGGCCAAATACATTGAATAGGTGTAATGAAAACAGCTGGTATCAAGCTTTTAACACCTCCGCGCTTCAGATGTTCAAATATATCCGGGTCGATGGCCAAAAAAAATTAATTCCCTAAAGCCTCTCCTCTATCTTTAAGCAATGTAAACGGTTTTAATATTTACGAACTCATGAATCCCAAAACTCGATAACTCCCGACCATAACCGGATTGCTTGACACCGCCAAAAGGAAGACGGGGATCTGACTTGACAGAATCGTTTACAAAACAGCAGCCAGCCTGCAATTGATAAGTAGCAATGTCTTCAGCACGTTTAAGGTCTTGTGTAAATATAGCCGCCCCTAAGCCAAACATCGTGTCATTGGCCACCTGAATTGCTTCATCTTCGCCTGATACACCGATAATGCTGGCAACGGGGCCGAAAAGCTCTTCATCATAGGCAGGAGTATTTTTACGCACATTGGTTAATACAGTCGGAGGATAAAATGCCCCCTTGCCATCTGGAATTTCTCCACCGAGCAAAAGACGAGCGCCTTTTGTTATACTTTTTTGAACTTGATCACGGATGCCGTCTCGTAAATCGTGCCGGGCTAACGGTCCTAATGTTGTTTCCTCTTCTAATGGAGATCCCATGCGCACAGCACGCATCTTTTCGACAAAGCACCGTTCAAACTCTTTTAAGCGCGAATTGACGACAATAAAACGTTTGGCTGCTACGCAGCTTTGGCCCCCGTTAATAAGCCTTGATGCTGCACAAACCTCAACCGCCTTCATTAGATCAGCATCTTCCAAAATAATATACGGATCACTGCCTCCTAATTCTAAAACAGTCTTTTTAATTACAGCGCCAGCTTGCGAGGCTATCGCTTGGCCTGCCCCCGTACTACCGGTCAAGGTCACTGCTTGAATAAGAGGATGTTGGATCAAACGTTCAACCTTTTTGCTGGAAACCAACAATGTTTTAAAAAGACCAGCAGGTAAACCTGCTTTTTTAAAAACATCCTCAATCGCCAAAGCGCATCCACACACATTCGAGGCGTGTTTAAGAATAACGGCGTTACCCGCCATCAGTGTAGGCGCGGCACAGCGAAAAACCTGCCAAAATGGAAAATTCCAGGGCATAACCGCCAAAATAATTCCCAATGGCTGAAAACTTACAAAGCTTTTCCTTGCTTGTGTCTCAATCATCTGAGGAGCAAGATAATTTTTCGCTTCTTGCGCATAAAAATCACAGATCCAGGCACATTTATCAATTTCATTTTGACCTTGCACGACCGGCTTGCCCATCTCAATTGCCATCAGCCTCGCATAATTCTCTTTATTGTTCCTTAGAATACCGGCAACAGCTTTTATTTTTTCAGCGCGCTGATCAAAGGACAGTTTGCTCCAATCTTCAAATGCCGATTGGGCTTCTTCAAGAGCGTGATTTATCTCTTTGTTGGAAAATTCACGATAAGACTTTATTTTTCTTCCGGTTGTGGGATCAATGGATTGCATATGGCATCTCTAAAATTTTTGAATGATTACTTATTATAATACATTGTGTTTAATTTTTTGGTCAGCTTCTCGTTGACCCCTGCGTCAATCGGGATTTCAATGACGCTTAATTCCCGTTGTTGCAATGACTGTGATAACTGCTTTTTAAGTTCGTGCAGGTCTTTGGGCCGGTAACCTTTAATACCGAAACTTTCTGCGTATTTCTTAAAATCGGGATTAGTCAACTTTGTTCCGTAGGAGCGGCCCGTATCCATTTTTTGTTTCCAACTGATCAACCCATAATCATTGTCATTAAAAATAATCACAGTAAAGCTAACGCCCAAACGCTTGGCGGTTTCTAGTTCCTGTGAGTTCATTAAGAATCCACCATCCCCCATCGCCGCGACAATACGCCGCTTGGGCGAATAAAGGGCTGCGGCAACAGCCCCCGGAAGCGCAATACCCATACTCGCCAAACCGTTTGAAATAATGCAGCCATTCGGACAGCAGGCTGAAAAATTTCGCGCGATCCACATTTTGTGACTGCCGACATCACTGATCAACAAATCGTCACCCTGCATCAGCGATTGCAAAATATTTAAAACCCCCGGGACCGTAAAAGGTTGACCTGCTTTTAGCTCATAACTACGGATGTCTTTGATGATGCGTGTACGGACGACCTGATACCAATCAGTATGGATTTTCCAGTCTTCGGCTCCTAAAAGTTTGTTTAATTCACGCAGGGTCGCAGGAATATCAGCTACGATCTCGACTGTCGGTTGATAATGGGTATAAACTTCGGCGGTTGTGAAATCGATATGGATGATTTTTTTATTTTTGTTAAGGTTCCAGGCATCTGGAGCGTATTCTGCGATATCGTATCCAACCGTGATGACTACGTCAGCCATATCCACGGCATCCATCACAATATCCCTAAACCCGAAACCAATGGTAAACAATGATTGTGGGTTAATGTCAGAGACCGCTCCCTGACCCATAAAAGTATGAACCACCGGGATGTGATGCTTGCGAACTAATTCCGTCAGCTCTTCTGAAGCCAATTTTCGAACTGCACCATTACCCGCGATAATCATCGGATACCTGGCCTTCTTAAGAAGCGACACGGCCTCACAAAGCGCTTTATGGTCCGGGTCCGGCCTTCGCACGCGTACAACTTTAATCGGCTGCGCTTTTGTTTGCATCCTCGCCACATCCTCAGAAAATTCTATATGCGTGGCTCCCGGCTTTTCACTTTCGGCAATTTTAAAAGCTTTGCGGACAACCTCGGAGACAACATCCGGGTTGGAAATCGTCGTATTCCATTTCGTAATCGGGCGAAACAATTCGACAAGATTAAGGTATTGATGGCTTTCTTTATGTATTCTCCGTAAGCCCGCCTGAGCTGAAATAGCCACCACTGGACTTTTGTCCAAATTAGCGTCAGCAACACCCGTAACCAAATTAGTCGCCCCCGGACCCAGTGTGGATAAACAAACCCCTGCCTGGCCGCTTAATCTTCCCCACACATCAGCCATAAAAGCAGCACCTTGCTCATGACGTGTCGGGATAAATTTAATTGAAGACTTTTCCAGAGAAAATAGAATATCTTCTGTTTCCTCACCGGGAATACCAAAGATATACTTAACCCCTTCGTTTTCTAAACATTTGACAAATAAATCCGAAGCTTTCATAGACCTCTCTTAAATTTTAAAAATATTTATACGTATATTTTTTAAGTTTAATTACACTTAGACAATTCATTCTCTTTAATCTCTTCGTGACGATATCCTTCGGAAATTACGCCGAACCCTTCTTCTTCGGAACGCAAAATATCTCTTAAATCTTCTTTTTCTTCTTCCGTCAGCGTTTCTTGCTTTTTTTTCATGATGATCCCATTAATTCTTTACCCTTTATAATTCCGGATAATAAATCTTCCCTTTTTTTATCCTGGCCATGGGGTTCATTTTATGCATACTTTCCTTTTGTACGCCCATAATGTCCCTGACATCCAGCCCATGAAGGAGTAATGCATCAGCAATCAATGACCGGTGACAGCGCCAGGGTACAGCTTCGGCACACATGATGACCATCGCCTTTTTTCGTGCCTCTTTGACAAGTTCTTGAAGAGAATTTTCAAATTCTTCAATTTGCATATAATCGGCAAACCCCCTGAAGGAAGCGTTGCGCCAGCCCTTATTGATAGAATCTTTTTGAGCATGTCTTAATCCACCCAAACCCAGCATATGCTCGTAATCAATCTTCTCCTTGGTAAGACTTTTTGCTAAGTCTGTCTGATTATACTGCGGATTGTACCGCGACTTAGGGATTGTGCGTACATCTATTAGTTTGCGAACATGAAAATCTTTAAGCATACTTATAAACTCATCTATTGGGCGCGTGGAATGGCCGATAGTATAAATTATAGTTTTTGGATTCTTCCCTTTCATCATTCCTTTCTCATGGGCTGAATAATCAACCGTGTCGCGCGGTCATATGTGATATAATTCCATAACCAATCAACGAAAGCCACGGCACGGTTACGATATCCCACTAATGACATTAAATGAAAGAATACCCATATCAGCCAGGCTACTGCACCGTTTAATTTTAAAAACTTTAAATCCACAACCGCCCGGTTGCGTCCAATTGTAGCCATAACACCATAATCTTTATAAACGAAAGGTTTCATTTCTTGTTTTATTAATATTCTTTTCAAATTCGCAGCTAAAGCATCAGCTTGTTGAATTGCCACTGGAGCCAACATCGGATGACCTTTAGGGTATTGTTCAGAAATCATGATCGCCGTATCCCCTATGGCAAAAATATTTTCGTAACCAACTGCCCTGTTAAATCGATCAACCTTAATCCTGCCGGAAGGCGTAAACTGTTTTGAATCCAGCCCTTGGATTCTGTTCCCACTGACACCGGCGGCCCAGATCATTGTTCTTGTATTGAGTTTTTTACCGCTTGAAAGGATTATCGTTTTTCCGTCATAAGACTCAACTTTTGTATTCAAACATACATTGATATTAAATTCTTTTAAAGACCTCTCGGCAAAACGAGATGATCGTTCGGATAATGATTTCAACAAACGGTCTTCCATATCAATAATATGAATCTGCATTCGGTGAATATCCAATTCGGGATAATCTTTAGGGAAAATATAATTTTTTAGTTCCCCGAAAGCTCCGGCCAATTCGACTCCTGTAGGCCCTCCACCAACAATAACAATATTCATCAATCTTTCTGCCATTGCTTCATTATTCGTCAGCAGAGCTTGCTCAAAATTCTCAAGAATCAAATATTTTAAATTAAGGGCTTCAGAAACGCCTTTCAAATCAATGGCATGACGTTTAATATCTTCAAGCCCAAAGAAGTTTGTATTAGCACCAGAGGCAATCACCAAATAGTCGAATGAAACAATGCCGATAGATGTTTCAATAAAATGTTGAATAGGATTAATTTTAGAAACTTCCGCCATTCGAAAGAGGAAATTATTCTGATGGTGAAAAATCTCACGAAATGGACTGGCAATCGATTCCGCATCCATACCAGCAGTCGCTACTTGGTACAAAAGCGGTTGAAATGTATGATAATTATTTTTGTCAATCAACACAGCCTGAACATCCGCGTTTTTCAAACATTTTGCCAGTTTTAGTCCTGCAAATCCCCCGCCAATAATAACCACTCTCGGCTTGCCTATGACAGGAAGATTAACTGAAATATTGCTTTCCATCAGGAATGATCCTTGGGCTCATCCAGGAAAGCGACAAAAACTAATTCTTCCCCAAGAGCTTTAACTCTGTGCAATTCATTGACCTCGAAATGTAACAATGTCATCGGATTAGCTGATAACTCCTGGCCTCCTCCACCCCCAAACATTCCTTTACCCCGTAAAACAATAATATTCAATTTGTACCTGGGCGCCCGGTGTTCTTTTAATTCTTGTCCAGGTTTTAATGTGAAGCGGATAACCTTTGATGTTTCATAATTAAAAAGCGTCTCAGCGTGAGGACGATCATCATTGAATCTAAGATTTTCTAATAAATGTTCTACTTTCATGTCGCCTCCTGTGATATTCATATAGCTAAAATAAGTAATTATTAAATTTCCGCCTGCGTCCCAAAGTACTGGTAATCTTCCCGATATCCTCCTTGCCCCTGCTCAATTTTACGAAAATCATCAACAATCTCAATAGATTTGATCCATTTGGTCATTTTAAAACCCAGTTTGGTTTCCACTCTCAACCGTAGTGGAGCACCATATTGAACAGGCAAAGGTTTGCCATTCATTTCATAGGCCAAAATCGTCTGGGGGTAACATGCTTCCTTCAGGCTCAATGAGCCGTAATAAACCTTTCCTTTTTCATCCTTTTGAAAAGAATAAAAGATCATATACTGAGCTTTAAAATCAGGATGCACCAATTTCAATATCTCCGCTAAAGGCACTCCCCGCCATTGAGCTATGCTGGACCATCCCTGAATGCACACTTGTTTGGTGATCTGGGATGTACTATGCATAGCCCTTAATTGTGCCAAAGACAAATTAACGGGATTACTGACCAGCCCTGAAACTTCCAAAGTCCAAGTCTTAAAATTTTCTTTACGAAATTGCTGCCATTGAGCAGATTCAGGCAGTTGGCCGTTGACCCAAAAATAAGGGGAGACATCGACCATAGAATATTGCTGGCGCGATTCCAAAGGTTGCAAAACATCCATTACACTTCGCCTTATAAAAGCTCCCGTCAATATCTGTACCTGCCGGGGATCCTTCTGCGACCATCTGGTCAAAATAAAATGAATCCATAATGCAATAGCAATAGCAGATAAACCTATAAAAATAGCCAGACCAACATGTCCACTTTGTCCTCCAAGTACGATACGGTCCATGTTACCTGGAAAATCTACCCAAACAACCATAATCACATGAATGGCAATAAATATCACATAAGCGGCTAAAACCAAAAAATGTAAACTGCGGGCCTTTTGCCTTCCGCCAAAAATCTTTGTATACCAAGGAAACCGTCCTGCAATGGCTGGTGACATGGCAGCACCAGTCAAAATAGCCAGCGGCCCTAGTATAAATACTACAAAAGCATATGTTAGCTGCTGTAAAGAATCGTAAGGATGAAAACTTGCGGGAGAAGGAGCTTGCAATCTAAGATAATCCAAAAGCGTTTTCCCCGCCTGTGAAAAAACTCCCCAGGATGTTGGAATAAGCCTTTTCCAATAACCTGTAACAAACAAAAGCCCAACATAGATCAGCCCGTTTAATATCCAGAATATGACTGAAAATAAATGCCAATGCCGCCCCATACCAATATTGTGCCTGCCACCGGGCAAAGCGATCCAGGAGGAGACATCAACTTCCTCATCCCTAGACGTCCAATAACCTTCTTTAGGCATTTTCTTATTGCTGAATTTCAACCACTCTGTACCGGGCGTACAATTATCGTTACTATATAGCTTGGGATGGTCAGCCAAAATCTGTATTCCACTGCGGATCAAAAGAGTCAGGAACACAAAATTGATATAATGAGTTATTCTAAGCCACGTAGGAAAATATTCCATTATAGCTACTCTGTGTATAAATAAAATTTTACCCTAACGAATCCACAGCTCACATTCTACTTCCCGCTGTAATTCCTTCACAAAGGGACGTCACTGTGCAGGTCATGAACGAATTCCAAAACTGTATCTATGCGAACTGTTAGGGACAGATGGGATGGAGCAAAGTCTTTTTCCCTCCTCCCCTTCCAAAACATCTTCGTCCGAATCTTTCAACATAATAGTATCTCCAGCTGTTCCGATTAACTGATACCCCGAATTTTCTTTTGCATCCCATATGATCAATGAAGCTTTCTTGTTCTGCCGCAAGTTGTCAACGGTTGTGGGACAAAACCAAAAAGAGATCTCCAGCATGCCTGGCGATTTAAGCTCGATTTCGCCCGCTGTCGCCACATGCGGGACACCCTGATTATCAGCCGTAGCAATAAAAAAATATTGTAACTTTTTGGCTATCTTGATCGCCGCCTTAATACGATCCCAATCCATTGAAAAAACCTCCTTATTCGACTGCAAAGTGACTCCCAAAACCATATGTTTTTACTATTTTCTTTAAAAACCTGATTAAAACATTTCTTTTTTGTAAAGAAAGATTCCCAAAGAAATACTTATCATTCTCATCTGCAATCCGGGCCAGCTGAGGAACCAGCTTTTCGCCTTTACTTGTGAGTTTAATTTCTTGAAAACGATGATCTTTTGTTAATTCTTCTCTTGTAATTAATCCCTTCTTCAATAAACGAGCAACAAGTTTAGAAATAGCTCCCCGTGTAAGTCCTGTTTTTTCAGCAATAACCCATGGAGAAGTCATTCCAGTTGTATACATTGAACGAAGGATAATCCATTCCGCAACAGTCACCTTACTTGATTCTAACTTTTTACTAAAACAAAAAGCAATATTGTTAGATACGTTGCGAAGCCAATACCCAATATGATCTTCTGGAGCGCTAATCTTAACTTCTTTTCCTGGACTTTTAGTACTCATTAACCTCACCTTATAATTTGAATTATAATTTACTAGGAAACTATTGTCAACAATATGATAAAAACTGAGCAAATCAAAAGCTAAGCATTTATGATAAGGCTTCCAGCGTATGCCTTTTTATAATTCCATATGACTCGTTTAAAAATATCGAGCCAAGTCATCAGCTTAAAATCTATCATCGATGAAATAAAAAACAGTTGTAAGTCATTTACCTACAACGGTTTATGAAAACTCCCCGGTCACCCCCAAAATCCGAACTTTTTCTATGAGGTAATTTTGGGGCTCACCCAGGCTAAATCAACTGATCGGTGGGTAATTTTGAACTAAATTAAGCTAGGCGCTCTAAATTTAAACCCCAACCCCAAACAAAGACTTTATATCCGCAGGCCGCATATTGATAATTACAGGAACGACCTCCAACATACCTTCACGCTCAACGCGCGCGATCAAGGCCGGGTCCACATTTACCACAACCCCGCCGTTGGCATCTTTTACAACGTGCAAAGCCGCATCCTGTTGGCTTAGGTCGATACCACCGTAATCATGTAACATGGCCTTATTCCCCTGGGGTTGGGGCATTTCGGCTGAAGATTTATGAGCCAATAAGGCCCGTAAACGCTCTAGTTGCTCATCCCGGCTGGCTGTGGTGGGTCTATCCAAAGAAAGCCCCTCATTTTTGAAAATATATTGAAGGAAGAAAACTGTCCGTGCGGCCAACGATTTAACAGAAGAATGGTCTCCTTCAATACCATTGCTGGTATGCCAATGCAGTTGAGCAAGAGTGTTTTGTTTGATGGCACTCAGGTAATCTTCGCCAAATAATGTCCTAGCTTCTTTTTGCTCTTGCTCGTTTCCTTCCTTTAAAATCAAATCAGGACTCGCAATCTTAAGCCACTGATCTTCCAGTCCTGCCTTGATAACGAGCTGCTCATAAACTTTGTCGGCAAAGGCCAAAACTACCCTATCTTCATTAGTATAGGGAGATCCAGTCGCTACATCTGTATCTCCATGAATGATTATATTATGAGGTACTGGAGGCATCAGGGCTAGATTCACAGTGGCAATCTTAGCATGCTCCGGGACCCGAGCTTTCAAATCCTTCAAGGTTTTTGCCATTGCGGTTCTTATATCATATCCGTTCCTATTACTTGATTCTTGGCGCTGTTCATAGTCCCGCTCTTCTTGTTGCTTTAGACCATTTAAAATTGTCCTTAGCTTTTCAATTTCTTTACGGACGATAGGCTCAATCTCGGGAATTCCGCTAAAGTAACTTTCAAAAAAATTTTCAAACATCCTGTACGTCTCGGATCCAACACCCCCTTGCCGGATTTCATCCTGCAAAGCCTCGACCGCTTGGAGTAAGAGACCATTTTGAACCCTCGCATCCCCCTTGGAGGCTAGATGGCGTATGGTCTCAAGAATATATTCTTGAACAGGCAAATACCAGTACGTGGCAGTGAACATCTGCGGGAAATTTATAGTCAAAATTTGCTCATCTGAGTACTTAGACGCAATATTGTCTAATTCCGCAAGCAAATCTTTTACTTTAGGCTGAGCATCTAAGCGACCTTTGCTCGTTACAGGAAGTTGAGTGCGGAAATCGGAAACTGTACCGGCAAACATTTCAATAATTTTTTCCGCCCTTGGATCGGGAACATTCGATAAAGTCTGACTATGAGAAGTGCCTGCCGCACCTAACAGAACGGCCAGTGCCACCCCTCTGGAATATTTTCTTGAATTTTTATTATTGAGCATCGCCGCATCTTCTGGGTGCTTGTCTTCATAATCCACATTAATAATATTTATAGCCTCTTTCCATCCAAGAATAGATATCGTCCTTGGCAGTGTTAAACCATGATATTTCCCATCACTCATTCTTGTTATGCCAAGCATAGTTTGGCCAATTCTCGGTTGATCAATTATTATTTCTGCAACTGGATTCCTTGAGCCCTTGGTAGCGAGAGTTATCATTCTTGAAACTCCCCCCTCAGGTTCAGGGAGTAACATCGAAATCTCCTTTATAGCCTCAAGATTACTTGGATCTATAAACATCGCCGCGTCATAAAGATATAAATTGGGTCGATTATTACGAAGCGCGAGAACAATACGAATTCTCTCTGAATGTCTTTCCATTCGTAAGCTATTAATGCGATCAATATTCCTTTGATCCAATTTCCATTTAAAAATATTTTCAATCGCAAAATATCCGTCAAGTGTTTCCCCTTCATTACTTTTTGTTTTCTTTAGTATAGTCAATTGATTGTTAATTTCTTTAACTATGGGTGATATTAGTGTTAAAGATTTATTTATAAACCATTCCGCCGGTCCTACGACAGCCCTGGTCATCGCCGTATCTTCTCTCAACCATTGTATAATCTTATCGGCAGCATTTTGTATATTTGAAAACCCTCGCTCTGTTATTGCGTTTCTCGCACGTTCGAAGGCGTCGACTGTGCGGGGCAAGTCCTTAAAATAATCAGAAGATGGTATTGAATAAAAATTCTCGTCGAAGATTAAATGCGGCAACTGAAGGATAGATTCCACATATCGATTTTTATACCGAGGCGCAACAGATATAACTTCCTCCTTCTCAATGAATTGTTTGATCGTTCTTTCAAAAAGGTCGTTAGGGTCTCGCAAATATACTAAAAAATCAACAGGAAGCAATTTTTTCATTCCCTTTATAATAAAATGTGTCCGCGAACCGCTGATGCCATATTCTTGATCCTTTAAATTACCAAGACTAATCAACCGTCCCTGCTTATCAAAAAAAAGACCGACACCATCAATATCATCCGCCAGAATATCAAATTGTTGAGCATTTAAAATAGAGGACAAAACGCCCTTACCCACACCTGTTGTTCCTATAACAATGCCAACTTTCCCCGTCCGATTATCCTGTACTAAATTTCCATAGAGAGTGGCAAACTTTTTCTTTGTCCATTGGGTAATGATTTTAACGGCATCTTCGTCACCGTCTGCCTTTGCTTTTAAAATAGCGTCATCAAACTTTTGTAGCTCATCCCCTCTTCCTACTTCATCCGCCCAATTTTTCCCTCTAGGAAGCCATCTTGGGTTTAAATCATATTTTGCTAGAATTTGTAATTCCTTTTCTCCCCTCATCGCCGCGTCGGGAGCTTGAGGCCTTGTCATCTCTCTATTGGCATTTCCTTCTAAAAAAGCGACTTCGTCCGGGTTCGCTAAAGCAACAGTCTGAACATCAACATATTCTGAAGCATTACTGGTCATTGCCTGTTCGGCATTTGGAGTAAGCTTTATGTAGTCAATTGCTATTTTATCCCCAGCATACCCACCGGAAAAATACTTTCTCGGCAAGGTCTCTTGTGTCACTGGGTCTATGTCTTCCTGAATAAAGTTAAACACGCCTTTTTTGTAAGCCCGCAAGTATTGATGGTAAATGGCCTCATTAGTCGCATTGTCATTCTGGTCTATGCCTTTTACAGTACCTTTATTAGCATATACTTGATTGAGCAAGGCCTGCTTTAAATTACGCTTAAACCACACGGCCAAGGCTTGGGCGTAAAAAATCTGGCGAAGGGTGGCAAAATTTTTGCCTTCGTTGACTTCACGTTCAATTTCGGGAAGGATGATTTGGCGGATGATTTGAAAGCCAAGCTGATTGACCTGATTTTTAGTTGGATTTGCAATGGCGTTATGTTTAGTCAGCGATAAATAATCTTCTTCCAGCATGACCTTTAAATGTCCATCTACAATAAACGCTGTCTGATTGTGTTCATAAATACCAACTCTTTGTGGCACGATCCATACCTTATTAAAGGTATTGACCGGAATTTGTGTGGTTCCGTACATTGCTTTGGCCTTAGAGTAAACCGTGTCCCAAAACGTCTTGCCCAAGGCTTTCTGGGGATATATTAGTGAAGCGGTCAATTGTTTGAGCAAGTAGTCCTGGGCCAACAAATCACGGCCCATGGCTGTTACACCCAATGACACAGGAATTATCCGGTCTTTTTCATAAGGACTTAGATTGACCCAAACATCTTTATCCGGTATGGTCAAAGCGGCAAAAAAATACTTGATCATGCGTAGAGACTGATCTTTTAAGACTTCCTTTGGTAATTTGGATTGCCCCGGATCTACAATAAAATCAAATAAAAACGGATTGTCTTTATGCACTGTTAAGCCTTTAATTAACGCCGGCTCAAAGCTGGGGCTGACTGAAACCATTGTTCCGGGCTTGGGCATCCAAGGTAACTGATCCCCTGACGCCACTTGTGCATAGGCTGGAGATTTTACAGAGGTACTAATAAAAGCAACCAAAATAATTAAAGAAATAGCTTTTCGCATTTGTTTTAACATAGCTTTGTTCGTATTTAGGGTATATGGGGTCATATTTCCCTCTTCTCCACTTTCTTAAGTGAAAGTATACCATTTACATATAGAATATGCCAATTTATTTCCCCAAAGTTCGGATTTTATCGTCGGATAAATAAAAATGCCGTCTATAACCTGTTGAAATACTTAGACTTACAGACGGCATGAATACAAACTCCCCCGCGAGGGCTCGAACTCATAAAAACTCAAACAGCTTTTTTGAGTCCTTCGATCACATGGGTATTGAGCCCAAAGGCTTGGGTAGACCAGGAGGCGGTCATCTCATTTTTATGCCCGGCCCATAACTGCTCCCAGCAATCCCAGCCGGTACGAGGGCCCTGGCGGTGCACCCAGGGACTATTGGGATAATAGCCATAAATACCGTCGGGAAACATATTATTCTTGACCGCTTTATAGGTCCAGTAATTCCAGTGGAAACCCAAATCATTAAAGCATTTAAGCTCATCTTGCAGATACATATGCTCGTTATAAACCCCCTGGCGGTAATTGACCCCGAATTCCCCCACATGGACAGGCCGCTGTTTTTTTTGGGCAAAACAAAAATACCCTTCCATGCGACGAGCCAGGGTGTCTTTGTTACAGTGGCCCCAAGGATAACGCATAAACGGTATCAGATTAAAAGTAAACTCCATGGGCTCATAGAAATGGATGCTGTACACCCAATTATCATCCGCGAAATCATCCAAAACATCGATTTGCTGGGCCCAATTTTTGCCTTCAATAAACAAAATATGGTTTTTATCCGAACGGCGTATGGCTTTAATCGATTCGTGGTAAAATTCATTTAACAAACCGGTGTTTTGCAATACCGGTTCATTCAGGAGATCGTAACCCGCGATGATTGTTTCATCTTTGTAGCGGTCAGCTAATTTCTCCCATAATGCGTAGGTTTTGTGACGATTCAATTTGTTCGTCCATAACTCTGTCTTACCATCCAAACTGTCGGAATGCCAATCAGGATTTTGCGCGCCGTATGCCGCGTGCAAATCCAATATTAAATAGACCTTGTGTTTCCGGGCCCAAAGGATGGCTTGATCCAAATAAGAGACCGCTTTAGCATCAGCCCCTACCTTATAATGAAACGGCAGGCGAATGCAATTCATTCCCCAGGAAGCCACCTGTTTGAAATCTCCTTCAGTAATAAAATTATCCCTGAACTTATCCCTTAGCTCGTTCAAAGCCCTGATGCCGCATTGTTTGGTAAATTCTTTTTCAAAAACCTGCTGGGGCAAATTAGGCGCATGCACAACATAGGCTTCCATCATCAGCCATCCACCGAAATTAACTCCTTTAAGAAGTATCCGCCCGCCCTGACCATCGGTAATAGAAGTTTTATGTGTCTTTAAAATGGATTCCCGCGAACAATTGTGAGCGTCCGGCATGAGGACCTTTCGTGGGAATGACAATACGGATGATTTGTTCATATTAAACCCTTGGCTTTCAAAATTCGTATAAATTCTCCGGCTGCCGGAGGGTCTACGGCAAGAGAGCCGTCATTATGCCCTCCATGTATCTCTAAAAATTCTTTAGGCTCTGCTGCGGTCTCAAAAAGTTTTTGGCCCACCCAATACGGCACCACCTCATCATCCGGACTATGGATAAACAATTTGGGGACTTTCAATGCCCTGACCTTATTGATGGAATCAAATTTGAGACTAAGAAAGAATGAAGGAAGAAAAGGATAAAAAATCTTGACCATATCCCGGGCATTGGTGATGGATGAGTCTACCACCAGCAAAGCCGCATGCCTGCGGGTTGCCAAATCTATGACCACCACGCCCCCTATAGAAGCGCCATAGAGAATAATATTGTTCATACTCACACGCCCTTGCGATTGAAGATAATCATACGCGCCCTGCGCGTCTAAATAAATACCTGCCTCCGATGGCTTGCCTTCGCTTTTTCCGTAACCGCGGTAATCAAAAATAAATACATTTAATCCCAAATCATAAAAGAATTTAATTTTAAACAACCTGTCACTCATATTGCCG
>Ga0105164_10001279_pt1 | contig 16225 bp, 18 predicted proteins | sample VDWuncwatermetaG_FD_89674 | JGI IMG/M metagenome (GOLD analysis project Ga0105164, IMG submission 89674) | Wastewater microbial communities from Netherlands to study Microbial Dark Matter (Phase II) - VDW unchlorinated drinking water | ecosystem: Environmental > Aquatic > Freshwater > Drinking...
ACAGTACACAGTGTGAAAGAAATTTCACACAAAACATGATCCAACAATTATACGTGATACGAAAAAATAATTTTCGCATTAGGTCGAACATTGTTGAAGAAATAAATAATTTTGCATACACGTTTTGAAATTCACTAGTGCATTTCAAAACAGCACATAAAAAAATGGCAGCAAAGAAAAAAGCAGTAAAGAAGGTAGCAAAGAAGAAGGTAGCAAAAAAGGCAGCAAAGAAAAAGACTGCAAAGCGTGCGTAATTCTATTTAATAGAAACAAAAGCCCCCTCACCAAAATGGTTGAGGGGATTTTTGTTTTTTAATGTACAAATACTTTATTAGCGACGTAGACGGGTCAGCAGAGCCGCGTCTCGGACGAAGACAAAACAGAAAGTACTCTTTCTAAGTTTCGGGCCGAGGAGCTAATATAAGGGTTGAATGCCCCGCCCCTTTGGGGCGGAAAATGTGTGAACAACATTTTGTCCAGGGCTTTGCCCCGGGGTAAATATCGCTTCTATTGCTTATGCGCCTCTCCCATTACCAATAACTGAGTGACCACGCAGTTATTGGTAATGGGAGAGGCGCTTTAGTTTATGCACTCTATATGCTAAAATTGCTTAATGTCATTCTTAAATACTATTTTTGGTAAGGGAGGGGTTCAGGGAAAATACGCCCCAATTGTGAAGAAAATCAACGATTTTGAGGCTTCAATAAAGGCTCTTTCTGACGAGGCCTTACGAGCAAAAACAGAGGAATTTCGCTCAAGGCTTGCCTCTGGCGAAACTTTGGAGCAAATCCTACCCGAGGCATTTGCTGTTGTCCGCGAGGCTTCTAGTAGAACTTTAGGCCAGAGACATTATGATGTGCAACTTCTTGGGGGTATTGCTCTTCACGAGGGCAAAATTGCCGAGATGATGACAGGTGAGGGAAAAACCTTGGTTGCGACTCTTCCTGCATACTTGAATGCGCTTCCAGGGAAAGGAGTTCACGTTGTAACGGTGAATGATTATTTGTCTCGTCGTGACGCTACATGGATGGGGCAGATTTATTCAGCGCTCGGCCTTTCAGTGGGTGTTCTAAATCACAATACCTCATATTTGTATGACCCAAAGCATCAGGAGCTAGATGCCTTACGTGACGAGGTTGGCTCATTCAAGGTGATTCACGAATTTATGCGACCTTGTGGAAAGCAGGATGCATACCGCGCAGACATTACTTACGGCACAAACAATGAATTTGGCTTTGATTACCTTCGTGACAATGTGGCATACAGCCCTTCCGACCTTGCTCAGCGCGAATACCACTATGCGATAGTGGATGAAATTGACTCTATTTTAATAGACGAGGCACGTACCCCGCTCATTATATCTGCCCCATCTGGAGACGCAGAAAATTTATATACTACATTTGCTGGTATTGCAGAAAAATTAAAAACGCCGGAGCACTACACTGTAGACGAAAAACTAAAAGCAATTCAGCTCACAGACGAAGGGATAAACCGCGCAGAGGAGCTTTTGGGTGTTGAAAATATTTACACAGAAAAAGGCGTAAAGTATGTGCATCACTTAGAAACTGCTGTCCGTGCCAAGGCTATTTTTACTCGTGACAAAGAATATGTGGTGCAGGGAGATGAAGTAGTTATAGTAGACGAATTCACGGGGCGCCTTCAGCCTGGGCGTCGCTGGTCAGAGGGGCTTCATCAGGCAGTAGAAGCAAAAGAGGGCGTGAAAATACAAAAAGAGTCTCGCACATTTGCATCTATTACTTTCCAAAATTATTTTCGTTTGTATGGCAAGCTTGCTGGAATGGCAGGTACAGCGATGACCTCAAGCGAGGAGTTCTATAAAGTGTATGGCCTTGAGGTGTCTACTATCCCTACCAATCGCGAGGTTACTCGTATAGACCGCACAGACCTCATTTTCCAAACAGAGAGTGGTAAGTTTAAAGCGATAGCTAGAAAAGTGAAGGAGTTAAATAAAAAAGGTCAGCCAGTACTTATTGGCACAGTGTCTATCGAGAAAAACGAGCTTCTTTCGGAGTACTTGAAGAGAGAGGGTGTGCCACACGAAGTTTTAAATGCTAAAAACCACGAGCGTGAGGGTGAGATTATTGCGCAAGCGGGCAAAAAAGGAAGCGTTGTTATCGCTACAAATATGGCGGGTCGCGGAGTGGATATTAAACTAGGTGGCGACCCATCAACTCCTGAATCATACGAGGAGGTCAAATCCCTCGGTGGGCTTTTTGTTCTTGGCACCGAGCGTCACGAGGCACGCCGTATAGACAACCAGCTTCGCGGACGCTCAGGAAGGCAGGGTGACCCAGGCGAGACGCAGTTTTTTGTATCAATGGAGGACAGCCTTATGCGTGTTTTTGCGTCGGAAGTTGTAAAAAAGATGATGGGCAGGCTTGGTATTCCAGAAGATGAGGCAATTCAGAACAAAATGATTTCCCGCTCACTAGAGACTGCTCAGGAAAAAATAGAAGGTTTTCATTTTGACTCTCGTAAGCACGTGCTTTCCTACGATGATGTGATGACGAAGCAACGCGCATATGTATATGGAATGAGGAGAAAAATTTTGATGGGTGGTACCGAGGAAGCAAAAGCGTACCTCCTAGAAATTGTCGCTAGCGATGAATCACTCTTAAATATTATAGAAAGTAAAATCAGTGAGCTCGGAGAAGTAGAATTTTACAATGCAATAAAGCGTCTGATTTTACAAGTCGTAGATATGATGTGGATGGAGCATTTGGATTCTATGGAGTACTTGAAATCCTCTGTAAATCTGCGCGCATATGGCCAAAGAGACCCGCTCGTGGAATATAAAAAAGAAGGACTTCGCCTTTTCCGTGAGATGAAGGAGTCCGTGCAAAACGAAATCCTACGCCTCGTGCCAGCAATTGGCGCTGGAGCATTTGTGAAAGAAGAAGAGAAAGCGCGCGAGGTGGTAAAGCACGCTATTGAGATAGGTGGCGGGGAAGAGGAGGCGAAAGCTTCCGAGCCAATTCATTCGGACAAAACTGGCCGTAACGATTTCTGCCCCTGTGGCTCTGGCAAGAAGTTCAAAAAGTGCCACGGATCTTAAGGAATATGAATACATTAGAGAAAAAGAAAAAAGTGCTTACATTGTGTCTCTTGCATACCGATACTCATGTCCTTTTAGGTATGAAAAAGAGGGGGTTTGGAAAAGGCAGATGGAACGGCTTTGGAGGAAAGGTTGAGGTAGGCGAGACTATTGAGGATGCTGCACGTAGAGAATTTTTAGAGGAAGCAGGGATTGAGATACCAATTCTCGAAAAGGCAGGACTTATGGATTTTGAATTTCAGGGTAATCCAGAAATCCTAGAAGTGCATATTTTCCGCGCGAGGGAGCACATTGGCGAGCTCGCTGAAAGCGAGGAAATGTTGCCAAAGTGGTTCCACCGAGACGAGATTCCGTTTGCAGAAATGTGGCCAGATGACCCTCATTGGATGCCACTATTTTTCGCTGGTAAAAAATTTCAAGGGAAAATCCTTTTTGGGGAAGGGGACAGTATTCTAGAAATGAATATTGGTGAGGTTTCCGAGTTTATGTAAAAAATAACATCCGCCAGTTTCCTGGCGGATGTTTTTTAAAAATGGCACGTTCGACGACCATCCGCTAGGAATTCATCCAGAGTTTCCCTGTTCCGCAGAAAAATAATTGGCGGGTGTTCATCAATTTCGTCCGCAAGTTCATCCCAACCGCGACATTCTTCAATCCGTCTCTCGATGTCTTCTTTCTTGTCACCTCGTATGCTCATACGTTGTTTCAGTATCGCTTCGCCAGGCGACAAAATATACAGAGCTAGGATATTCCGTGCATCTCTTGTCGCATAGAAACGAAGACGCGATAAATGCTCGATTGTCATAACCATAATCCAAGTATCGGTACTCGCGAGCGCTTTTCCCACTGATTCACGAAGTGTCCCGTGTCGCGTTTCGTGAATTGGAGGGGTGGTCCAGAGGAATTTATCTTCGTGTTCCCAGTTTTCAAATTCATCATGGGAAATGTGAAGGAATTCACCCGGAATGTCGCGCTCCCTAGGCTCACGGTACGTGACACTTTGGATCATTTGATATTTCGGGTCAAGCGACAACAGGTGTTCTGCAAGTGTAGTTTTCCCGGAGCCGGAGGCCCCAGAAATAGTGATAATTCTACCCATTTCGTCCTCCAGTATCTATTAGTTGAAAAGAATACCTATAAGCAAAGTATCATTTTTTAGATATTCTGGCAAGGTATGTCCAGCCAGTCGCATAGTTTTCTCGGCGACTCCCTGGAGTGGTAGTTTTGGCTGGTCAAGCGATAATAGTACGAAAAAACAGGTTTGACAGGGCGTAAAGCCTATTGTCTAAAAACCATTGACAAATAAAGATATTTTGGAATTTTCGGTACTAAAATCATACTAAAATACAACAAAAAACCTTGACTTTTTTGCTAGGGTATGATACACTTGTCTTATCTTCAGTCAATGAAATGCACCTTTAGTTAGGTGCTTTTTCGTTAGACGAGGCAGACACGGAGTTCGGCGAAGCACAGATCGCCATACTATGAAAAAACAAACAATACAATTTATGCGCGGTTTGATGCTTATGCCATTTTTGGCGACAGGAGCCTCACCGCTTGCGATGTTTAATACTAATTTTGCGTTTAAAAACTTTGCCCAGAATGCAGATACACAGGTTGTTCTTGCAGAAGAGCATGCTAAAAAGATTGATGCGTACTTTGCGAAACGTAATATGCCACTTGAGGGTTATGGCGCAAAACTTGTGAAAGCTGGTGAGGACAATAATCTAGACTGGAGGCTTCTTCCAGCGATTGCTATCAAGGAATCTACAGGCGGAAAATTTGCTTGTTACAATAACCCATTTGGTTGGGGTTCGTGCAAGATTAAGTTTAAAAGCTTTGATGCAGCTATAGATACTGTAGCAATGAATCTTGGAGGGAATAACCCTAGGACAGCACAGTATTATAAAGATGCGACTACGATAGAAATCTTACATCACTACAATAACTCAGTTGTTCCAACATACACAGGCGAAATCCTGGAGTTTATGGATCTTATTGAGAAGGGTGCGTAATTGACAATTGACAATTAACCTTTGACAATTAACAAAAAAGCCCGTGAGCGAAGCTCGCGGGCTTTTTGCTACCTTTCCATTTACTTCTTCGTGCTAGAAGCAGCCTTTTCTGCTACCTCAGCTTTTTCTCGCTTCGCACGAATGACTTTTAGCTGTGGGATTATTTTTTCTATTTCCTCCGAGCTTTTAAACCCATAATACGGCTCGTCCCAAATAACGAGAGCTGGTAGTTTATTTTTTACACCTTGAATAGATTTCATTGTCGCTACGGCGGATAAATCTAGGTTGTAATCAAATGAATACACGCGGAGCTCGGGGAATTCCTCACGAAGCTTGGTGAGGACATACCCAGCACGCTGGCACTCCTCGCAGTCGCCATTGTTGGAATAAAAGTAAATAATCGTGATTGGTTTTACACCACATTTTTGTTTAACTTGTTCTACGAGCAAAAAGTCTTTTATCTGTAGAAGTGAATAATACTTTTTGAGCCCCAACACCTCCGCATTGTTGTTGCCGAGCTTCTCTTCCATATATGTGAGCCTAGACGCAAGAGTGCTAAGCTCCTCTGAAAACGCGGTGCTGTGGTCTATTGACTTGCAGGAGGATTCTTTTAGAAGTGCGAACTGTGTTTCTGATGAAAGAATGTCTAGCGCTATTTTATCCTCTATGTTCTTTACCTCGGCGATGCGTTTTCCGGAAAAAAAGTTGCTAATTAGAAGCGCGCCAAAAAACACCATCACTGTGATGATGAATGCGAATACGTATTTTTTTGTCTCTATTTTTGTTCGCATAGTGGGGTAGTAGGGCTCAGTTATCGCCAATTAGTGTTTCGCGAAAAGGCGAGGTTAAACACTGCACGAGTAAGCCAGATTGGTGCCACAATACCATAAAGGGTGATGAAATAAAAGATACCCATACTTGGGCGGAATCGACCCTCCGCGAGCTTAACCCCGTTCCAAATAATCACCATCCCCAGCCCCAGAAAAATGTATGAAAGTATTGACATAAATTCAGTATTTATAAAAAAGGAATCAACCTGAGGAAAGGCAAAAGTAAAACCAATAGTCCCAATTTCAACAGCTTTTATTGCCACCATTCTCGCTATGTGAAATATCACAAATGTAAAATTATATAGAAAAATAAAAATTCCAAAAAATGCCAATGGGAGCGTTATCATCCCGAGCATTCCATATTTTCTTCTGAAAATCATAAATCGATAGTCCAGAGTATTTTTCATTCCGCCATAAGCCCACCTGAGACGCTGGCGATAGAGCTTGTAAAGCGTCGCTGGCCCTTCTGTATGTACGCGGGCGGTATGCACATTTCTTATACGCATATTGTTTGACTGCATACGAAGCGCCATCTCCATATCCTCTGTATTGTGAGCTTTTTTAAAGAGCCCAATTTTTTCAAAGACCTCTTTGCGGAAAAAGGAAAATGGCCCAGGTGTTACCGTGATGGCATCAAGAGGAGAAAGCATACGCTTAAAAAATGCCACAGTATGGTATTCTGTTTTTTGCATTTTTTGTAGAATGGTTTTCGGCTCGTCTATTATAATGGTGGGGATCGCTGCCATCATTTGAGGGTCTTCGTTAAATGCGGATGCTATTTCGTGTAGTGCGTCCTTGTCTACAAACGAGTCTGCGTCTAAGCACCCAATAAGCTCACTTATAGAATTTTTAATACCAATGTTTACTGCAGTGTGCTTGCCACCGTTTTCTTTTTGGAAAAGTTTTACATTGGGGTTACTTGCGTATTTTTGAACAACTTTCCACGTATTGTCAGTAGACCCATCGTCTACAACAAAAATCTGAAATCTTTCTTTTGGGTAATGAAGCGACAATAAAGAGTCAATGGTTTTTGAGACAGTTTTTTCTTCATTCCAGCATGGGACGATAATAGTGGCAGATGGGTAGTATGAAAGCTTGCCAGTAGTACTTTTAGTAGACAGCTTTAGTCTTTCTTCAAAAAAGGTAATGAGAAAAAACACCTCAAGATAGAGTGTCAAAAACAGAAAAACATAAAGAATACTGTCAAAAAAGGTTTCCATTTTATTAAAAAATAACCCGAGTGAGCTGGTGATTAGTTTGACATATTAGCAAATTTTGCCCAAACTAGCAATGAGGCGCAAAAACACAACCGCACAATACCACGCTATAGCGTGGTATTGTGCGGTTGTGTTTTTGCGTATTGTTGCAATGTGATATGATGTCATCAATATGACAAAAAAGATATTTATGACGAGGCGAATTCCAGTGCATGCGGAGGAGATGCTGCGTGGTATGGGGTACGAGGTAACAATAAGTGAAAAAAATGGAGTACTTACTCGCGAGGAATTAAAAACTGAGCTCGCTAAAACAGAGTATGACGCTATTGTTACCTTACTCACAGACACTATTGACGCGGATGTTATTGCTGTAATGCCACCATCTGTAAAAATTATCGCAAATTATGCAGTTGGGTATAACAATATTGACATCCCAGCGGCTCATGGTCGCGGAATAGTCGTTTCAAATACTCCAGATGTGCTCACATCAACTGTGGCCGAACATACAGTGGCGCTTATTCTCACTCTTGCATCCCGCACAGCCGAGGGCGACAGGTATATTCGTGAAGGAAAGTTCGTAGGCTGGGAGCCGATGCTACTTTTGGGTACAGACATTAAGGGAAAAACACTTGGGCTGGTGGGAGCAGGACGCATAGGCTCCGAGGTGGCAGGTATTTTGCACAAAGGATTTGGTATGAAGGTCGTTTACTCCGATGTGAAAAAGAACGAGGCGCTAGAGGCAGTCTGTGGTGCAGAGTTTTGCGAGACACACGAGGAGGTCCTCGCACAGGCGGACATTGTGAGTATTCACGTGCCACTTTTGCCTACCACTCGCCACCTTATAAACAAAGAGAGGCTGGCTATGATGAAAAAAACGGCACTTCTTGTGAATACTTCTCGTGGCCCTGTTGTGGACGAGCTTGCGCTTCTGGAGGCGCTCCAGGCTGGTACAATCCGTGGCGCCGCGCTTGATGTGTTTGAGTTTGAACCGAAAATTACAGATGGACTTTTGAATTTGCCAAACGTGGTACTAAACCCCCACCTTGCTTCTGCGACAGAAGAGACACGCACAAAAATGGCTGAGATGGTCGCAACAAATATTATCGAAACATTAGAGGGCCGTACTGCGCCAAATACTGTACTATAATATTATGATGAAAATACTATCTATATGGGTGCTTGTTGCTTTGGTGATATTCACGCTTCCTTCTTTTATCAATGGAATTGAAGTGAGCTCCTTCGGTATTGCGCTACTTGTCGCATTCTTTTTTGCAATCCTGAATGCGGTCGTTAAACCTATTATTTTACTTATTGCATTTCCAATTACACTAATCACGCTAGGGCTTTTTTCTTTTATAGTTAATGCTGGACTTTTTTGGTTAGTCGGCTCATTTGTAAAAGGCTTCAGCGTTTCTGGGTTCGTGCCTGCACTTTTGGGGTCTCTCGTTGTCTCTGTTGCGACGTCCATCGCAGGGATGCTACTCTCCAAAGCAGATAAATAATTATGCTTGAGCAATCCATTGATGTATTTATCCAGCTCGTACAAGATCATCGTTTTTGGGGATACACGATTTTATTCATAGCGATGGTTCTTGAGGGAGAAACTTTTCTTATTATTGCTGGAATGCTTGCAAGTCTTAAAGCGTTTGACTCTGGAGATGTGTTGTGGATTTCTTTTGTTGGAGTAGTTTTAGGGAATATTATGTGGTATCAGTTTGGAACGAGGCTAAAAGACGTGGGCATTTCTAGTAGAATTATTAAGCGCGCCGAGAGAATGATTACGTTTTTCCTGCCGAGGTTTCGTGAAAAGCCATTTAGCTCTATCTTCTTTTCAAAATTTATTTATGGCGCCAATCGCGCTACCGTTATTATGTCTGGCGTCCTTCGGGTGCCATTTAAACTTTTTTTTCGAGCAGAACTTTTGGCATCAATTGTTTGGGTTGTTTTATATTTTGAAGTGGGATATTTTTTTGGCGAAATTGCAATTAGTAAGACGCACAATGTGGCACAGGTTGCTTTGGCGGTTGTAGTTTTTGTGATAGTATTCATTTTGATTCGCAAACTTGTTGCTCGCTATTATGGACGTCACGAACGAAAAAAACTTGAAAAAAAAGATAGTAACTCATAGTGGTAATTTTCATACGGATGAGGTTTTTGCTTGTGCTGTACTTTCTATTTTACACAATGGTGATGTAGAAATAGAGCGAAGTCGCGAAAAAAGCGTGTGGGCAACAGGAGACTACGTGGTGGATGTAGGAGGTGAGTATGACCCGACTCGTGGGCGCTTTGACCATCATCAAGAGGGTGGCGCGGGGGTGCGACCAAATGGCATACCATACTCTTCTTTTGGTTTAGTATGGAGGGAGTATGGGGAAAAAATTGCTGGCTCGGTGTTCGTGTCGCGATTGATTGACGCGCGCCTCGTGCAACCGATTGATGCCGGGGATAATGCCGTGAGGACTTTTGAAGCAATAGGAGATGTTTCTCCTTATATCCTGCAAGACGTCATTGCCGCTTTTCGTCCAGGGTGGAATGAATCACGAACACTAGACGAGGGTTTTTTTGAGGCTGTATTGTTTGCTGAAAAAATTCTCCTGCGTGAAATTTTGAAGACTCAAAATGAAGAAGAAGGAAAGAAGCACGCAGAAGGGGCATACGTAAATGCTCTGGATAAGCGTATTATTATTCTTGAGGACCACTATCAATGGTACGAAGCACTCAACACAAAACCCGAAGCACTTTTTGTGGTGAAGCCTGACAGGGATAATAAGGGGAAATGGAAAATTGAGGCGATTTTAAAAGATATTCATCAGCCATTTATATATAGAAAGAAATTACCAAGTGCATGGGCTGGCAAAATGGGGGAACACCTTGCAGAAATTTCAGGAGTTGCTGACGCTCTTTTTTGTCATAATAAACTTTATGTTGCTGTGGCTGGGTCAAAGGAGGGGGCGCTCAAGCTCGCGCAAATAGCCGTGGACAAGAGATTATAAATATGCTATAATTGTTTTAGGTTAGTGTGTCTTTGAAATATACAAATATGGGAGAAAAAAATGAAACACATTTTTGCAGTCGCAATACTTTTTTGCTTAGGGTTTCCTGATTTAGCACATAGCAGTCCCTACGTCATTCAAGTAGATTTCAAGAAAGCAGAGCTACACGTATTTAATGAGGACGGCGTGAAAGTGGCAAACTATCTTGTTGCTCTTCCAAGAAAAACACCACAGCTCCCACAAAAAGGCTCAGTGTTAAGGATTGAGAAGAATCCATATTGGGCGCCTACAAAAGCAACTCGCACGGCCTATATTAATGAAACAGGCAAAGAGCTTCCCGAACTTATAAAATCTAGTGACCCTAGAAATGCTATGGGAAAGGTAAAAATCTATATTTTATGGGAAGGAAAGCACGCAGATCAGAACGCTCGTATTCATGGGACAAACAAGCCTAAATCTATTGGAAGGCGTGTGAGTAGGGGGTGCATCCGTATGTTAAACGAAGATATTGAAAAGCTCGCAAAAATTGTAAGTGGAAAAAAGGTTTCAGTTATTTTTTCCTAATAGTCTATTTCAAAAGTCCGCAATATTGCGGACTTTTTTGTTATTTTTGCTATTTCGTGTTACTATACAGAAACTGAAGATTCTAATAATTTAATTTTTTAATACTATGGCTTTTATTGATGAAATGACGATGCATATGAAGGCGGGCAACGGCGGGAACGGTGTGATGCGTCTTAAGCATGAGAAGGGAAAGGAATTTGCTGGTCCTTCAGGGGGCGACGGTGGTAAGGGTGGGGATGTGTATATTCGCGCGGTTCGTGATGTGCATATTCTCCTCAAGTATCGTCACCAGAAGGATTTTTCTGCGGAACGTGCTGAAGACGGTGGCAACGATAGTATGCATGGAGCAAATGGAAGAGATTTGATTTTAGATTTGCCGATTGGTTCAATCGTGACTAACGTAGACACAGGTGCTGTATACCAGCTTCTTAAAGAAGACGAACAAATTTTGGTACTAAAAGGTGGGCGTGGTGGTTTTGGAAACGAGCATTTCAAGACATCTACAAATCGTACACCGAAAGAGCATATACCAGGAATGGCAGGACAAGAGGGGGATTTTAAAGTGGAATTGCAGATAGTTGCGGATATCGGTTTTGTAGGTTTGCCAAATGCGGGGAAATCGTCTCTTCTTAATGCTCTCACACGCGCGAGTGCAAAGACGGCCGATTACGCTTTTACAACACTTGAGCCTAATCTTGGAGAATGTTTTGGTTTTATTCTCGCTGATATCCCAGGGCTGATAGAGGGTGCGTCAGAGGGGCGCGGGCTTGGTCATAAATTTCTACGCCACGTGAAGCGCACAAAAATGCTCGCGCACTTGGTGTCACTCGAAAATGAAGACCCTCTCGCTGTATACGAAACCGTACGCAAGGAGCTTTCGGCTTTTGATAAAGACTTGGCAAGTAAGCACGAGATTATTATTCTCTCAAAGACCGATATGGTAACTCCCGAGCGAGTGAAAGAAGTTGAGGGTGCAATGAAGAAAACATATCCGAACTCCGAAATTTTCACTATCTCAATTCTGGATGATGGTGTGATGAAAAAGTTCCAAGATGAACTTCTGAAACTTTTAAAGGCAGTGGTGTAGTTTTTTAAGACTTTTAACTTAGTCTCACCATACACGTATAATATACTATGGTATATTATACGTGTATGGTAGATGTTTCTCGTGTTTATTTGTGCTACAATCTCGGTTATGAGTTACAAACTAACCGTCGGCCTTGAGGTTCATGCTGAGCTAAAAACTAAGACAAAGATGTTCTGCAATTCGGCGAATGACCCGTTCAATTCGGAGCCGAATGTGAATATTTGCCCTGTGTGTATGGCGCACCCGGGGACTTTGCCCGTGATCAACAAACAAGCTGTGCATCACGTGCTTCGCGTAGGCACCGCGCTCGGCTCGGACCTCGCAGACTTTACAGAGTTTGACCGCAAAAACTATTTTTATCCAGACATTCCAAAGGGGTACCAGATAAGCCAATACAAATACCCGCTTGTTTCAAACGGGATGCTTAATGGTGTTGCTATTGAGCGCGTGCACTTGGAGGAAGACACAGCTAGCTCATCGCACGAGGGTTCAGAGGCTAGCCTCGTGGACTACAATCGAGCTGGCGTGCCTCTCATGGAGCTCGTAACGAAGCCGGTCATTCACACCGCAGAAGAAGCAGGCGCATTTGCGCGCGAGCTACAGCTCCTTCTTCGCACGCTTGGTGTTTCAGATGCAAATATGGAAAAAGGAGAGATGCGCGTGGAGGCAAATATTTCAATATCAAAAACAGACAAGCTCGGCACAAAAGTGGAAGTGAAAAACCTAAACTCATTTCGCTCGGTGGAACGCGCTATTGCATACGAGGTAGAGAGAATGACAAAAATTTTGGACGGTGGCCCAGGGGATATTGTACAAGAGACACGAGGATGGGACGAAGGAGGTCAGAAAACTTTTTCTCAACGAAAAAAAGAATCTGCGCATGACTACCGCTATTTCCCAGATCCAGATTTACCAAAGCTAAAAATCTCAGAGATTCCTGAGTTTTCAAAGGAGACGCTACAGGCCACAATACCAGAGCTTCCGTGGGAGAAACGAGCGCGACTTGTGCGTGAGTATGGCGTTAAGCCAGAAAATGCAGAAGTATTTACGGCCGATAAAATTCTTGGTGGGCTTTTTGAGGATACTGTGAATGCTATAGGTGGCGACCGCCCATCAATATCGCTTATTGAAAACTACATTACATCGGACCTTGTGGGTCTTATGAAAGCTACTGGAACGACGGGCGGTGTAACAGGCCACACTCTTGCAGACCTTGTAACTATGATTAAGGCTGGCGACCTGTCTTCACGTGGGGCGAAGGATACTCTTGCTATTATGTATGCCGAAGGCGGTGAGCCAAAAGCGATTGCAGAAAAAAATGGCTTCATCCAGAAAAATGACATTGAGGCGCTAAAGAAAATCGTAAGCGAAATTATTTCCGCGAATCCAACCGTTGCCGCCGACTACAAGTCCGGCAAAGTCGCACTTCTCCAATTTTTCGTCGGACAAGGAATGAAGGCATCAAAAGGAAGCGGAAACCCAGGAACACTTAAAACTCTTTTTGAGGAGGCGCTGAGGTAGGGGTTACGTGCCTTTTTTTGTTGGGTGTGGCTAAAACAACGCTACACATTGTTCGCCCGAAACATTTGTGAAGCAAATGTTTTTAGGGTAAAATGGGCAGATAGTTTAATCAATTAACCACGATATCAAATGAAAAAAGTACGAGTAGCGATTAATGGGTTTGGGCGTATTGGTAGGGCGTTTTATAAGTTGGCGCGTACACGTCCAGAGCTTGAGATAGTGGCGGTGAATGACCTCGGTGATCCTGCGAACATGGCCTACCTTTTGAAATACGACACTGCATACGGCAAGGCTGATTTTGATGTTGAAGTGGTTGGAGGCGAGGAGCCCGGATTTATCGTGGGTGGCGAGAAAGTTGCGCTCATTCAGGAAAAGGACGCGACAAAACTTCCGTGGGTAAAATATAATGTAGATATTGTGATAGAATCTACCGGCTTTTATACTAGCTACGAAAAATCAAAAGTACATTTGGACGCTGGCTCAAAGCGTGTGGTCATTACAGCTCCGGTAAAAGGAGAAGAGGTGCCTGGTATTATTGGAGCAACAGTGCTTATGGGTATCAACGATGAGAAACTTGCCACCTGCCAGATTTCTTCTAATGCTTCCTGCACCACAAACGCCGCATCTCCAATCATAACTATTTTAAACGAGACAATCGGTATTGAAAAAGCGGTATTAAATACCACTCATGCATACACTGGCACTCAGAAAATTGTGGATGGACCAGGGGGCAAAGATTTGCGAGGAGGACGAGCAGCTGCGGCAAATATGGTGCCATCATCAACAGGTGCGGCTATTGCTGTGACAGAAGCAGTGCCAAGCCTCATTGGAAAATTTGATGGCATAGCTGTGCGAGTGCCTGTTATTGCAGGTTCTATTGCAGATATTACTTTTATCTCAAAAAGGAACACGAGCGTGGAAGAGGTAAATCAAATTCTTCGCGACGCTTCAAAAGACCCTCGCTGGGAAGGAATTTTTACTGTTACAGAGGAGCCGATAGTTTCTTCCGACATCGTGGGAACACTTTATGGTGCGATCGCAGACTTGGAGCTCACTCGTGTTGTAGATGGAAATTTGGTGAAAGTGATGTCGTGGTATGATAATGAAATGGGGTATACGAATACTCTAGTGAAGCATGTTATAAAAGTGGCTGAAAATATTAAATAGTTAATTGTTTTGATTAAAAATGAAAATTTATATAGGAACAGATCACGCAGGGTTTGAATTAAAAGAAGCGTTGCTCCCATTTCTGCGCGCAAATGGGCACGAAGTTGAGGATTTTGGCGCGCACAAATTTGAAGCGCTAGATGATTACCCTGATTTCATTCGCCCAGTTGCAGAGGCTGTTGCTAAGGACCCCGACGCCCGTGGGATAACCATAGGTGGCTCAGGACAAGGTGAAGCAATGTGCGCAAACAGAGTAAAAGGTGCACGTGCAGCAGTGTACTATGGCGGGCCATTTGATATTGCAGTGCTTTCGCGTGAGCATAATGATGCAAACATTCTTTCAATAGGAGCTAGATTTGTCGAAGAAGAAGAAGCAAGAGAAGTGATACGAGTGTGGCTTGGTACTCCGTTTAGCGGAGTAGAAAAACACGCGCGTCGCATAGAAAAACTAGACAAATAATTTATGTTTAAAACTTTTCTAAAGTACTTAGGATTATTTATTGCCATTATTATAATAGCTACAATTTCATGGTATTTTTTGAGTATAAATAAAACTGAAAAGAAGCAGCAAGAAGTGAAAAAAGTAATAACAACGCAAGAAAAAGAGGCAGTATGGTGCACCACTACAGCAACCTCGCAGTGTTTTAAGTATAGATGCAATTCTGGTTATATAAATTATCTCCCAACACCTGTTCCCGGAAGTAATGGAATGTATTGTTCTGATGGTTCAAGTCTTGAAGAAGTAGAAGAAATGCGTGCTGTTAGAAGTTTGTAACTTAAAACTATGACTGAAATCATCCCTGCAATAATGCCAAAGGACTACGATCATCTCGATGAGATGATGAGTCTTTTTGTGGGAGTTGTGCCAATGGTTCAGCTAGACATTATGGACGGGAAATTTGTGCCAGAGCGTACGTGGCCGTACCCGAAAGACATACATTTTGATGCAATTGTTGCCGAGGAAGAGGGAATGCCTAGATGGGAAGATATTGATTTTGAAGTGGACTTAATGGTGAGCGACCCAGAACTTGTGGTACCCAAGTGGGTGAGCGCGGGCGCGAGTCGCATCATTGTGCATATTGAAAGTGTGAAGGATTTTGAGAAAATCCGCGATTCGGTACCAGAGGGAATGATAGAGCTTGGCCTTGCGATAAATACCATTACACCTATTTCTGCAATTCTGCCATACATAGACCGCATTGATTTTGTGCAATGTATGGGTATAGAGAAGATTGGCTTTCAAGGACAGCCGTTTGACGAGCGAGTGCTAGAAAATGTGCGGGTACTTCGTTCTAAATATCCAGAACTACAGATTAGCATAGATGGTTCTGTAAATTTTGACACTGCACGTTCACTTGTAGACGCTGGCGCAACACGCCTCGTGTCCGGCTCAGCAATTTTGGAAGCAGATGACTTTGTTTCTGCTGTTGCACATTTTAAGAATCTGTTATAATAATCTCATGACAAAAATGAAAACATTTTTAATTTGTCTTATTATACCAATTTGTGTAGCTTTTTTTAATTATTTCGCAACACTATATGTTACATATTTCCATGATATAGTTATGAAAAAAGAAATACTTAGTTTTTTAGGATACACATTTTATGTTTCTTTTTTAATACCAACTCTAGTCTTTTTTCTGAAAAGAAGAGAATTTATAATATATGCATTTTTTGGCGCAGTGACAAGTGCAGTTGTGTATTTTTTGTTGATTTATTCCCTATATTTATATCGTATAAGTCATGCTTTTATAT
>Ga0105164_10001280_pt1 | contig 16214 bp, 20 predicted proteins | sample VDWuncwatermetaG_FD_89674 | JGI IMG/M metagenome (GOLD analysis project Ga0105164, IMG submission 89674) | Wastewater microbial communities from Netherlands to study Microbial Dark Matter (Phase II) - VDW unchlorinated drinking water | ecosystem: Environmental > Aquatic > Freshwater > Drinking...
CGGCGTTCCAATGGGGGTACAGTTTCCGTAAGAGCCTCATCCTCTCACAAGTCTTTTCTCTATTGTCGGTGATTCTAGGACTCTTCTCCTCCTATTATTTTGACCTGGCCAGTGGTGGAACCATCGTGCTGATTGCACTGGCATTTCTCCTTTTCTCTCTGTATTTGAATCGACGGTAGAGTTGATTTTAAAAAATTCGATGAAGTCCATCTACTCGAGGCAGGCCTTGAGGCGTATTGGTTGACATCCATTCAGTTGAGTGGTACAGTGTTGAGATTTAGAAAAGTCTTCGTTGCGACCGACAACGGGTTTCTAAAGTGAACATAAGGAGGAACGTCATGCTCGAATTGTCGAGCAAATACCCCATGGTCATGTCAAAAATTCAGGCACTGGGTGGCAGCCTGGTCGGCATCACAGTGATGGACTGCGCGCCGTTGCGCGACATGGTCCGTCTGGCGGTCGAGTTGGCTGGCCGGGCGAGGAGCCAGAGCAACTACACTGGCATCGACCGTCTGAAACTTCTGGTGCTGTCAACGCTCGCCAGCACCTACACCTTCAACAACGGGGGGCTCGAGACCGGCCAGCAATTCCCCGAATCGCTCGGGCCGATCGAGATGGAGCGCTGGGGGGTCGGGATGCGCTACCCCGACTCGTCCCTGCCGCTGCTGGAGAGGTTGGTCCCGGGTCGGTACACCCCCGATAACCTGCGCCTCTGGGAGACACAGGTGCGCGCTCGCATCGGGGACTGCGGCATGTACTCGACAACCTTAGCGATCCTCCTGGCTTGCACCGATCTGTGCGACCAGGTGATCGTCTTCGGTGCGCCGCCGCACGCCTGGGTTCGGGCACGGATGTGCCAGCCCGCCGGGGTGCTCCGCCGGATCGATCTGTCCGAGGAATCCCACGGTGGGACGGAGGACGACTACGAGCATGCGCGGGCCGAGGACGAGGAGAATCCCCCTTTCTCCTACGACCTCTCGGTCTGAATCGAATCGACGAGGCGTGACTCAGTGTCGCTTGCGCAATACAACGCGTCGGTGGCACTGGGTCCTTTTGTTGTTGAAGAATTTGATAAAACAAATTTGATAAAACTATTGACAAAATAGTCTTTTTGTGCTATCGTCGAATGTTATTGAATGATCTTTCAAAACCTCCTCTGGTACTCCTTCGTTCCGTAGTGCGGATCACGAATATGGCCCGCATATGGGAGGGAAGGAGGTTCGAGATTGTCTCGATGGGTTGTGCAGGTCGGCACAGCGCAAAAGCCTCCGCTTATTATTTAATGAGCAACGTTTGCTTATTGCAAACGCTGCACAATACTATGCGGATTCTGGGCGCGATCGGCCTGGGGTTAACCATCATCGTCTTACAGACGTTGATGCCGCGGGTCTTCCACGGCCTAGAGCAAACCCTTGTGCAGTTCTTTGAACTGGCGCAAGTAACGTTGGCTCATGCCGAGACAATCATCGAATTCGGGCGATTTGGTGGCTTTTGAGATCATTGATTGATCTTTATAGCTCCAGCCCACAAAATCGGTCTTCTGCGCTTCTTGCGCCTGGGGACCGATTTTCAAAAGACTGCATCCGAACAGCGCATCCTTAGCGGCCATAACAATCCGAATGCGCCCATCCGAATATACATCCTCGTCTTCTCAAGAATCGTGTGCATGGTACACTATTCTCAAGAAGGCTGGGAGCGAGCGACTCTTAAGCCGGATGTTGCTGGTTCGGCGAATCACCGTGGTGTGGGGAAATGTCCTGTGCTGCGGCTGACTGCCAACCGGTGAGAGGAGAGTGAGACGATGGAAGACATCGTCAAGGTCACGGTGGAGGAATTCACCAAAGCGCAGCTTGACCAACTGCACGCCGAGGGGAAGTTGGTGGAGGGAGGAGGACCTCGCTTACCTTCAAGCTTGGGATTTCCCCGACGTGCCCACGGACGATGCCCTCATCTTCGTCCCGATGGGGCTTGTGGAGCGAAGCTTGGGATTCGACCCCACCCAGCAGCTCGAGCTGCTGGGTGAGATACGGGAGAAGTACAAGCTCCCGGCTCACCACCTCATCAACTTCGGCGAGGTCGGTCAGTATCTTCCGAGTGCCTCTTCATTTTTCTAAACAAGAAATTTTGCTATACTTTCTTTGTACTGCATCGACGATGCCTTGCACTCACGAGTGCGGGCCGGCAGTGCCGGATGTATGGTGGATCAGATCGGTTGCGGCTCATGGGCCGTAGCCCCGTATCGATCATACAGAAGAACCTTTTTCCACCCCGTGCGATTGGCTAGAGGGGAGATGCCCCTAAAAACAATACAACCCAAAGAGAACCTCAATAGGCAATGATTCTGATGGCCAATCGCACATTTGAAGTGTCTCACCGTCGATCGCAACCGCCTGAACCTCAACTGGAACGAGGGTCGACTGAACTGCGACGGCTGGGACGAGTACGATGCCAGCGGCGATCTCGGATGTTTCGCTCGGATGGTGGCAAAAGAACAATAGAGACGAAAGGGGGTTTCGTCTCTATTGTTGTAATTTTTTCATCCATCCGCCAAGCATTTTTCTAATACTGGTCAGTTTTTGGGAAAGTCGGCTAAATTTTCCGTTGTCAATTCCTTTGAGTTCCCATAAAAGGGTTACGAAGAGTTTTAGATGATCCAATGCAGTACTGATTCTTATCAACCGCGGAATTTTTTCTTCTCTTTTGGAGTATCCAACGTCAAGAGTTTGTTGAAGAATAGCCGTGAGAAGGTTATTGATTGTGGAAGCGAGAGTGTATCGAAATGGTTTTGGGATGCTCGTATAGGCATCATGCCAAAGTTTGTATAATTCTTTCAATTCGTGCACGAGTGGAGCATCACTGGAGTGTTGGGGGGATTGGATGTATGAAAATTCAATTGGCTCATAGATACGAAGAAATTATTTCCATCGAAAACCTGCTAGCGGCCTGGCAGGAGTTTATCGTGGGCAAAAGTAAACGAGCCGATATCCAACAATTCCAGCGCAGCCTCATGGATAACATTGTAACACTGCATGACGAGTTGTCGAGCAAAACCTACCGCCATGGCCCGTATGAAGATTTCCGTATCTGCGACCCAAAGCCCCGGCATATCCACAAAGCCAGTGTCCGCGATCGGCTGGTACACCATGCGATCTATCGGATCCTCTATCCGTTTTTTGATCGCACCTTCATCGCCGACTCATTTTCGTGCCGCAACAACAAAGGGGTGCATGCCGCGTTGTATCGGTTTCAGCGCATGGCCTGGAAGGTGAGCCGCAATAATACCAGAACTTGCTGGGTGCTTAAGCTCGATATTCAGAAGTTCTTTGCCAGTATTGACTATGCCGTACTGCTCGAATTGTTGGATTGTTCTATCGCTGGCGGCGATGTTCGGTGGTTGATGCGGGAAGTGGTGGGGAGTTTCTGCGTTCGTCATTGCGAGCCGCAGCGAAGCAATCTACGATCGTGGATTCCGGATCAAGTCCGGAATGACGGGATGTCGGATTCTGGTCAAGCAAGAATGACAACGACGAAAATCGGTCTTCCACTCGGAAACCTCACGTCGCAACCGTTTGCAAATGTCTACCTGAGTGAATTGGACAAGTTTGTGAAGCACCAACTTAAAGAACAATACTACATCCGGTATGCAGATGACTTTCTGGTGTTATCACCGGATCGACCGCATCTGGAGGCGATCGTTCCAGTCATTCGAGATTTTCTTGAGCAACGTTTTCGGCTCACGCTTCATCCCAGCAAGATTTCCCTCAAAACCCTTGCATCGGGCGTGGACTTTTTGGGTTGGGTGCATTTCCCGGATCATCGCGTGCTGCGGACATCCACGAAGCGGCGGATGATGCGGCGTATTGCCGAGCATCCCACGGAAGGCACACTGGATTCGTATTCTGGGCTGTTGAGTCATGGGAATGCCTATCATCTGCAGCAGGCGATCACATCACAGCGGTGGCTGTGGGGAGGTTACTATGAGTGTTGATCATCTGGATAATCCTTGGTAGAATGACAGTGTAATTATTTTTCTGTATTGATGTATGACACACGATTCTTTTGTTCGAGAGCTCGAACGCGTTGAGGAAGACCTCGTCCAACTTAAACACCGCTATAAGGCACAATCGCGTTTTTCGTTTGCGTTCGTAAGTTCGCGGCACCGTATTCGCCGTCCACAGCGCTCTAAGATTGCCGAAATCGTTAAGATGAAGTTGCCGGTTGGGCCATGGAGTAAAATCGAACCAACGCTCCACTCTCGGGAGATATGACGTATTTCATTGACACTTCCGTGATCATTTACGCCTCTGGAAAGGAGCACCCTTACAAAGAATCGTGCGCGGCGATTCTTTTTGGTATCGAGCAAGGCCGTATCACCGGCGTTATCTCTGTAGAAATCGTCCAGGAACTTGCCCATCGGTTTATCCGCGTCGGCCGCAAGGAAGAAGGTCTCCAGGTAATCCGGACGATTTCTGAGACAATGCTGCCGGAGTCGATCACCAGCGAGGATGCCTCAAGAGCAGTCAATCTGTTAGGGGTCCATGACATCGATTCTCGTGATGCCTTCCATGCAGCCTGGATGCTGCGCCGCGGCATTACAGGCATCATCAGCGCCGACAAGCATTTTGATCGGATTAATGGTATTGAGCGCATTGATCCTATCGAGTTTATCGAGTCGCGGTTTTAATCCCCATGACTTATGCGCATTCGGTTTCTGACCGGAAATGAGGACGAAAAATAACGGATTTTGACCATCCCGAAGGGGATGGTCTCTTATTAAAGTGATTCGTACTCTATGCAACCATGGAACCTCAAGGAACAACTTTTGGCCGCAATACAATCTGCAGGCGGCTGGATAAATTGCCATGCGCATTTCGATAAAGCTTTTTATATTACCAAAGAAGATTTAGACAAAAGCATGAAGTTTACCATGGAAGAAAAATGGCGAATGAGTGATGACATTAAGCTTCGTTCAACCCAAGAGGAAGTAGAGACTCGAATCAGGACAGCTCTTGATATTTTAATCGCTCAAGGTTGTTATTACACCATGACGTTCGTCGATGCCTATAGCGCGGTTGGTCATAAAGCCATAGATGCCGCATTAAAAGTTAGAAAAGAATATGAGGGAAAAATTAAGGTTGTCATCGCAACCCAGCCTTTAGACGGACTTTTGACTCCTGAGGCACAAAAGCTTTACGAAGAGATTACAGCCAAGGCGGATATAGCGGGCGGGCTTCCTTCCAAAGATCGTCCCCGACAGGATGAAAACATGGATGTGATGTTTAGCATTGCAAAGAACCTTAACAAACCGATTCATGCACACATTGATCAGCTCAACCGTTCTGATGAGTTCGACACAGAAAAGCTTGTGAACGCTACCGTAAAGTACGCGTATGAAGGAAGGGTGACAGCGGTTCACGCAGTTTCTATTTCTGCTATGCCAAAAGCTTATCGCACCGAAATGTATAAAAAAATGGCAGGTGCTGGGATTAACGTTGCCTGTTCGCCATCGGCGATGCTTTCACAGGTGATGTATGATGACAGTGTCGGACCTATGCATAATTCGATTGCCAATGTTCCAGAAATGCTAGAAGCAGGGATTAATGTAGGGCTTGGGGTGGATAATGTGTGTGATTTTTATTTGCCCTTTGTTGATGGCGATATGTGGATAGAACTACGCATGCTTATGGAAGCCTGCCGATTTTATGACTTCGATGCGTTAGTGAAGATCGCAACGGAAAACGGAAGGAAGATTTTAGAGATGAAATAGTTGTTATGAAGTTTACGATCGATCAAGCAATGTTTCAGAAATATCCAGGATTGGTTGTGGGCGTGCTTGTCGCTTGCAACATTGATAATACAACAGACTCAAGCGAAGTGATGTCTCAGATGCGTGCTCAGCAAGAACAGATTCGGATGGAGTTCGTCGGTCAAAAACTCTCAGAACATCCGAACATTGCGGTTTGGCGCGCTGCCTATTCAGCATTTGGAGCAAAGCCCAAGGAGCATCGATCCTCAGTGGAAAATTTGTACCAAATGGTGCTTGCAAATAAAGACATGCGTTCCATCAATCCATTGGTTGATTGTTACAATCTGATATCGTTGAAGTACATGGTTCCGGTCGGCGGAGAAGACTTGGGAAAAGTTGAGGGCGATATCCACCTAACCCTTGCTGGGAGTGCGGAACCAGCAGCACTGCTGCTTGGGGATAAAGAGCCGCGTGCGCCACATGCTGGAGAAGTGATCTATAAAGACGACGTTTCAGCGATTTGTAGGCGTTGGAATTGGAGAGAAGCAGACCGCACGAAACTCACCGAATCGACCAAGAATGCCATTCTGGTCATTGAGGTTCTTCCACCCGTGACCAAAGGAGTGTTGGAGGGTGCATTGCAAGAGTTAAAAGATTTAATCCAGAGATTTTGTGGCGGCAGCGTGACAGAGTTCGTTCTTGGTAAAGAGAATCCAATGATTGAATTTTGAGGATGCTCTCTACTTTCATGAAAAACAACGGTATTCTCTATCTATTGATCTCCTACGTCATTTGGGGGTTTACACCCTTACTTTTAAAATTGGTTTCGATCGGATTTCCAGCAGGCTACCTTGTTGCAACACGATATCTTCTGGGTTCGGCAGTATTATTGATCATGATTTTCGTTCTGGGTATGGCGGGCCGGCTTCGGGACATCTCCCGTCGGCAGTGGGGACAGCTCGTGGTGTTGGGGTTGATTGGCTCAGGAGTGACTGACCTCTTGTGGATCGCTAGTATTCGTTCTATTGGGGCTGTGCTGGCCTCTTTTCTTGTTCGCTTAGAAGTGCCACTGGGAGTGTTGATGGCATCACTTTATTTGCGAGAGCGGATTACACGATTACTGATCGTCGCTGCTTCGTTAAGTCTCATGGGGCTGGCATTCATTGCATTTCCGTCGGCGGACTTCCACTCCAGTAGCTCCCAGCATCTATTCGTCGGTGTGTCTGCTGCGGTTGCCGTGGCGCTCCTGTGGGCTTTCGCCGGAGTCTATGCAAAACGACTCTTGAGTGCGAGCATGCCTCCGTTACTGATGACGTGGGTGCGCCTGACAGTCGGAGGACTGTTTGGTTTAGCAGCGGCCTGGGCAACAGTAGGGGAGCCGGTGAATGCCTACTTACGGCTCGGACCCGCTGATTGGTTGATGTTAGTATTGATGGGAGTATTTTCTTCTGCGGTCGCATTATACTTGTATTATCTCGGCCTGGAACTTGTCAAAGCGAGTGTTTCATCGCTCCTGTTGGCACTTTCACTTTTTATTTCAACATCCGGCGGCGTGTTCTTAGGCGAGCGACTGACCATGCTTCAGTGGCTTGGGGTTGCCAGCATTGTTGCTTCCCTAGTCATAACAATGTATGTGGGAAGCGAACGCCCGGCCTTTGTCCCAACGGCGTCGATAAAGGTCAAATAAACCTATTCATCTCTTTACCTCTTTATCTCCCGTAACGTTATGCCCAAACTTTGGCAATCCGCCTCATCGGTCAAGCTTCACCCCCTCGTTGAAAAGTATACCGTGGGGAACGATTATATTCTCGACATGCGCTTGCTCCCGTTTGATATTGAGGCGAGCAAAGCCCATGCTCAGGTGTTGGTGAAGGCGAAGATCATCACAAAAACAGAATTAGCGAAACTCATTAAGGGGCTTGATGAAATTTTAGCACTCCACGCCAAGGGAAAATTTTTGATCAAGCAGTCGGATGAGGACTGCCACACGGCCATTGAAAACTATCTCACAAAAAAGTTGGGGGACTTGGGGAAGAAAATTCACACGGGCCGAAGCCGCAATGATCAGGTGCTGGTCGCAACGCGGTTGTATACTCGCAAGAAGTTAAAGCAAATTAGCATAGAGCTGATTAAGCTCGAAAAAGTGTTTTTGGGAATGGCAAAAAAATACGAGTTTATGCCACTGCCTGGGTATACGCACACGCGTCGGGCCATGCCTTCGAGCGTTGGCCACTGGGCCGCCGCGTATCTGGAGGAACTCATTAACCACCATATGCTTCTGGAAACGGCGTACCGCCTTAACGATCAAAATCCGTTGGGTGCGGCCGCTGGGTTTGGGGTGAATTTGCCACTTGATCGCGAACTCACCACTCGTTTGTTAGGATTCCAGCGGACACAAATCAACTCTCTGTATTGTGTCAACACGCGTGGCACGACCGAGAGTTACATCCTCTCGGTGTGCACACAAATTGTGATGACACTGTGCCGACTGGCGACCGAAATGATCTGGTTTACCACACCGGAGTTTAATTTCTTCGACCTTCCGTACGAATTCACAACGGGCTCTTCGGTGATGCCCCAAAAACGCAATCCGGATATTTTTGAGATTGTCCGGTCCAATGCCAGTATTATCATTGGTCTTCAAACACAAGTAAAAGATATTTCAAAGAATTTGATTTCTGGCTACAATCGTGACACCCAACTCACGAAAGAACCGTTGATCAAAGGGTTGGGGATTACGCGTCGGAGTTTGGAGGTGGTGGCACTGGTCATGGCGCAAATGAAGCCAAAAAAAGAGGTTCTAATGAAATCACTTTCGCCAGAATTTTTTGCGGTGTACGAAGCAAACAAACTGGTGAAAAAAGGCATGCCGTTCCGCGATGCCTATGTCTACATCAAAGAGCACCTCGATGATATCAAGGTGCCAGACCCCGTTAAAGCAATCAAAGAAATTACTTCCCTCGGGGGGCCAGGGAATTTACAGCTCAAACGATACAAGATCGATCGGCCACTTTAAATTGCCTTCGCCTGTTTCATCTCTCTCCAGGAAAGAAAGAGAAATACGAGCAGAAGAAGCGTGGTATTGAGTGGTGCAATCCAGAACGGGAATTCTTTCCCAAAACTTTCTAAGACCATTAATGTTCCCAGCATACCCACGGAGTACATGGCTCCGTTTTTGAGGTACACAAATTTTGCGATAAGATCAATCCCACGCACCGTGAGTTCCCGGACAATGAATGCTCCAATGCCGTTGCCGATGATAATCAGCGGAATCGAAATTGTAAAAGCAAACGCTCCCACCACGCCATCAATCGAAAAGGATGCATCAAGAACTTCCAGGTACAAAATTTTACTCCACGCGCTCAGGTGGCCGCTTAAGAGTTGTTTTTCTTTTTCTTCGGCGTTCTTTTTAAATCCATCAGTGATGAAGAAGGCCGAGGCACCGATCGATGCAGAGAGTGCTAAAAGAGGATTGATGTGAATGGCGTAGTAAATGATACTGGTTAAGAGCACGGAGGCAATGGCGTAGAACCAAAATCCTTGGCGGTGAATGAAGCCTTCTACAAGGAAGGCATATTTTTTTTCTTCTAAAAAGAGCCACCCCAAGAAGACGAATACGAGGTAGATTCCGCCGCCGAGCAAGAGTAACGGTTTGGAGTGCTCTACAGATTGTCCGACTGTGGCACTATTGCTAAATACGAAATGGACGAGTTGGGTGAGTGAAAGCCCGGGGTTGGCGATCCAGACAATAATAAATGGCAGCAGGCCCCGTACGACGAATACCGCAAAGAGGATGCCCCAGAACAAAAAAATCTTCCGATATTTTTGTGGAAGAGTTTTAAGAACATGCGCGTTGATAATAGCATTATCCACGCTCGAGATGATTTCGAACAAACACAATCCGAAGATGGTGATGAGGGTGGACAACAGCATAATTTTTTCTCTTTCGGGCTGCGGGGAATTGAACCCCGCCTTCACGCACCCGAAGCGTGCGTACGACCGATATACTACAGCCCGGAACCGAAAGAGAAAAAACTATCCTGTTATGGCTTCACACGCCCCGAATCAGAATTTGTTCTAGTATACAGAGTTCTTGATAAAGCGTCCAGAAGGGCGTAGGATGGAGGAACTATGCCCTTTCTCTACATCGTGGCAACACCGATTGGAAACTTAGACGACATCACGCTTCGGGCGCTTGAAGTGCTCAAGTCTGTGGATGTGATTGCCTGCGAAGACACGCGGGTGAGTGGTACGCTGCTAAGTCATTTTGAAATTCGAAAAGAACACCCGCCGTTGAGTCTGCATCATCATAGCGAAGAAGGCGCATTTCAAAGAATACTGTCTGTGCTCCAAGAAGGAAAATCCGTTGCGTATATCACTGATGCCGGGACTCCGGGAGTCAATGACCCGGGAGGGAAATTGGTGGAGTATGTAGACACACATGCGCCAGAAATTTCAATTGTTCCAATTCCTGGAGCGAATGCGGCCACTGCACTTGCGAGTGTCTCGGGAATCCCCATGGACAGGTATTGTATGATGGGGTTTCCGCCTCATAAAAAAGGCCGAAAATCTTTTTTTGAGCGCGTGTTGGCAAGTGAAGATCCGGTCATTTTTTACGAATCTACCCATCGTATTCTCAAAAGTCTGGAAGAATGTTTGAGGCTTTTGCCAGAAGGTGAATCGCGATATTGTGTTGTGGGCCGGGAACTCACCAAAAGACATGAAACCATTGTTCGTGGTACAATACAAGAAGTGTTGATGCAGCTCCAGGGCGGCGAAATTCGCGGAGAGTTTGTCGTGATTGTTAGTCGGTGGATATCCAAGTAAATCCAGCGAGGCCAGTAAATCCAGCTGGCCAGCTGGCTAACCGGATTTACTGGATTTACTTATGAAACGAAAGTTCTACATTACTACACCCATCTATTACATCAACGCCAAGCCGCACATCGGACACGCCTATACCACAATCATGGCGGATGTTCTGGCGCGCTTCCATCGCCTGTGTGGCGAGGATGTTTTTTATTTGACAGGAACCGACGAGAACAGTCAAAAAAATGTACAGGCAGCGGAAGATGCGGGAGAAAAAGATGTGGCGGTGTATCTTGATCGCATGAGCGCGGCCTGGCAAATGACATGGAAGAGCCTTCAGATCACCAACGATGATTTTATCCGCACAACCGAAGAACGCCACACGCTTTCGGCGACCAAGTTTTTTGCCATGGTGAAAAAAAGCGGAGATATCTATAAAGGAATCTACAAGGGCTTGTACTGTGTGGGGTGTGAGTCATTTAAGACGGAAAAAGAGTTAGTGGGCGGGTCGTGCCCGGATCATAAAATGCCCGTGGTGAAGCTAGAAGAAGAAAATTATTTTTTTCGCGCCAGCCGATATCGTCAAGCGTTACTGGATTATATTGAAAAAAATCCAGATTTCATCCAGCCGAAAAATCGCCGGAATGAAGTGATCTCCTACATTAAAGATTATTTTGGAGACTTGAGTATTTCGCGCGGGTGGAAAACAAATGATAATGTTGCAGGAGTGACGGTTGGGATTCCTGTTCCGGATGATCCTTCACAAGCGCTGTATGTATGGTTTGATGCCCTGATAAACTATTTAACCGGCGTTGGCTTTGGAAAAAATACAAAAAAATTTAAAACATATTGGCCCGCGGATCTGCATATTGTCGGAAAAGAAATTATTAAATTTCACTGCGCCTTATGGCCGGCCATGCTCATGAGCGCGGGGTTGGCGCTTCCCCAGCGCGTCTTCGCGCATGGGTGGATGACCGTGGAAGGAGAAAAGATGAGCAAAAGCATTGGCAATATTGTTGATCCGCTCGAAATTGTCGGTGAGTTTGGCAACGATGTGCTTCGGTATTTTTTGCTGCGCGAATTCACCTGGGGTGGAGATGGAGATTTTTCAAAAGTCCGCATTCGTGAGCGATATCAGTCAGACCTCGCCAATGGGCTGGGCAATGTCAGTCGCAGGATACTCACGCTGGGAGAAAAAATGTTCAAGCATAATAAACGCATTGATAGCGCGGAACATGTCTGTGGTGAGCGTTGTACGCGGCTCAAACAACGCACGCTCCAGCACTGGGAAGAATATGCCAAAGCCATGGAATCAGTGCGTCCCGACTTGGCCTGTGCCGAGGCGTGGAAATACATTGAGGAAATTGATCAATCCATCGAACAGACACGTCCTTGGGAGTTGAAAGAAACCGATACGGATGAAGCATGGGGCAGTACCATGTATCCGCTCCTCGAGTGTTTGCGTCATTTGGCATGGATGTTGTTACCGTTGTTGCCCCAGAGCGCTGAGCGGATTTTTCGCTCCCTCGGTATCTGGACGAAAGTACAAGAACAAACGTTGAACGAAGCGCAAGGGTGGGGTATGCTTTCGACAAAAGGACTGAATATCGAGCGAGGCGAGGTGCTGTTCCCTCGGCTTGAGAAATAACATATGACACTGTTAGACATCATTCTCGCTATTATTCTCTTGTTGTTTACGGCCACAGGATTTCGCGTGGGGGCCCTCCATGCGCTCGGAGCAGTGATTGGTTTTTTTGCCGGGCTTACCGTCGCAGATACCTATTACGAGCCGGTCGTACAAAAATTACAATTTTTAAGTTTTGGGCATGATCTCGTACTTTCGATGGTCGTGTATATCTTCTTTGTTATTATTGTCTCTCGGGCGATCGGATTAGTATTTTGGCTGATTGATAAACTCATTGGTATGCTGCCGCTTATCGGCACTTTTAACATGGTGATTGGTGCGTTTGCGGGAGCGGCAGAAGGGGCAATGGTGTTGGGGCTTGTGTTAACACTCTTGCTCCGTTTTCCGTACATCTCAGTTGTTACAGAAGAAGTATCGAAGTCAACAATATCGCCTCCACTGATCAAAAGCTTTTCCGTGATGGTGTCGCTGTTGCCCGAAAAGTTTCAGAATCTCGATATGATTGATCTGGAACAGTGGAATCGAGTGAAAACGATGGCCGGGCAGCGGTGGCAGCAGTTTCAAAATTTGCACGGCTCCGAAGGAGCTCAGAAGTTGCAGGAATTGAAACATGAACTCCCATGAAATTCTACGATACCCACGCTCACGTAAACTTTGCCGCATTCAAAGAGAGTGCGGATCTTGTTATTAAGCGCGCTATTCAAGCGGGAGTGATGATGAACGCAGTGGGGACGCATATTGGCACCAGTAAAAAGGCAGTAGAGATCGCTGAGCGTTTCTCAGAACATATTCGAGCGGTCATTGGGTTACACCCCATTCATTTGATTGAAAGTGAAGTTGATGAAGAAGAGGATCATTTTTTGAGTCATGCGGAAGAGTTTGACTCAGCCGCTTATCGCGCGTTGGCACAATCCAGTCCGCTCGTGGTGGGTATCGGGGAGTGTGGCCTTGACTACTACCGAATCGCGATGGACGCAAAACATACGACCACAACATCTGTGATAGAGCATCAGAAAAAAACATTCCGCCAGCACATTGAACTTGCGCAAGAGCTTGATCTTGGGCTTGTCATTCATACGCGCCAAGGGGAGCGCGCCCGCGACTCGGCATCATCGACTGGTCCCAACGCCTATAACGATGTTCACGAAATATTACAATCCTACAAGCTACAAGCTAACTCCTACCTTCCTCGCTTTGTTATGCACTGTTTCTCTGGCACGCTCGACCACGCCAAAAAGTTTTTGGACCTTGGCGGATATCTTTCGTTCACTGGAATTGTCACCTTCAAAAATGCCCATGATTTGCGCGAAGTGGTCCGTCAAACTCCTTTGGAGCGCATTTGTATCGAAACCGACAGTCCATACCTGACACCCGAGCCGCACCGAGGGAAACGCAATGAACCCATGAATGTGATCGAAGTCGCAAAGACGATAGCCAAGGTAAAGAGTATTTCACTCGAAAAAGTGGCAGAACAAACGACAAAAAATGCGTTGGCGATATTTCGAAAAAAATGATATAATAACAACAGGAATTAATTACCTTTTTAGTATGGACGAAGATTTTATCAAGGGAGTTGATGTTGAAAAGATAGCACGGGAAGGTCAGAGTTATTACGATCAGATAAAAGATCAATATGATCCTTTGTACAAAGGGGAAATTTTGGCTATTGATCCAGATTCAAAAGATGTGTTCCTTGGGAAAACAGGGGCCGACGCTCTTATGGCTGCAAAAAAGAAATATCCTCATAAAATATTTTATGTTGTGCGTATTGGGTATGATGTGGTAGAGACCATCGCACAACTCATGGAGCAATAATATGGTGCGAGGAAAATTTTATGGAAACGTTCCCGTTGTTGCAGCAACAATTGCTTCTGGTAAAGCTTCAAAAACCCCGGCAATGATACTTGATACGGGCTTTAGCGGTAATCTTCAAATACACCCCAAGCTTGCAAATGAGCTTGGACTCCAAATGAGTGGCGTAATAAGAACAAAAATGGCTGATGGACAAATTGTTGAAATGCCGATCGCTATCGCTATGGTGAGTATGGAGGGCGAATCACACTTTATGCAGGTTCAGGTTTCCGATAGCCTCCCACTTCTCGGCATTAATGTACTGGCCCAGTTTTCATACAAAGCAGTTGTCGATTGCAAAAATAGAGAAATCACCTTAGAGAAGGTGTGAAATAGCATTAAACAAATAACGCCCGGTCGCCAAGATCGGGCGTTTGACTTTTAGGCTTTAGTATGCAATAATTTTGAGCTTCTCGTTTTCTTTGGAATATGCTTGGAATGCAAGGATATTCCAAAGAAGGCTGGGAGCGAACGACTCTCAACTTCACCGCACGCAAAAAGTCGTGACCACGTCACGATGCGGAGCGTGCAAGGAGGACATCATGTCCAGAAAAGATCGGAGCGGTGCCCGCTCCATCCTCAGTGTCGGGTGCGACCTTGACAAGGCGGTGGAGAAGCAGAAGGGTGACTTGGTGGCGGCGGTGGGTAAGAACCCCGGTCTCATCGTCCAGATGGCAGCGCTCGTGGTCGGCACCACGGCCGAAGCAGTCAACCCGGCCATGAGCTGGCAGTTTCAGCTCCTGGCCCTGTTGATCATCCTGGGCCAGTTTGTGTCGTATGTCCACCCGGACATCAACGCCACCAACTTCCCTTTCTCCGCGGCCGATCTCGACGGTCTCATCGAGCGGGCCAGGTCGATCGTGCTCGTCACGATCAAGCACCTAGACCACGACCCGGAGACTCCCGAGGTCCTGAGGATCATCGACAGCAAGGGCCTGCGTCCGGCCACTTTGCTAGAGTTGCTGGTCAAGTGGCTCATCAACCCCGGGCAGTGGAAAGACTGCCTTGTGGTCGCGCTCGGCTCTGTCTGGCGTGAGCTCGTGCCGTATGTCTGCGGCTACGGCTCCCACCGGAAGCTCCACCTGAGTACGGTTGCGTACACCTGGGATCGGCGCTACACTTTCGCTGCTGTCAGCAAGACCATCAGCGCTTGAGCTCTTGGGCGCCTGGCTCTCGGGCGCCTTGGTCCCTTCGTTCGTTTTTCCGCGCGGGTGGTTTTCCACACTCGCGCGGTCTTTATTTTGTGATACAATCAGTCTTGGATAGTAAACGAATCAGTCCATGGTCACGGCTATGGGCGGTTGAATTCTCGGCATACCGAAACGGCCAGGGTCGCTGAGGCCAAGGCACCAGCGAGAGCGCTCTCGGTACGCTGCTACGAACGATGGTCCTTGGTACGGGATTATAGGGGGGAGATGCCCCCGAATTCGATTCAGCCCTACAAATATTCAAGGGGTAGTGATCTAGGCGTAATCCTGTATACAGCGGGGAGGCTCTGTCTGGCGTGAGCTCGTGCCGTATGTCAACGGCAACGGCTCCAACCGGAAGCTCAACCTGAATACGGTTGCGAACACCTGGAATCGGAACTACACTTTCGCTGCTGTCAGCCAGCATCATCGCATTTCACTCTGCCGATTGTTGTCGGCAGAGTGTTCTTTTAGGAAGAGCATCCATTTGCCAAGCATCTTCCCAACTTCTGCCAATGGTATTGCCAACGCCGCATTCTTTTTGTGGTCAAGGCATTTCAATTCCCAGGCGAGGCCAAGAAAAAACTTGAGACTATCTAGTTTTGTTCCTGCTTTGGAAAGAATGGGTAATTTTTGATCACGGCTGGAATACCCTGCCCAGAGGATCAGTTCAATCGTATCAGTGAAGAGCGTATCGATTTTTGCTCCCAATGTATAGCGAGAAGTTTTGGGGAAATCGGCATGGAATCCGTGCCAGAGCTTGTACGCATCAGTGCATTTTTTTAAAATCGAAAGATCGTTGGTTAACCCGTTGGGGGGGGGGTTGTTGGAAGTATGAAAATTCAATTGGCTCATAGATACGAAGAAATTATTTCTATAGAGAACCTCTGCCTGGCTTGGCAGGAGTTTATCGTGGGCAAAAGTAAACGAGCCGATATCCAACAATTCCAGCGCAGCCTCATGGATAACATTGTAG
>Ga0105164_10001282_pt1 | contig 16207 bp, 22 predicted proteins | sample VDWuncwatermetaG_FD_89674 | JGI IMG/M metagenome (GOLD analysis project Ga0105164, IMG submission 89674) | Wastewater microbial communities from Netherlands to study Microbial Dark Matter (Phase II) - VDW unchlorinated drinking water | ecosystem: Environmental > Aquatic > Freshwater > Drinking...
TGAAAGGATGGTTGTTTTGTTTTCTTTTTCAAGCTGCTGGACAACTCTTAAATAATTAAGAATCCTGGGGATAACGACATCTGAAAATTTTTTTTCTTTATTTACAGGCTCGCTCATCGCAATTCTATCCATTCTTAAGTTTCTCTATCTTATACAAAGCGCATTCTTCGCAAAGAACCTGTTTGTTTGTCTTACATACCAGCATTTCATCATTTATTTTTTTCACGAAACGCCTGTCTTGATTGTGACAGTCAAATATGCCTTCCAGGAAACAACAATAAGCCCCATCTAATAAAACCTGATATTTACCTAAGCAGCAACCGCGCTCTTTGATTTTTTCGATCGCCTTCGCATCTATCAGATACCTGTGCATTTTTTGAATTAGAGCGGCATAACCTATTGGATCTTCTTAAGAGGCAACCCAAGAATTATATTATGCGGTAAACTTGAGATATTTTATACTGCCAAAACACGTTGTCAAGTAAATTCTTATGAATCTCTTTCATATATAGAATATGGGTTATATTCATATATGCTGTTTAAAAAAATTATGCCCGTGACTGTTTCTTGTAAACCAGGCAGGCATTCCTTATGCCGGGCTTACATTTTTTTAATTCCCAGCAAGGAGTAATGTTCAGCATACTAATAACACCTTGGATATTTATCTTTTTTCCGCGGATAAGCTCTTTAATGTATTCCAGGCGCTCTATGTCGCAGCGGGAATAAAATCTGTTTTTCCCTAAGCGCGAGGGCTTGATTAACCCTTTTCTCTCCCAAATGCGCAAAGTATCCGGGCAGGCTTTCAACAATTTAGCTGTAATGCCGATAGTGTAAACCGGCTCTGAGCGATCTTGATTCATCCCGATATCCTCTTAATTATCTTATTTCCAATTTTATACTTTCGCGGCCTTCAAAACCGCGCCCTTAAGGGCGCGAATGAGTTATGGCCGCTCAAGTATCCGGCTTTTAGGGCTTCAGAAACCCCGGGCTTCTCCGCGGGGAGCTTTATTGTACCATAAATAAAAGCATTTTATAAATATCTTAGTATTTTTGGGCCTGTTTATGAAGACTATTTCCTTTGGGATTACAGGCTCTACAGGCTACAGAACTTCATTGATGGTTTTTACGCGCGGCGTAGGTATAGGGCAGGAAATATCTGCGCCATAGATCATCACTGGACTTAAACTGGTTTTGCCCGGCGAAATAATCCACAACAGCTTCGCGCATACGGGCGATTTCCTTAAGGCGGGCGAAACTTCCGCCGTTCTCCAAGGTCAGGTCTATCAGCTCAAGGGAGCGCTCAAAGGCCTGCCGGCAATATTCCGCGTTATTTTTGGCGCGCCACTTTGACGCGCGCTCCACTTCGCTTCCAATATTGGCCAACTGCTCCATAAGCGACATCTCTTTCCAACGCCCTGCCGCCAAATCCTTATGCTGATAGCTCATAGCCTCACCCATTTCGCCACTATTTCAGCAATTTTCTTACGCGTTCCTTCATCATCCACTCCCCGGCTGCGGTTGCCGTGGCTGGGCCGCATATTGATCATCGAATCAAACTCAATAAACTCATCGCCGGCCATCTCAGGATAAAGATTTATCCCCCAGAGGCTATTCTGGTTTGAGCCGTCCTCAAGCAAAAGCGCCTCCAGGTCGGAATGGAGTTCGGCATCCAGGGCGATTTGCCCCTTGTCGATATCCACGACCGCTTTTACCAGGTTTGCGAATCCGGCGGCTGCCATCTGTTTAAGCTCGCCGAGAGATAACGTATCTTTAATTATTTTCATACGGATGATTATACCTTAAAAAATTCGCTAAGGCAATGCCTGCAAATAAGCTTTTATGGCAGAGGTGATACCGGAATAGTCGCCGTTCTGCAGGCGTTGGCGGCTGAATACGCTGCCGCCAAAAGCAACGGCGCTGGCGCCACAGGCAAAATATTCGCGCATATTCTGCGGGGTCACGCCGGAGACAGCCATAAGTTTAATATCGTTGAACGGGCCTTTGATTTCCCGCAAATATTCCGGGCCGAACATCTTAGCCGGAAAGACCTTGACCATCGTCGCTCCCTCCTGCCAGGCCTGATAGATCTCCTGCGGAGTAAGACCACCCGGGAAAACAGCTATCTTATTCTTTACGCAATAGGCCACCACGTCCCTGGCCAAAACAGGCATGACCACAAAGGTCGCGCCGGCATCCAAGGCTGCTTTTAACCCATCCATATCCAGGACCGTACCCGCGCCCAGGGTAAGCTGGTTTCGCGCGCACCTTAAGGCCTTGCGGATCGATTCAGCTGCCCCCGGCGTATTCATGGTTACTTCAAGCGTGCGCAGGCCGCTCTGTATGACCGCCTCGACAAGAGGCTCGATCTGCTCAGGTGATACTCCGCGCACAATGCCCATAATCGGCTGTTTTTGAAAAACTGCGGCATCCATTACTTATACTTTCGCGGCCGTAAAACTGCGCCATTTAAGGGGCGGATGGATTGGGCCGCTCAAGTATCCAGCTTTTAGGGCCACAAGGAACCCTTGATCTAGGGGCTTCATTCCTCATCTCCGCCGACCAAACTCTCATAAAATTCACGGTAATTTTCTTTTTTGTCGCTTTCGCGCAGGGCCATGGCCGCGCGCGGGTGCTCATCAAGCATGCCGCAAATAGCGTAAGGGATGATGTAACCCCACTCCAATTTTTCCCGCAGAGGAACAAACTCTTTGGAGATCAGGTCAAGCACCGGCCGGATATCAAACTTAGGATTCTTTAAAAATCCCAGGACCAGCTCCAGCGGGCAATTTCCCGCGGCCCGGCCCAGGCCATAGACCGTGGCATCCACGAAATTGGCGTTGTGGATGATCGCCTCAATGGTATTACTGAAAGCGAGTTGTTGGTTGTTGTGCGCGTGGATCCCTATTTCTTTGGTCTTGATGATGGACTTCGCTTTTTTGATCAGGAACTCGGTGGTCTCCTGATACAACGCGCCGAAACTATCCACGATATAAATAACATTAGCCCTGCATTCTTTTTCTAACTGCTCCAGGGCCTCGTTTAATTCATTGTCCAGCGCCCGCGAAATTGCCATAATATTAACCGTAGTCTCATAACCCTTATCCGCAAAGTGATTAACCAGGTATATAGCCTTATCAATGTCTTTAACGTAAGAGGCGACCCGGATCATCGCCACCGGGCTGTCCTTACGCAAGACGACGTCGTCTATATCTACCCTGTCCACGTCCACCATCACCGAGATCTTGGTTTGCGTTGGGATGCCTTCGATCACCCTCTTAATATCATCGTCGTCGCAAAACTTCCATTTGCCGAATTCCTTAGGGTTAAAAAGCCTTTTGGAATTCTTATAGCCGATCTCCATATAATCCACGCCCGCCTCAGAGAGCGCCTTATAGACTTCGCGCACGAAGCGCAGGTCGAAGTCGTGATTGTTGATGAGTCCTCCGTCGCGTATGGTGCAATCTAAAACCTTGATCTTTTCTCTAAACATCGCTCCTCCCGTTAAGTCAGATGGTGAAATCACCAATAACCAATTTCCAAACACCAAACAAATTCCAATAATCAATAACCAATCACCAAACTTGACGTTTGGTTATTGAGATTTGGTTATTGGTCATTGTTTGGTTATTGTATCTTGATGTTTGGTTATTCCTAACTGCGTGACACTTTCTTCCTGAAGTAAACGTTTCAATATCTTGCCCGTGCTGTTTTTTGGAAGTGACGCCCTGAACTCAATATATTTAGGTATCTTGTAACTTGCCAGTCTTTCCCTTAGATAATGCAGGATCTCATGCTCTGTGGCGTTTACACCGTCTTTTAAGACCACAAACCCCTTAGGCACTTCGCCCTTATGCGCATCGGGTATGCCGACGACAGCCGCCTCCTTTACCCTGGGATCCTGATAAAGGGCCTCTTCGATCTCGCGCGGATAGACGTTGAGGCCGCGGACATTGACCATTTCTTTTTTTCTACCCACGATATACACGTAGCCGTCTTGGTCAAACTTGGCCATATCTCCGGTATAGAGCCAGCCGTCTTTGAGCGCCTCGGAACTCGCCTGCTCCTGCAGATAATAACCCTGCATCACATTCGGCCCTCTTACCAAAAGCTCTCCCACCTGTTCAGACGGACAGATCTTACCCTGCTCGTCCAGGATCTTTAATTCTATGTTCCGGGATAAGGCCAGTCCGATAGAGCCGGCTTTTCTTTTTCCTTTGAAAGGGTTTAAAGTCACCACCGGAGATGCCTCGGTCAAACCATAGCCCTCCAGTAGAGGAATACGGAATCTGCGTTCAAACTGCATAAATGTCTCCGTCGGCAGCGCCGCGGCTCCGGAAATACAGAGTTTGAGCGGATTGAATAATTTTATCAAAGGCGTATTGAATAACCAGGGCAGTTTAATGTCTTTAAGGATATTATAAATTGAAGGAATACCCACGAACACCGTGACGCGATTATTCCTGATGGCGCGGATGAGCCGCTTAAGCGGCCGGATAGACTTCATGATCACGGTTTTGGCGCCCATAAGGAGCGGCAGGTTCATGCACACCGTCGCGGCAAAAGAATGGAATAAGGGCAATATGCAGATAAAGGCGTCTTTATGATTTGTTCGGATAGCGCGGCTGGAATCAACTGCGTTAGAAATAAGGTTACGATGAGTTAGCATCGCCCCTTTGGGGAAACCGGTTGTGCCGGAAGTATAAATGATCACCGCCAGGTCATCAGGATGAATATTTTGCATATCCAGCGCACCGGTATTGTGACTGGCGATCTTCATCAGGTCTAAAATATCCTGCCCGGTATTTGTGGTCGTAATGATAGTTTTAAGGTTATCCAGGCGCAGCCGCAGCTCTTCGGCCATATCCAGGTATGCGCGCGCGGTGATAATAGAGACCGCCCGGCTGTCCTGCAAAATATATTTTGCCTCTTCCATCTTGAGCATGTAGTTGATCGGCACCACCACGGCGCCGGCCTTGAGGATGGCGTAATAACAGATGATAAATTCCGGGCAGTTATCCAGAAATATAGCCACCTTGTCCTGTTTTTTTACACCCAGGCCCAAAAGGCCGGCGGCGATACGCGAGGTCAGTTGGTCAAGTGTATGATAATTTATTTTCTTCCGGCCAAAGACAATGGCCAGGCGGCGCGGATGGCGCCTGGCGCTTGCCGATAATAATTCACCTAAAGTTTTAGCTAAAATCATAGTTAATATGAAGTCGCGGCGGTACTCTTCTTGGTTGTGCCCCTGCCGCCGGTTGTGCCCTGCATGGTCGTTGATTCCATGGTGGAGAAGGGTTCTTCTGGGGAACCTGCGTAGCCAACGGCAACGATATAAACCGGCCTGCACTCAGACGGCATGCCCAGTGCTTTTTGCACCTCGCTGTCATTAAAGGAACCTACCGGCAAAGAAACCAACCCAAGTGAAACCGCCTGCAGATGAATATTCTCGGCGATGTGGCCTGCCTCTATATACAAATATCTCATTCCCCGCTCCCCGTATCTGGGGACTATCCTGGCCGACACTCCGCCGATAATGATATCCGCCGCCGCATCTTTTAGTATAGACTGCCCTGAAGCCGCAGCCAGGGCACCACGCAGGTCGTCTGTGCCTAAAACATGTAATTTATGGCCTTCGCTTGCGTAATGAAATAAACCATCTTTGGTTAAGAGATAGACCTCCATGGGATAGAGAGAACCTGCAGAAGGAGCAGCGCGCTTATAACCGGACGTTTGCCCCTGTCCCGCCCACAATAACTGGGAAATCTGCTCCTGGTTAAGATCTTTGGAAGCAAAACTCCTTATTGAGCGGCGCTGTGCAATAGCCTGCTCCAACGAAACAGTACCTGTTGTCTTTGGCTGGGGCAGCTGGATCTCTTTATCCTGCGCCATAACCGCCTCTCTTGCGTATCCTATAAATATAAACGCCGCTGCAGCACTACATAATAAAATTTTTCCCGCACGCTTCATATCCGTCCCCCTTTGCCCACAAGGGCATACCGGCGCAATTCAAATAAGCGCCGGGTATTCTTATAAAAAACCATCTCTTAAGGACTGGTGTTTTTTGCCAAAAACAAAGGTTCAAAATTTTCCTCTTCCAGGCGGATAGTCTTATTTTTTCCCGGAGAGCGTTTGAAACGGCTGCCGGAATGAACCCTATAGCGCCTGGCGATCAAAGATAGCCTTCCTTTCAGGTCAGTGCCAAACCAGTCCCGAAAATACCCCGCCCCGCCGTAAACCATGCTGGCCACACTGGCCATATTCCAAGCCGCGTTAAACAAATGCCCGCCGGCGCCTTTGCGGGCAAACCAATAATCTTTGACCACCATAAGCGAGGCGTAATAATCCTCGCAGGAATTTGAGGTCCTGGCCCTTATTAACTCTATGGCTTTCTGGTCAACTTGAAAATGCGCCTTGGGATTGGACTGGTCAAAGAGACGGTATTCGTTATGGCAGACCTCATGGGAAACAATGCAAACCAGCACCTTAAACCTGGAATCATAGTAATTCTGATAGACATATTTGATGAAATTATCCGGAAGCTTTACCGTGGTCTGTTCTATTTCAGGAATACCGCCCATGCATTCGCGGTCAGAGACAATATTCATTTTGTATCCGGTGGATAATGAAGCGTGAGCCAAATATTTATCCCAAAGCGACCTGACTTCAGCATGGTAATTATCCGGCGGCGTATAATAATTGGCGGAAAAATTAATCGTGGCACAGCCGCTCAACATAAACACCGCAGCTATTGTAGACAGTTTACGCAAGTATATGCAAAACATGTAGTTATGAAAGAAATGCGACGTCGAACCCTACCCGGATTTCTATTGTAAGTTAATATATGCCAGATAATTACGTAAACTGTCTACAAAGTATTATTTTATATACGCCTTAATAATCTTCTGCTCGGATAGCGGCTTGTCACCTGAATCACAGCCGACATTCTCTATCTTTTGCACCACATCAAGCCCGGAAACGACTTCGCCGAAGATCGTGTGATGCATATTTAGCCATGGAGTGGCGGCACAGGTGATGAAAAATTGACTGCCGTTAGTGTCCGCTCCGGAGTTGGCCATAGCCAGAAGACCCGGACGATTAAATGTGACCGCCTGAGTCAGCTCGTCTGCAAAAGGCCCACCCCAAATAGATTCACCGCCCCTGCCTGTTCCGGTCGGGTCTCCGCCCTGCAGCATAAAACCTTTTATCACCCTATGAAAAATGAGGCCGTTATAATACCCTTTCTTCACCAGGCCGATAAAATTCTCACAGGCCTTGGGTGCAACCTGCGGCATTAATTTTATTTCAATATTTCCCTGCGTCGTTTCCAGCACCACGGTGTTATTGTCCATGTTCTCAACTCCCAGTAGAGTTCCGTTAATTGAAAAAACCAAAATTACCGCCAACAATAACTTCCTGAACATCTCTACCTCCTTATCTGCCCGGAAACTTCTGCGAGCAGCGCGAAAATTTGCTCCGCCTTATCCGGAGTCAGCGTGCCCAAGCCGCAAGCGGGACTAAGCAGCATATTCTCAAGAATGACCCCGCGCTGCAGACCTTTTTTTTCCAGCTCCGCCACACCCTGATCTATTTTATCCAGCAAAACCTGCGCTTTAAGGCCGGCGTTAAATTCCTGGGTCGGAGCAATACCCCAACACAACGCCCCACCCCGGCCAAAAAATCCTTTAAGGTTATCCGCGTAGAGCAGGATTTTATCCAGAAAACCGAAAGCGTCAAAATTAATGATATCTATGCCGGGCGTATCGGTGAATATGGACCAATCGGTATTGCCGCAGCAATGCACACCCACCAACGCCCCAGTTGGTTTTATTACCGAGGTCAGTTCAGTCAGGTCCTGTATAATATCCTGCCGGTTTATCGCGGTATACGCGGAACCAAACCCGGCCAGGTATGGCTCGTCTATAAAGACGATCATCTTCTTACCGAATTTCCGGAAAAATTCTATCTGCCAGCGCGCCTTCATCGCCAGGCCCTTGACCAGCGCCTGCATAAAGACTGTGTCATGCACCAGCGATTTTCCCGAATCATCGCTTAATCCCGCGGCGAATGTGAAAGACCCGGTAATATGGCACTTGATGAACTCAATGCCAGGCGGAACCTTCTTTTCAAGGCGCCGGTAAAAAGCATAGAGCCCTGCGGCATATTCGGGGCTAATGGAAAAATAATCCACGTCTTCGGCAATGAGCCGTTTATAGAATTCTTCCAACTCATCATCCTGCCGGCGGCTGTCAAAGACCAAAGCATTATCTTGCAACGCCATGGCCGGCAGGTGCTCGCTAAACTGCGCGCACATCCCCTCGCGAGCGCTTCTCTTAGGCAGCTGCGGCCAAAAAGGCGCCTGCGGACAGTATTTCAAAACCAGATCCACTGCCTCTTCCGCGTTTGTATACGGCAGGCTGCCGATACCCGTGATCATTCCCTTAAAATTATTCATTTTATTAAAACAAACCCGGCAAGTTCAGGCCGGTGATCTCTTTTGCTTTCTGTGCTGCGATCTCCTGCGAACGCTTTATTGCCTTGGCGAGAGCCTCCCGCATTGACTTCTCCAGGGCCGCCTTATCCATAGTCCGGATATCGCCTGTAATACTAACCGAAGTAACTTCCTGGACGGCGCTCATATTAATCTTGACCAGGCCGTCGGAGCTGGCCGCGTCAAAATAAGTAGATTCCAATTGGCGCTTCATTTCCTGCGCCTTTTTTTGCATATCCAGCAATGCTTTCATTTTATCAAACATGTTTTCTCCTTTATTGTTCGAGCGAGGGGCGAAGCCCCGAGTCGAGAACGATACGTGTTTCTTCTCGACTCACTTCGTTCGCTCGAAGAATACCAAATCGGAACAATTCGCAACGAATTAGAACCCAAGTGTCTCGCCTACCACGACCACTTTCAATCTATCAGGCGCAGGTTCAGCTTCAACGATCAAGACCTGACAACACATCCTTTTATATTCCGGAAAAAGACAGATATCTTTGCGGCAGACACCATCTTTAAAACACGGGGTGTTCCAGTTCAACCGTTTGCAATTTAAGCCTGTGGCATATTCCCGGCCGCGCTTTATCGCCTCATCCAGGGTAGGCACAATCTTATTTATGCCGCAGACAATGATCACTTTTGGCGCGTAAGAAATCCCTGCGATACGGTTGCCGAACGCGCTAAAAAAAACCAGCTCTCCCGTTTCCGAGACTGCGTTTGCGCTAGCCAGGTAATAATCCGCCTCAACAGCGCCCTTGCGCCGTAAACCAAGGCTCTCTTCTCTAGTGATCCCCGGCTTATAGGGATTAAAAACTTTTGTCCCCCGTGCCTCAAGACGCCCGACAATGCCTATTTGCTCTAAGGTCTGCGATCCGGATATGCCGACACTGCCCGAAGCAGAGACCATCTCCAGGATCTTCGCACAAGCTTCTTTAATGTTTGCGCAATATATCCCGGAGATATTTCTTTTCTGCCAGGTTTTTATCAAATTACTTATTTTATCGCCCATCGTATCTTCGTAGGGGAGGGTTTGAAACCCTCCCCTACATTTATAATGTAGGGACAGCATAATATGCTGTCCCTACCGAAGTTTATCCTCGGGGAAATAGTTGTCCCGAAATGTAATGATCCCGTTTTTATCTATAATAAGATAGGTCGGCACACCCATTACCTCATAAACCTGGGCCATATTCTGGTCGGCATCACGCAATACTTTAAAAGACAAAGGAAGGTTTTTTAAAAAATTATTCACCGTGGGTGCTGACTCGCCCACATTTACCGCCAGCAGTTCCCAGCCGTTTTTCTTTAATTCCGGGGACATCTTCTCTATTTTTTTCAACGCGTCGCGGCAGAACGGGCACCATGTAGTCCAGAAAATAATCAACACCTGCTGTTTTCCGGCGTAACTGCTTAAAACTACCTGATTACCGTTTGTGTCAGGCAGATCAAAATCTATGGCCGACCCGCCGGTCTTAGTCAGGGGCTGTATAGCTTGTGCTGCCGAGAAAAACAAGAAAACAGCTGCCGCGCAAATAATTATTTTTTTCACTATTTAGAACCTCCTTGCCCACAAGGGCACACCGGCCTATTGCGCTACAGGCGCATACTGGCGCAATACCTTTAGCGCCAGGTACCGATAAGGCCGCGTGCTATCCCCTGATAAATAAAATACAGCCCGGCCGCAAGCATGACAAACGCATAAGACCGCTTTAAAACAATCATCCACTTACCTGACTTGGGCAGCCATTTTAATATCGCGGAACTGAATACCCCCACGAGGATCAATAACAAGCCCATGCCCCAGGCAAAACTGAATAACAAAAGTGTACCGTATAATAGATTTCGTTTCGTGGCCAGGTACGCCAGAATTGAGCCGAGCACAGGGCTAAGACAGGGAGAAATAATGAGCCCGGATCCGGCACCCAACATAAAAACGGCAAAGTATCCCCGCCTACCGGACACGGCCGGCCTTGGCGCGCGCCAAAAAGGCAGTGAAAAAAGTTCCATCATCGAGAGCGCGAAAATTATGATCAGGGTGCCGGAGATAAAGTATGCCGCAGGACTAGTGCTGATCGAGCCGAAAATCTGTCCGGTAAGCGCGGCGGCAAGGCCGAGGATTGAGTAAACCAGCGCTATCCCAGCCACATAAAACAAGCTCAATAAGAACCCTTTGAGCCACCGGCCCTCGGCGCTAACGCCTATGTATCCGGCAGTCACCGGAATAAGCGGATAAACGCAAGGCGTAAAACTTATCAGCACACCTCCGCCAAAAGCGATTAAAAAATCAAACCCTGATCCGGACAGATTCATCTATCCACCTTAAAAAAGGCCCGTATCCGCCGACTATTGGGAACGCTATTATCTCCGGGACCTGATAACTATGCAGGGACTTGACCAGCTTGATTATTGCAGCCAGCGATGTCTTTTTTGACTTGATCACCAGCAAAAATTCTTTGGCCGTGTCAATCTTGCCTTCCCAGCGGAATACTGACTCTATGTTTTCAATGATATTAACGCAGGCAGCCAGTTTTTTTTCAACTAGCGAGCGCGCGATCTTATGCGCTTCTTTTTTATTCGATGCGGTAACTAGAATTACGACATACATATTAATACCCTACACCTTTACTTCATCTACCTTTACCGACTTTATCCTGCCGAACTGCGAACAGATGTCAAATATTAAGGTCGGGTCTTCCGCACGCAAATCAATCGCAAAATGCGTCCCACTGCCTGATTCTGGAGGCTTTTCGCTGATACGCAGGCCTTCGGAGAATTCGGTAAGCGAGTTCGTAAGCGTCTGCGCGCTGACGTCATGAACATGCAGGATGAAATCCAGGGAGTATTTTATCATTTAAGCATCGTGACAGACATCATTCTTCCACAGGTGTCTTTTTCCCGGCGAAAAGAAAAAAATTCCTTTCCAGCGCAAAACGTGCAAGCCGGCCCTTTAGCTATGTTCTCCGGCCTGATCCCCTGCCCCAGCAGTTGGGTCTTATTTACCTCCAAGAGGTCCATATAAAGACGGCCGTTATTAACGGACAATCCTGCGTGGAATTTAGCGCGGAAATCAACGCCCACCTGGTAACAACAATCCCTTATTACCGGGCCAAACCCCACGCGCATATCAGCGCTGCGGCTATTAAAATTTTGACGCATTAAACGCACCGCAAACCCTGCGATGTTTTTCAGGCTGCCGCGCCAACCGGCATGCACCAGGCCTATTGCCGGCGCCTTAGGGTCATAGATAAAAACAGAGAGGCAGTCAGCGGTAAATATCGCCAGCGGAATGCCGGCTTCACCGGTAAATAAACCGTCGCAGGCATCCAGAGCGTTGTTATATTTAACGGCACCGCGGCCCACATGGCTTTTATCAACACAAACAAGGTTGCTGGAATGTATTTGCTTAGCACAGACCAAACTCTTATGGTCAATGCCGAGGCCGGCTAAAAATTTCTTACGGTGATCAAGCGACGCTGAAGTATCCCCGTAAGACAACGACATATTACCGGCGCTGCGCCGGCTGAAGGCAGCAACGATCTTTTTATCGCTAACATCAAATACGGGGTCCGTCATCCAAACATCCTGTAGGGACAGCATAATATGCTGTCCCTACATTATTATTTCAACCAATTTATCCCGCGATCTCAAACCCTTAATGATCTTTACCTGGTATTTTTTTATCTTCAGGCGCCCGGCCAACAAATCGACTAACTGCGCGTTTGCCTCTCCGTCCTGCGCCGGACGGCTCAAATGCACTTTAAACTTTCCGTTCTCCTCAACAACGCGGTTAAAACTCGCCTTTGGGCTCACACGCACAGAGATGATCATGCCTTGCTTTCTATCTGCTTTGTTTCCTGGAGGCCTACAAACTTGTCATTAAATTTATCCAGGCGCTTTCCGGCTTCTTCATATTTGGTCCTGGCGTTACCCAGATGGCTTCCCAGGACGTCAAACTCTTCCTTGAATTTGTCTATCTCCACTGACAGAGCAGAGAGGCCTTTAAGTATCTGCTTGGCATTTTCTTCAATTCTTAATCCGCGCAGGCCAAAACAGATCACCTGCAGATAGGCAAAAAAAGTGTTGGGTGAAACGGGGATCACCTTGCGGCCGGTAAAATAGCCCAAGAGGTCCTCTTTTATCACTGCCTCGTAATAAACGCTCTCCGCAGGAATATACATCAGCGCGAAATCAAAAGTGTTTTCTTCGGGCAGGATGTATTTGGCGGCGATCTCTTCCACGCGGTTCTTGATATCCTGAAGGAATTTTTTACGGCAGGCGGCTTTGTCCTGATCATTATCACAAGTGGCCATTTTTTGAAAATTCTCCAGGCTGAATTTGGCGTCCACCGGCACTAGCCGGCCGCCAAGGCGGATGATCGCGTCCACCGCATCGCCTGATTTAAAACGGTACTGCATCTGGTAATGTTCGCGCGGCAGCACCTGCTCCAGAAGATTCTCCAGCATCGTCTCTCCCATTTGCCCGCGGAACTTTGGCGCACGCAGGAGCTCCTGCAGGCTGGAAATATCTTTACTGATCTCTACAATGCGTTCGTTAGTCTTGCCCAGCCGGCCCAGCTCTTCCCTGACGTTTCCGAAAACGCTAGTGGTGCTGCTTAGATTCTGGGCGATTATTTTATTGGCTTCTTGGATGGACTGCGTCATCTGGTTAAGACGCTGGTTGACCTGGGAGGAAATACGCAGGATAAAAGCGGCAACTGCCGCCAAAAGGACAAGAAATAACAGTGCGATGACTATATTCATCCCTTAATTATACCACCGGCAGCGGCGTTTTACAGCAAATAATCTTTCTTTATGCGTTTTACGCTGCGGAAGATGTTCTTTTTGACGTCAGGGCAGATTTTTTCCAAGCCCTTGAGAATATTTTCTACGGTTGTGCGCTTTGAAGTCAGAGAATTCGGGCAGGCGCATTTGTGGTGGGGAAAATCCAGGGTCTTGGCGAAACGCCTGATCATATCTTCTTCCACGTAAGCCAGGGGCCGGATTATAGTAATCTTGCCCTTAAATAACTCCTGTTTCGGATTCATCGCGGAGATCTCGCCTTGAAAGAATAAGTTTAGCAGAATCGTTTCTACGATATCGTCGTGATGGTGGCCGAGTGCTACTTTACTACAGCCAAAACGCGCGGCGACCTCAAACAGGGCTTTTCTGCGGTTCCAAGAACACCAGAAACAGGAAATATCCTTGCGCGATTTGCCCTTTAATATGTCTATTTTCTCAATATGGTAATCTATCCCCTCTTTCTTAAAATACTCGGCCAGAATCTTGGGGTGCTGACAAGGATAACCCATATCAATATGCACCGCCAGTAACTGATACTTTATCGGCACAAAGGCGCGGCGGTCGTTTAATATACGCAAGAGCGTCAGGCTGTCCTTGCCGCCGGACACTGCCACCGCAATTTTATCGCCTTCGGAAAGCATCCCGTAGTCCATGATCGCTTTCCCGACGCGCTTCGATATATAGAATTCGCTGCCTTCTAGATTTGACATTAAATCCGCCTCGCGGCTTTGTTCAGCTTACGTATCTCTTTGGTTACTTTGTGTTTTAAGAGATCCTCCAACGCAAGAGGCATCACCAACGACCAGTTGCGTGGGCTCACCGTGCCGGGAGTATTGATGCGCCAGCGGTATGGATCACCTTTTAAAATATCGCCGAGATACAACAAGTCGACTATGGTGTTGATGCAGAATATCGCGGCTGATCCCAGGCTCATCTTCAATGCAGCACGCGCGTTTTTTACGTCATAGAGCTCCTGCATATGGCCTCTTAAGCGCAAGAGCTTCCAGAGTTTTTCTTTTTCCAGATATGTATTTTCATACATATCTATAAAATCCATGATCTCTTCTCTTTTCTTTCCCAGAGCCTTAATCAATATATCCGCGCTCTTGACCGTTTGGCGCCAACGCAAGCGGCCGTGACGGCTCAGCCTCGGATCAAAAAGTAAGTGCCGAACACGCGCGAAATCTATAGCGCGCTCGTGGCATTTTCTTACAAACAGCGCTTCATCCACGGTGCCGGCTTCATTCTCCCACCAGGCCGGATAATTTGTTGTATCGTGAGTAGAAAGTGTGGCCACAGAAAGCTGGCGAAATTCATCCGGCGGAAGAAAATTATGCCTCGTGCTCCAATCCTTGACCCAGCGCTGGACGTCATTACCGGGAATGCCGAGCTCTGCCAGCGTCTTGGGGCAAGCCGGCGGAATGATCCCCAAATCTTCGGCGCATAAGAGCATATCCGTGTTTTGCAGTATCAAAGTCAGAATATTCCTACCGTGCTGCTCCCAGATACCCTGATCAGCCGGATCAAAAAAGCCGCGCAGGCCCTGGTTTTCCGGCGGATCATTATAAGGGATGCTCCAGATACGAAATACTCCCACCGCGTGGTCTATCCGGACAAGGTCGTAAAAATTCTGCGCGTATTTAAGCCGCTCTTTTAAATAACGGTACCCGTCGGCGCTAATATTCTCCCAATTATAAGTCGGCATGCCCCAGCGCTGGCCTTTGGCGCAATACATATCGGGTGGGGCGCCGGCCGCGAATTCAAGTTTGAAAAATTCCGGGTGCGCCCAGACGTCGGCGGAGTCGCGTGAGACCAGGATCGGCAGGTCCCCTTTTAAAAAGACCTCCTTTTCTCCGGCATAAGCCTTGGTCGAGCGGAATTGTTTATAAAGCTGCCATTGCAGCCACATCGTAAAAAAGATCTCACCCTGATGCTGCCGTTTAAAGTCCTCAAGCGCATCCGGATCGCGCCGCCGGAACTTCTCTTCCCACTCATACCAAGGCAGGCATTTGAAAAATTCTTTCAGCGCCTTATAAAGCGCGAAATCTGTTAGCCAGTAATTGTTTCTCTCCTGAAACTGCGAGAATTCCCAGGAATCCGTATTTAAGGCGTCATAGATATCCCGCGTCAGGCGCAATTTTTCAGATTTCACGGCATAATCCAGGTGCATTCCGCCGCAGGGAAAAGTTTTTTTTAGTTTTTCTATTTCGGAGATGATTGCCAGGTTCCCGGGTGGAGCTATCTCATCCAGGCAGATATAGGCGGGTTCAAGGGCAAAAGAACTAACGGAATCATACGGGCAGGATACCGGGCCGCACTCGTTCATCGGCAGCAGCTGGAGAATGGAGTTGCCGCCGGCCTTAGCCCAGTCGATTAATAGTTTAAGATCAGTCAGGTCTCCGATGCCAACGCTTTTTTTGGAATATACGCCAAAAAGCGGCGCCAGTACACCGGCCCTCTTTTGCGTGTTGATTTTGTGCCACTGGGGGCCAGTGGCGCTGTCATGAAGGTATTGCGATAAAAGAGGGTTCATCGCAATATAAACAGGCGGATTATTTTATCCGTCCAGAAAAGTGCTAGTACTGCGGCTATAGAGAGAAACGGGCCATAGGGAATGGTGTGGTCTTTTTTCACGATCAGGCTGAATAAGCCAAAGGCTACTCCTAGAAACGGGGCGATGAAAAACGCTACCAGCACCCTCTGCCAGCCAAAAAACGCGCCGATCATCGCGAGCAACTTAATGTCTCCTCCGCCCATGGATTCAGTCTCACCCTGGATAGGAGGGCGTTTCAAAAGCTTAAAATACACGGCGTCAAAAAGAAAACCCGTAAGCCAAATGATGCCGCCGCCGACAATTATACCCAGAAAAGAGCCACCCATCGGGTGCGCGTTAAATGACAGCGGGTCCAATGAAAAA
>Ga0105164_10001283_pt1 | contig 16202 bp, 15 predicted proteins | sample VDWuncwatermetaG_FD_89674 | JGI IMG/M metagenome (GOLD analysis project Ga0105164, IMG submission 89674) | Wastewater microbial communities from Netherlands to study Microbial Dark Matter (Phase II) - VDW unchlorinated drinking water | ecosystem: Environmental > Aquatic > Freshwater > Drinking...
ATTCCACAGAGCGCGACATTTCGCTTGATGCCTTTCTGGGCTAGCATTTCTAGTACGGCGGAGCCAAAGCCACCGAGAGATGTGTTTTCTTCGACGATTACCGTAAGCTTTGATTTGCGAATCCATTTCGTAAGAAGCGCTTCATCAAGCGGCTTGATAAATCGAGCATTAATCAGAGCTGAACGGATACCCATTTCGTTGAGAGTTTTTTGGGCTTGAATGCAGGATTGCACCGAGTACCCAACTGCGATCAATACAACTTCAGGTTTAGTCGTATCGGCGTGAATGAGTTCTCCCTTACCGATTGGTAAGATCGTTGCTGTCGATGTGGCAGAGACTCCCACCACTTCACCTCGAGGGTATCGAATCGCCACGGGTCCACTTTGGTGGTCGATTGCCGTTCGTAACATTTGCTTGAGCTCGTTTTCATCTTTGGGGGCCATGACGACAAAATTGGGCAACATTCTCAGGTAACCCAAATCATAGGTGCCCTGGTGCGTGGCCCCATCGGCTCCGACGAGACCCGCGCGGTCCAACGCAAAAATTACCGGCAGATTCTGAAGTGCAACGTCATGCACCAACTGATCAAAGGCTCGTTGAAGAAAAGTAGAATAGATAGCGACAACCGGGCGAAACCCCTCCGTTGCTAACCCGGCCGCAAATAACACCGCATGAGCTTCAGCAATACCGACATCAAAACAACGACTGGGAAATTCTTTTTGAAACTTATTTAATCCTGTACCACTCGGCATCGCGGCAGTGACCGCCACGATTCTTGGATCATCCTTAGCCAACTCGATCAGGGTATCGGCAAAGACATCCTGGTAATTGATCTTCTTAGGAGATGAACCCGCGACTAGCCCATCATCTATCTTAAAGGGTGTGACGCCGTGGTACTTCACTCGGTTCTCTTCGGCAGGGCGATAGCCTTTCCCTTTGGTTGTTAGCACGTGCACGAGATACGGCCCACCCTGAGGCCCTTCATTCTTAATAAAAGCAAATGTTTCGAGTAAATCTTCTAAGCAATGTCCATCGACCGGGCCAATATATCGGAACCCAAAACACTCAAATAGGATCCCAGGGCTAAAAAAATTCTTAACACTCTTACGGAGTTTTCCCGCCAATCCAAGCAACGAGAAACCACGGCCATCGATCGATCGCAAGATTCCAATCAGATCCTTACGCATCCGATTGTATCCGGGGTGTACCACGGTATGATTGATGAATTTTGCGAGCGCACCCACATTGGGGTCAATCGACATGTCGTTGTCATTTAAGATAACGACTAGATTCTTCGCTGGAATATGACCAGCGTTGTTCATGGCCTCATAGACGAGCCCGCCTGTCATGGAACCATCCCCCACCACAGCGATCGATAGGTTCGGTAGATTTTGCTGACGAATCGCTTCCGCAATCCCTAACGCCGCTGAGATGGATGTACTGGCGTGCCCAGCCCCAAAATGATCATAGGGGCTTTCGTTTCGGCTCGTAAACCCGCTCAAGCCATCCGACTGCCGGATGGATCTAAAATTCGCTCTGCGACCCGTCAGAATTTTATGCGGATACGCTTGGTGCCCCACATCCCAAACCACTCTGTCTCGAGGTGTGTCGAAAATATAATGGAGCGCTACCGTCAATTCGACACTCCCTAAGTTTGAACCGAGATGCCCCCCTTTTTCGGAAACGACTTCGAGTAGAAGCTGGCGAATTTCAGAGGCAATAGTGGCAAGTTGATCAGGCGAAAGATTTCGCAACTCTTCGGGGCTATTGACGTGATCCAAAAGGTTCATGCCATCCCACTTATTTTTTTCGTGTGCGAACGTATTCGGCAATGCCCCGTAGCGCTGAAGCTTTTTCACCTTCATTAGCAATCGCAGTGACGGCCGAATCAATGAGGGTATTGAGTTTTCCCTTAATCTCGCTCGGGGACATGAGCTTAGTGTAACAGGGCTTGGGTTTCTTACGAGGGCCCCGGGCATATCGGATATTGGGTTCGGAGTCTAAGAGATCATCCGAAATCTGAAAGGCCAAGCCCAATGCCTCGCCATAACGACGCCGCGCCTGGATCTTTGCCTCGTCCGCCTGGTGGAGCCGAGTCGGCAATAGCACCGAACCTAGAATCATGGCACCCGTTTTATGGATGTGGACAAATTCGACTTCTGGAAGACTGAAAAGATCTGGCTCGCTCGAAACATCAAGCCACTGCCCCCCCACCATGCCCGATATCCCTGAGCATTGAACCAGAAGACTGATCCCATTGAGCACTTGAGTCGGCGTAAAATGCCCCAGCTCGGATAACTTGAGCATCAATCCAAAGGATTCGGTCAAAAGGGCATCACCCGTTAACACAGCCATCGCTTCACCAAACCGCTTATGGCTCGACGCCCGACCCCGTCTAACATCGTCATCATCGAAAGCCGGTAAATCATCATGAATCAAGGAATAGGTATGGATCCACTCGATGGCGACTGCCGCCGGCAAGACTCGGTCCGGTTCAATCCCGAGAGATTCCGCACTCGCCAGAACCAAGAGTGGGCGAAGCCGCTTGCCACCGCCCCCCAGGCTGTAGCGCATCGACTCGACGATCGGGAGAAATCTCTGGGAGATTGAGTTGGACATCGAGTCCAACGAACTCTCAATATAATCGTCGATTAACTGAGTCCGGCTTTGAGCGTATCGTTCAAAATCCACTATATATCTCCCAGGCCAGAGTCTTAGGACGTTGGCTGATCAAAAGGCTGTGTGGCAAGTTGCCCTTCAGCATTCTGTACTAAAAACTCAACTTTCTTCTCGACTTCTTCCAAACGTTTCATGCATTGCCGCGATAGGGCCACACCTTTTTCAAAAGCCTTGAGTTGGTCTTCAAGAGCAAGTTCGCCCTTCTCAAGCTCCCCGACAATTTTTTCAAGCTCTTTTAAAGAGTGTTCAAAGGGTACCGACGTGTCCGTGTTTTGCATGGTTCGTACGATAGAAGACGACTTTCATGACTGTCAACCACGCACCTCTATCCCCCCCAATTAATTGACAAAGGATCTTAAATGCGGCTTCCTCAAAAAGGGGGAATACCCGTGGAGGAATCTCATATGAAACTTGGATTGATACGGTCGACGCTAATTGGGGCATTGTTACTTTCCGCCTTATTTTGGGTAAGTTGCACGAAAAAAGAGGGTGGCGAGGAGGCTGCATCGGTCTCTCAGAATGAGATTCTTTTTGGTGAATATGGCTCCATGACTGGAGCAGAAAGCACCTTCGGCACTTCCACCCATAAGGGCATTATCATGGCAGTGGATGAGGCAAACGCTGCAGGCGGCGTCCACTCCAAGAAGATCCGAGTGATTAGCTACGATGATCAAGGAAAGGCTGATGAAGCGGTTACGGCGGTCACAAAGCTCATAACCCAAGATAAAATTAGCGTCCTGCTAGGAGAAGTGGCTAGCTCTAGGTCCATCGCTGCGGGCAGTGTCGCTCAACAATACAAAATCCCCATGATCAGCCCCTCAAGTACAAACCCAAAGGTAACTCAGATCGGAGACTATATCTTCCGAGTCTGTTTCATTGACCCCTTTCAGGGTGCCGTGATGGCTAAGTTTGCGGTTAATCACTTGAAAATGAAAAAAGCGGCTGTTTTTAGAGATATCCGCAGTGATTACAGCATGGGCCTCGCCAACTTCTTTGCCGAAGAATACAAACGCCTAGGTGGAGAAATTGTTTCGGATTTGGCCTACGCCTCAGGAGATATGGATTTTAAATCTCAGCTGACCAAAATCAATAGCACCAAACCCGATCTCATCTTTGTCCCCGGGTATTACACCGAGGTTGGGCTCATCGCCCGCCAGGCAAAAGAGCAGCGGTTTAAGGGCATGCTACTCGGTGGAGACGGATGGGATAGTGAGAAATTAACGGAAATTGCAGGAGAATCCATTCTCGGCGGCTATTTTAGCAACCATTATTCTCATGAAGATAAAAACCCCGTCGTTCAGAATTTTGTGGCGAATTATAAGGCAAAATTCAACGAAGTCCCCAATGGACTCGCAGCGATGGGTTACGACGCTGCCCTTGTCGCCATCGACGCGATCAAGCGGGCGCCTGATACATCGCCAAAAAGTATCCGAGACGCAATTGCAGCCACTAAGAACTTTCAAGCAGTCACTGGTATCATCACGATTAATGGTGAACGAAACGCAGTGAAGCCTGCGGTCGTCCTTAAAGTCGCAGGAAACCAGCAATTCACGTACGTGACAACAATCAACCCTTAGCCTTTTTCTCTGAGGGATTGAAAGAAGCATGGGTTAAGTTTGCAGCTACTACTTCAGAACATCATTAACGGCCTTGCGCTAGGTAGCGTCTATGCACTGGTCGCGCTGGGCTACACGATGGTCTACGGTGTTTTACAATTCATCAATTTTGCTCATAGCGATATTTTCATGTTGGGGGCTTTCGCCGGCCTCTACGTTGCCGGATGGATATCCGGAATTTTTAGCCCTACCGTGGAATTCGCCATCGTGATGTCCGCTTCAATGTTTTTCTGCGTGATTTGCGGAGTCCTTGCAGAACGAGTGGCCTACCGCCCACTGCGCTCAGCACCCCGGCTCAATGTCCTAATCACGGCGATCGGCGTTTCTCTTTTTCTGGAGAACTTAGGCCAAATCGTTTTTGGATCTGACCCAAGAGTTTTCCCGTCACTGCTACCAGTGATTTCACTCCTCGAAGCCCAAGACTTAGTTCTCAATAACATTCAAGTCATTGTGATCTCAGTCTCAGCGGCGTTTATGTTTATTCTTAGCTATATCGTCCACCGAACGAAAATAGGGACGGCGATGCGAGCCGTAAGCTACGACATTCAAGTTGCGAGTTTGATGGGAATTCCGTCGGATTGGATCATTATCTTCACCTTTGTGATTGGCTCGGCGCTTGCCGGGATCGCATCCGTGCTTTATGGGCTCGCCTACCCTCGAGTTGACCCCCTAATGGGTGTCATGATTGGGCTCAAAGCGTTCGTCGCTGCCGTTTTTGGAGGGATTGGGAATATCGCTGGTGCCGCGATCGGCGGCATCATCCTTGGCCTAGCTGAAGCTCTCGTCGTCTATTATGTTTCTTCGAGCTTTCGGGATGCGATTGCCTTTGGAATTCTGATTCTCGTTCTGCTCTTTCGGCCGACGGGCATCTTCGGAACCATGCAACGGGAGAAGGTATGAGCTTGCGCCATATGATTCTCTATATTGGCTCAATTACCTTAATTTTCCTCGTAGGCCTCATCATTCAAGATCAACTTAACCCCTATATACTTCGGGTCATTATCAATACCGGCATCGCGATTATTCTTTCATTAAGTTTGAATCTTGTGAATGGTTGCGCGGGTCAGTTTTCCCTTGGGCACGCCGGATTCATGGGTGTCGGTGCCTACGTTAGTGCCGCTCTCACCACAAGACTCTTTCCAGACAGCCTTTTCCAAACTATCCCAGGAACAGGTCTTGCGATCATTCTTGGAGGGATTGCCGCTGGAGTTGCGGGCTATCTCGTTGGACTTCCGTCGCTACGACTTAAGGGTGATTACCTGGCGATTGTCACTTTAGGCTTTGGTGAAATCATACGAATCGTATTCCTAAACATCCCCTTCATCGGTGGAGCCGTAGGGCTCGCTGGCATTCCACTTTCCGCTAATTTTTTCTGGGTCTATTTCTGGGTTTTCGTAACATTTCTATTTTTATTTAGGCTTATCCGATCGAGTCACGGACGAGCGATCTTAGCCATTCGAGAAGATGAGTTGGCCGCGGAACTCATGGGGATTCCCACCGCAAAGTACAAAGTCATCGCGTTCGTCTTAAGTTCTTTCTTTGCGGGAATCGCGGGAGGTCTATTCGCCCATTACCAAGGATTCATTGACCCTAATTCATTCAGTTTCATCCGGTCGGTCGAAATCGTCATCATGGTTGTGTTAGGCGGGATGGGAAGCTTATCGGGTGCCTTCGCCGGCGCGATCATTGTCACCGTACTCCCAGAACTCTTAAGGGTTTTTAATTCTTACCGTTTAGTCATTTTTCCGCTGCTACTCATTGTAACAATGATTTGGAAACCCTCAGGCCTTTTTGGTTTCCGAGAAATCTGGAACTTTTTCAAACGAGCGCCTAAGACTTCATGAACTCCACCGGCCTTCAGGTTTCAAACCTATCCATTTCGTTTGGCGGCTTATGCGCCGTAAAGGACTTTAATCTCGACTTACCTCCCCTGTCTTTGAAGGGGCTTATTGGGCCCAATGGCGCAGGGAAGACCACCGCGTTTAATCTCATCACCGGGGTCTACACGCCCGACTCTGGGACGATGACCCTATCGGGTAAGTCGATCACCGGGAAAGCTCCAGACCAAATTGCTCGAGCCGGTATCATTAGAACCTTTCAGAATATTCGGCTCTTTAAAGAACTCAGTGTTCTGGATAATGTGCTTGTGGCCATGCATATGCGAAAGCCCTATGGATTTTTGGCAGGAATTCTCAGGACTCGAAATTTTGAAGTGAAGGAAAAGGAGCTCATCGAAAAGGGGCAGAAGATCCTCGAGTTTATGGGCCTTGGCAACCGTCAACACGATATCAGTTCAAGCTTATCGTATGGGGACCAGCGACGACTTGAAATCGCTCGAGCCCTAGCCACTGAACCTACCGTTTTACTTTTAGATGAGCCAGCTGCGGGGCTCAATTCGAGAGAAAAAGTAGATCTCATGAATAAAATTTCTGAGATCCGACACCAGTTTCAAGTCGGAATCCTACTCATTGACCATGACATGAAGATGATCATGGGAATTTCCGAACATATCACGGTATTAGACCATGGAGAAATCATCGCAACGGGGACACCTCAGCAAATCCAATCCAACCCCAAGGTCATTGAAGCCTACTTAGGGGTCGCTTAGATGTTATCCATCCAGTCTTTAAATGTGAGTTATGGGCAAATTCAAGTGATCCACGACGCTAATCTTGAAATAAAAAAGGGGGAGATCGTGGCACTCATTGGATGTAATGGAGCTGGCAAAACAACCATTTTAAGGACGATTTCTGGGCTGATGCGAGCAACGTCAGGAAAAATACTTTTTGAAAATACCGACATTCAAAAACTAAAGCCCCACCAAATTGTACGCCAAGGGATTTCTCATGTCCCTGAGCGCCGAGGAATCTTTGCGAATTTAACCGTCTTAGAAAACCTTCAAATGGGCGGGTACACCCAGAAGCTGAAATCTCATGATTATGACGAAGTCTATGGCTTATTTCCAAGACTCAAAGAAAGGCAGAAGCAAGTGGCCGGAACCCTCTCAGGAGGCGAACAGCAGATGCTCGCCATGAGCCGTGCTCTCTTAGCCAAGCCGACGGTCATGCTTCTTGATGAACCGAGTTTGGGACTCGCTCCGCAAATCACCAAAATCATCTTCGATACCATTCAACGCATCAACGCCAATGGAACAACGGTACTTCTCGTCGAACAGAACGCCTACGGTGCGCTCAAGGTTGCCCACCGGGGTTATGTCCTTGAGGTCGGCCAGGTCATTCTGATGGATACCGGTGAGAATCTCCTCAAAAACCCGACCGTAAAAAAAGCCTATTTAGGCGAAGCTCATTAGCTCATTGAATGAATTAATATCTTTTCACCTTGGCGAAACATCACCACGATCTTACTCGCCAGTTTAACTTCTTCCACAAATCCCAACCCGAAGTTGGGGTGCTGAATCACTTGACCTAAACTAAAGGTGGCTTTGGGAGAGTAAGGCACGGCAGGCATATTCTTCTTCGTCGCCATTTTCTCATCCCAGTAATCGGCTGCACGGACTGTCACCCGGGCAACTCTGGGAGCCGACGGTCGGCTTGAAGTCCGAGACGCCACTCGATTTCCAAGCCGGTAATTATGAAGGCTCTTACAGGTTTTACACATGACACGAGCCGGACGACCACTCACCATCGATACGATCACGTGGGCTAGGTCTACCTTACAACGACTACAGGAATCTAAAACATCACCACCAACCTTGGGCGGATCATACAAGCGATCATTTGGCATAGGCGCCAATGTCGTGAGTTAGCGGCTTTCTGTCAACAGCCATCGAAGTACGAAGTGCTCAAAACCCATAAAATCAGGTATGCTCAGTCCTGATGACGGCCAAACTCTTCTCCATTCGTAACATCATCGTCACCCTGTCTTTCCTGGGAGCCCTGATTGGAATCGCCGTTTACTTTGGTAATTTTTCATTTTCGTTAACCAACCCCAAATCTCTGGAAGGAAAACCAGCGCCCGAGATTAGCTACCAAACACCCAGCGGTGAGGATGCTTCCGTCAAAAAGAGTAAGGGCCAGGCAATTCTTCTCAATTTCTGGGCAAGCTGGTGCGATCCATGTATGGCTGAACTTCCGACGCTGCGAGCCCTTGAGAACCACTTTTCAGGCAGAGGGTTTTTGCTGCTCGCGTTTAACCTTGATGACCATCCCGATAAGGTTCAGGGAAAAATTCAGGGAAAAACAAAACCCCGTAACCTTATTTTTAATTTTGACCGCGCGGCTATCCGCAGCTACGGCATCAACCAGCTCCCGCTATCGGTATTGATTAACCACGAGGGCGTCGTCCAGCAAGTTTATGTCGGACCCAGGGACTGGACAGATATGTCAATCCTGAAGGAAATTTCAGCTAGCCTAAGACCCTATTGACCTCTCACCAACTCTTTGATGGGATAGCGCGATCAATGCCTAAAGCAACTTTGAAACACAAACTGGCGTTAATGGGCCTTTATGGCGTCGCCTATTATTTCCTCTATACTCTGCCCAACCTTACCCTTTACCATACGGCATCCTACCTTCCCTTAACTTGGATTGATCATGCCGTGCCTCTGATCCCGTGGACTTTCCTAGTCTACACTTCAGATTATCTGCTGGCGCTTATCGTCATCATTCTAATCCAAGACAAGGAACGCTTTAACTCCCTTGCAAGGATGGCTTTTGGAGTTCTCATTGCATGCGGCGCCTTCTTTTGGTTTTTTCCTACGGTTTACCCCAGACCCGTCTACCCTGATCTCCATCAACCTTGGTTACAAAATCTTCTTACCTTTGTGTCGACCTATGACACTCCAGGGAACTGCTTTCCAAGCCACCATATTGCTGTCACAGCCATTTGCACCTGGTGCGTTCGATCGTTTGGTCGCAGAACGCAGATGGTATTTATCCTCTGGGCGCTACTAGTCTTTGCCTCAACTCTTACCACCAAACAACATTATGTCATTGATATCGTTGGCGGGATGGGAGTCGCGTTCGCCGTAATTTTCGCCCACCGTTTCCTTTACGAACGAGTCGCGGTAAAACCCCCTATCCATTAGACCTCTTTCGTAACCTAAAACGTTAAGATTTTTCAAAAGCCTTTACCAGAGCGAGGAACGGGAGAAAATACACGGAGGCGGTGCGGCCGCCGAATCAAACTATCGTTCAAGATCAAATTCGGTTAAGATAATCTTACAAGTAAGAAGGAGGTGATTCATGGCGGTCTCTACGACAAGGATGTCTTCAAAGGGCCAGGTAGTAATACCCGACGAAATCCGCAGGAGAATGAAACTCAAGGAAGGCGCGCATTTTGTGGTCCTGGGAGAAGGCGACACAGTTGTTTTAAAGCGAGTGGCGCCTCCTTCGGCAGGAGACATCCGAGTGCTTTTAGCCGACGCTGAAAAGCAGGCGAAACAAGCCGGGTTGACGAAGGCAGACGTTCGGAAGGCGATTTCAGACATCAGAAAACGCAGATGAGAATCGTCCTGGATACCAACGTCCTCATTTCCGGACTTTTCTGGCCCGGTGGACCGCCTCGGATCTTATTAGAAAGGTGGCTGGCAGGTAGCATTTCGGTTCTCGCCTCCCAAGAAATTATCGATGAGTACCGCGCTGTCGTCAGTCGCCTCAGTCAAAAGAGACACATGGATGTGACAAGGCTTCTTGAACGCCTACTGATGCTGGTGGACTACGTGCTGGTGTCCCCCCCTCCCCATCCAGGTCTGCGACGATCCGGACGATGATAAATTCATAGCGGCGGCAGTGGCGGGCCGAGTGAAATATATTGTTACTGGGGACAGGGCCTTACTCAGGGTAAAACGGTTTCGCAGGACGGAAATTGTCACCCCGAGTGCATTCCTTAACTCTCGCTGATCTGCCGAACTTCCTTCATTATCTTGGTTCTCCCGCACCGAAAGTGCGTCTGGAGACGTTTAGCAGTTATCCTTGCCTACCGTCGGCTCTACGAACGAGTCACCGTAAAGCCCTATCCCTTAAGAGAAAGAGGCTAATACGTCGACCCTATTGACAGTTGAGTGACATCTTTTGTTTTTCAACGAGGTCTTGCCATGGAACACGAGGGCAGAGGCTCTTGATATGGGTAGACACCGTGCTGGCACAGTTCATGCTAAACAGTTTATGATAGATAGAGGACCAGTTGGGGTTCTCTCAATCGTTTAGGAGATCGATTATGCGTATGGCGTTCAGATATTTGACTTTGGTTCTCGTGGCGTTGAGTGTCCTTTCAGTCTCTAGTTTTGCGGAACAGCCTGTGGTGCAAGGCAGCCACGAACTTAATCTTTCTCGCCAAACCACAAATCCAGTTTTGGAAGGAACCGTCATCATCAAGCCTATCGATCTTAAAGACGACAGCCCATTTTTGAGAGTTAAGGCAACAGACGACTCGATTAAGGATTATTTGATTAAAACGTGTGATGAGCAATGCCAGACAGCGGTCAACGCCTGTAAAGGCGGCGAGCAATGTTCCATCCGAGGAAAGGTGGACGAAAGTGCGCCGTCCATCATGGCTGAATTTGTGAGGGTGGGAACTACGGCGACTCCTAGTCCCGAGACAAGAACAACTAAGACAGGCCATGTATTTACGCGCGATACGAGTCATCCGAAGCTGGGTGAAGCCTGGCGCGATCCACATGGTTTGATTTGGGGCGATATCGCGAAGAATGAAGATGGTTCGGTGCGCTTAATGGATCACAAAGACGCCACCGACTATTGCGCTGGCATCGGTGCCAAACTACCGAGCAAGGAGCATTTTATCCGCTTGGGCCAATACATGGGCGCTAAGCTCGGAGGTAAGGAAGGTTATATTGCTCAGCCAGTCATTGCTAATCTGGTTACCAGCACAACTTCCTGGTCCTCGTCATTTTCAACATATCCATCTCCATCCTCCGCCAAGAATTTTCCCTACACATTCGATGGGCAGTGGGGCGACATTACCGATCACTACCGCTTCCATGAATACTCGGTGCGCTGTGTAGTGTTGCGCTAGCAAGGAGTGGGCCTACTGGCTCTGAAGAGAAGCTTAAGAGATCTGCCGCGCTTAACATTGTTGGGAGCGATTGTAACGTAAATCGTCAACTTGGTCAGGAAAGAGACCAGAATACGTCTAATTTGTTTTCACTTAATATTTTAATCTCTCCCACCACAATCTAATCATTTTGGGCACACACAACCCTCCACTCATTTTGGAAGGAGCTCGAAATTACTGAGATTTTCTAAAGGAAACCAATCTTAAATCTGGCCACCTTCTTGCATCAAAATACAACATGGAGAACGAGCTATGAATACAACTAGTCTTACCCTATCTCGTATTCTTATTATTCTGGTCACCTTTTCCTTTTTAATGAATGGTCAACGTTCTACGGCTGGCGATAAAGACCAGGTTGTTGGCACGCTCAAATCAAGAGTCCAAATGTTGGACCGAGTCTTCAATCGTTTTGTGAAAGGAGTGGCTATTTCTGAATCCAATCCAGTGAACTGGGGTTCAGAATGGTGGAAAAAATTCGGATCGGAACAAGATTGGAAAGATGCGGTCACAGAATGGTTTACTCGAAACCCTGAACTCAAAGAAAGGGCCGAGAAAGGTCGAGCGAATCGTTCAAAGTACCGTGACCTGGTTTCCGCTTCAATTTCCCAATATATTAATACCTATTCGTCAAATTTTGAGAGTCCAGATAGTGTATTCAACTCCTATGTCGCCTTCTTACATTCTCAAAGAAATTTGGCTGAACGAGAGAGGCATCCGTTAGAGGCCCAGCGCTTAGCAAGAGAGGCAACCGAAAGATACATTAGCGGTCTCTCTGTTGAAAAAAGACTTCCTTTTGAACAATGGCAGAACGACTCATTTATTTGGCAGCATTACAGCAGATTAAAAACTCGACTGGAACTTGAGGCGGTTCAAAGAGATCATCAGCGACCCAAAAAAGCGGCATTTGAAAGGTGGAAAAGGGAACAACTCAAAGCAATGGATTTAGTCACTTTGAATCTTTTCAAGTCTGGCCTTGAAATAATAGCTGAGCAGCACCCTGATAAGGGGCCAATGATTGAAATCGGAGGATCTGCAAAAGGCAAAACAACTACTAGAAAGATAAGTCGAGAAGAGCTTAGAACGCTTAAAATAGGGTTTGATGATAAAGGAACCCTAGTCACTCAGGAATTGTCTCCGAGGCGTATTAGTTTGAATGGAGTCAATGTGAGTCGTAGAAACTATCCTACCGATCTCATGGGTGCCCTTACGTACCGACCCCAGAAAGATGCGCCCACTGAGCTCCTTAAATCCCTAGAAAAATGGAGCAGGCAACTTGGTAGTATTCGACGAGATGTTATTTCGGCCAAGTTTGACGACCCACCTGCCGCTCTAATGGAACAGCTCCATAGGGATCGCATCGATGGAAATAACTTTAAGTCCGAGCCCATGTTGCCAAACCAACTGGGAACTGTCAGCGGACCCAAGGAGATTGCGGAGACCCTAACTGATTTGGTTTGGGAGCAGCGTGACCCCGAAGCATGGACACATTTCAGGCCTAAAATAAATTGGCCCTTGGCACCCACCCCCGCAGATATCATCCAGAATGATCGAACGGGTAATGCGAGAAGGGCCCTAGGACCAATCGCGAAATTAGCACTCCATACTGCCCTGTTGACTGGAATACTGACAGCTCCATTCGGTTTCTCCCAGTTGGGAAAACAATCAAAAACTGACGACTCTGAAAATACCTTTCATGAACGATCCTGGGATGAGCATCGCGTTCGCACTCCGGGTAATATGAGCGTCGACATGGATCGCACATTTAACATGAGTGGCACTCGATCGGCACCGAATAATGGAGCTCGCCACTTCCAAGTGGACTACAACGGGAAGGGCAAAGATGAAAGTAGTTCAGAGGGCGAAGATGAGAGTTCAAAAAAAGATATCTATAGCCTTCGGACTAATACCGACTTGGAAATTTGGAAGGAAGATGCGCCAACTCGATTTGAATTGAGTTGGGTTAATGATCCCTCATTCGGGACACGAAAGGATATTGTGGTTCCGAATCAGGCCCCTAGTCGGTTTTGGCTAGATTCCATGATGCCACAACGTCTTCTTAGCGATGGCAGACTTGCGCTACCAGTTCCTGAGGGCCATGATTTATCATCCCTGAAAGTTTACGAAAAGGATGGGACTGAACTGAAGGCCGGTGATGATTTCGCTGTCGAGAAATCTGATCGGGGACATTTAGCTCTGAGAGTCACTAATGAAGAAAGTCAAAATCAAGGGTCCGTGCACCTGACTCTTGGTTATGATTCTGCAGACAAGTCTCTTTCTCAAGCATTTTTTGATAAATATTTCGTGAACCTAAATAAAACTCGACTTAAGCAAATAGCGCACCAGATGAGTCAAGCAGGAATATTCGTCATTGGAGACAGACTGATGGGACTTGCAATGCAGCGAGAACCGGTCTCGGTTCATGATATTGAGAAAGTCGTAAAGGGCTCTTCACTTTACAGCAGCTACCCCGAGGGAAAACCAAAACCTGACCCGACTAATCCCTTTTGGTTCGTCTCAAGCGCACTCAATACTGATGGGATCATTTGCGGCGACTGCGATGTTGTTAACGAGGTTACAGCTGTGATCTTCGATGAATATTTTAGGGACCAGCCAGAGGTTTTGGTCGAACGCGGCATTTTGTTTGTTCGAGATCCTTATAGTGATGTTATTTCAACGCCGCTCCATGGGCAATTATATTTGAGGCCAAAAAATGAAATAGGAAAATTAGTTCTCGATTCCACTCCAACAGACAGAGATCCTCGTGATAGCAAGCAAGGCAACCTGATTCTACCGGATCGGGCCCAAAGTAAGAATCATCTCTCCGACAGAAAGAAGCCCAACGAAGAAAAAGAATCCAGCAAACCAAATTATTTACCAGCTGAAAATGGAGCCAAAGCGTCTTTCTCGGCTTTCAACGTTCCATCAATGCCCTATAACCATCGGTTCCGGTTCCGTGGCCAACTACCTGAGGAATATTTGAAGGGCCTCGGCCCAGAGCCCACCAATAAAGTACGAAGAAGAATTATGGACCCTGATACCGAAAAAATGCTTTCTCACCTTAAAACCGCAAAAAGTACTTTATCTCTCGCCCTTGAGGCTTCAGGAGCTAAGGGAGCAAAAGGAGAACGCCTGCCTCAGCACGCTGTTTTTGAATTGGTTACTCGCTTGGAAGACTATGTCGATGGAAAAGTTAGCCTACAAGAGCTAAAGGCTGCTGCCCTACGATGGGCTCCCGCAAATGAAGGGGATAGATTACAGAATTCTAGCTTTCAGGAGATTATCACTTCAGTTCATGATTCAATCGCTTCCACCTTAGAAAAAGGATCGAAAGCAGCGCGCGACTTAAAGCTGTCTAAGCAATACGAATACCTCACGGACCCTAGCATTCAATCTCTCATCCTGTCACCTTTGCGAGAGTCTTCGAAAATAGAGTGGAAACCTGTCGCGTGGGAGGAGCTTGAAATAACAGACCGTGAGGTTGGTACGCGAAAAAAATGCGGTCAATTACTCGAATTGCTAGCTGACGGGACCTAAGTGCCCTTAGATTAAAGCCCTATCCATTGTAAGTTGCTAGGGCGTATGTTAACTACGATTCGTGATGAAAATCCCTCTAATCATTGACCTTATCAAAGCTGAACTCCAGGCGGACCGCGTCTGGGATGATGTCACTGGCCAACTCCTGGATCCCTCCGATAACATTCCAGCGATTGCGGCCGTTCTGTCTCGACAAAATGGAATTTACTGTGGAGACGCTCTGATCAGCAGCTTTGCGCAGGTCCTCGCTCCCATAAAATTCCATGCCATAAAAGTTGATGGCGATGCTATTCAATCGGGCGAAACTGTGCTCACCCTAGAAAGCGATGCCAGGACCTGTTTAAGTATTGAGAGAACCTTACTGAATTTTTTGGCACTAAGCTGCGCTGTTGCGACCGAAACAGCTCATTACGTATCAGCGGTCAAAGAGTATGGGGTCACAATACTTCCAACCCGGAAAACTCTACCCATGCTCAGAGAAATTCAGCTCCTCGCGGTAAAAGCCGGTGGGGGGCAAGTCCACCGAAGATCACTCTCGGATGGCATTCTCATTAAGGATAACCATATCCATCTCTCAAGCATTAAGTCGTTACTCGACCGTGCGACTCGTCAGCGCTCCCCGCTCCATCGGGTCGAGATCGAAGTTGAAAGCCTCGTACAATTAGCCGAAGTTTTATCACAGCCTCTACCGGACATTATCATGCTTGATAACATGAGTCCTTCCGATGCAAGGCAGGCCATCGAAATGATCGGCGGTAAATGTAAAATTGAAATCTCTGGAGGAATCAACCTTGATACCATTCGGAGTTTCGCCCAATTGCGACCCGATTATATTAGCGTCGGAGCACTGACCCACTCGATCCAATCCTTCGACCTATGCATGGAATTTACATGATATGGCAAATCTTCCCGAGACAGTGGATTGCCTGATCATTGGAACTGGAATCGCCGGCCTGACTGCGGCCATCGCCGCCTCTAAAACTGGAAAATCTGTCCGCCTCATCACGGCGGCAGAATCACCTGTAGCCTCGAATACCGCTCTTGCCCAAGGGGGTATTATCTACCAATCATTAGAAGGAGACCCCGACAACTTAATCAGCGATATCATGAAGGCCGGAGCCAATCAAAACTATCCGCGAGCCGTATCGCAACTTGCTGTACTAGGACCCAAACTCGTTAAAAAAATCCTACTCGACCAAATTAAAGTCCCATTTGATCGTAATGACGGGGGCGATTACAACCTCACTCTGGAAGGGGCTCACGGGGCAGCCCGCATCCTGCATCGGGGAGACGAATCAGGCCTTGCGATTGAAAATAGTTTGTACGAGTACTGCCTTACCC
>Ga0105164_10001284_pt1 | contig 16183 bp, 1 predicted proteins | sample VDWuncwatermetaG_FD_89674 | JGI IMG/M metagenome (GOLD analysis project Ga0105164, IMG submission 89674) | Wastewater microbial communities from Netherlands to study Microbial Dark Matter (Phase II) - VDW unchlorinated drinking water | ecosystem: Environmental > Aquatic > Freshwater > Drinking...
GCGTAGAGGCTTTGAGCCCGCGTGACAAAATCGAACGCGCATTATTGGCAGTGGCTGTTATTGACCGGTCTATGGCAGGGGCTGGTATGAACGATGTCATGCTTGAGGCTTTCCAGGAACAACTTGCAGATTTACTCATAACAGGCCTTAACCCTGGTGAAGATATCGCAGCGTTTACCGGCAGCCAGGTCAATACCTTTGTAGATAAGCAGGTTAATCTGACTGCCGGGTTAACTGAAAACCAGAAAGCAGCGCTTAAGGAGACTTTGACGCGCCAGGCAGAACAGGCAGCGTTCGGCGCGTTAGAGCAGGCATTTAATAAATTGATGGAAAAACACATAGCCAAAAACATAGACGCTATTGACGAGCAGCTAATAAACAGTGGAACGCTTGATGAAGTTGGACAGGTGCAGTTAGCCGGCCTTGACGATAACTTGGCTAGACTTCAGCAGATAGGCGCAGCCCTGAAGGCAAAGGCAAGCGAAAACATTTCAGGCCTTGAAAATCTCAAGAAGGGATTGGAAGCAGCCGGGCGCGATACAGCGCAAATTGACAGAAACATCGCCAAGATTAATGCATATACCAAGAGGATAGACAGCATTGTTTCATCAGCCAGAGAATCAGCCAGCGAGGTAAAAAGCCGCGTAGGCCTCATGCAGCAATTGGGAACAATAGATTTTAACGTCAATGATATGGCGCAGAATGCGCGCTTATCTGCTGAAAATTCTGACGCATTGCCGGAATTAGTCCAGCTCGATGCCGGTGAACAGCAGAAACTCCTCAGGGCGGTTTCTATTGCAGTGAATGAAGCTGTGCCGGGCACCAGCATAAGAGATTTAGGTTTCACTTTTGTTGGCAGCGGCAATGATAATGATGTGTTCGCATTTACTTTAAACGGCAAGGCGTTTCCTTTTGTAGTAAAAATTGCCAATAAAAATGGCGCAGGAAATATGAATATTGCCTATGATGAATTTAACGCCGTGGCGCCTTTAAATATCTATACAGGCGATGGCGTTGTAATGCAGCATTATGTGCCGCATATGCTAAATGATCAGTTGGCTGCAATAGAAGATCCATCTATGGCCTCGCAAATTGTTGATATGACGGTTGGTGCTTATGAAAATTTATTAACTACAGCTCGCACAAAGGATGGAAAACAGGTTGGTTTAAGCAGGCAAAAAGTTGAGGAGGGCAGCAGCATCTCAAGCAATGTTGCTATTGATTTTGGGAGTATGGGTCTTATGCTGGTTGTGCCCGACAAGGGCAGCTTAACAAGCAATTCTGATGACATTTTAACAGCGGAACAATTCAAAACAGAACTTACTAAGGAGATTGACAAATTAGCCAAAGTTCAAACGGCCGCCGTCGAGCCCCCGCAGACAGCAGTGGCTGGACAACAGGCTGAGCCAACAGGTAGCGTTGAGCAGCCAACAGCGCCTGCTGTTGCTGCAAAAGATGTTTACATCAAGGAATTGTATGAGCTGGCAATTCGTTTTGATGGCAACAATGCCTTAGATGGTGTATTGGATTCTGTTGTTGAGAAAGCAAAGATTGCGCATATAGATAGTAATTTAACAAGCAAAGATTTGAATGAAATAAGAGATGTTAGCGCTAATATAAAGGAACAGGCCGAAGCTACCAAAGCTTTAATAGAAAGAATTAGAAGTGTTGATATGAAGGTATTCCAGTGGTCCGATGATCCTGATGCTGATATAGCGAAAATTTTACTTTCCGGCCAAAAAGCAGGAGCAAGTTTAATGAGCCCAGCGCTTTGGGATGCTGTAAAGAGTAAATTCGGACAGACTTATACTCGTGATTACATTTTTAAAATAATTGATGAAGCCAAAGGGACAGCGACCGCAGGCGCGAGCGGCGCATTGACCGCAACCGCTAATTTGAACCCTGCATATTTTGATCAGGCTGCGCGCGCTTTGAGTTCCGGACTGATGAGAACAGCTAATATAAGGATGTCTGCCGCAGATGCTGTCGGGCTTTCCCTTGCGCTTGAGGCAGAAACTACCGCGTATGTAAGATCCGGCGTGCCTGATGAAGATCAATTTAAACTGGCTATCAACAGGGCCATTGAACCTTTTGTGATGGGCATAAGAAACAATCCCGCGATAGCGGCTTTTGTAGATGCTTTTGTGAATAATGTAAGAGCGGTTTTAGGCAGAACCCAAACAGCCGGTATTAGTGAATTAGCAGGTTCAGCTGCAGCAGTCACTGAAGCCCTGCGAGTAAGCGGCAATGCAGATTATATGAATTTAGGCGCAATTTCAGGCGAAAGAAAAATAGAAAAATTGAAACAAGATACTGCAATTGTATTGCCTTCAAACCTGGTACAGGACGGATGGGATATTGCAAATGCTATTGTAGCATTACCATCGAATTGCAAAGTAGTTATTCCTGCAGATCAAAAGGCATTGGTTCAACAGATGGTTACGCCAAGCCTTTTAAACAAGGTTATTTTCGTCGATGGCGAAGTTACAAACAAGACTGTCGGATATGGCACAAGGGTTATAGCGGTTGTGCCTTTCGGCGAGAGGCCAGTGAATATTTCTATTCCTAATTTGACAGAAGTTGTTTATAGAGAACCACAAAAGGAAGACGAGGTTATATCTATAGAAAAATTGTTCCACAGCATGATAAGCAGACTTGATGAAGCAAGAGCCAGAGTCATTGAGGTCAATGCGATCATAAGCGGCGTTGGTGCAGCTGTCATAGTACAAATAAATGCGTTCAGAAGCAGGGTTTTAGAGATTGTAACAAGCGCATAAAGGAAGTGACATAAGATGAATACTTTTTATTTATTTAAAAATTTAATGCACTGTTCAGCAGTGAGGATTTTAAAAGGCAGGTTTGCATGGCGAGTCAAAAAATGTCTGTTTTCTGTCACTAATGCATCTGCGCCGGCCCATTCTGTATACGCGGCTATAAAAGCATCGGAAGACTTAAGGCCTTTTGATTCATATTTGGCACCTATTTCAAATGGTATCTCGAAGTCTTCGTCAATTTTTGTTACAGAATTTATAAAAAGTATGAACTCTTTAAAAGCTTCTGTGGTTAAATTGTTACGAACTTCTTCAATAATTAAACGCGTGATGCGTATAGATACAGCTTCTGTAGATTCTGCGACTTTTGTAAGGAGTTTTTCACAATCAATATCTGTAATAGCGCCTAAAGCAAAGACGTACTCGTTACTATCTAGAACTAGCAGCAAGTTTTTCTCTCCAAATTTTTTCTCTGGTTTTACGAATTTCGTTTATTATTTGTTGTTTACTCATCCCGCGGTATGGAGAGCTGATTTTAGACATCAATTGACGAATTTTTTCCAGATGCATTTTCGCTTTTTTAATATTTTGTTTTATCATTTTAATCACCTCTTGAATAAAGATATCATATTTAGCGAAAAGTGTCAAGTGGATTTTTCAAACACGCTATTATATAATGTCATCTTTTGCATAATGTAGTAGTAGGTAAAACAAAAAAGTTAGAAAAAATCGGGAATTTTTTTAATGTTCAGTTGTTATAGTAGTGTTAAAAGTATTTAAAAAGTCATTAGTTCATTAGATATGTATAGAAGCTCTATGTAAGTAATATATTGTATATATAGGTGCTATATATGATAATACTTGAGAGTAAACAATTCAGGTTTCTGGTAAAGGTGGTGGCAATAGTCACCGTATTCACCTTTACGTGGGAGCAGGTTGTATTTGCCGATAGCGGCAATTTATTCTCTAAAGCTTATAATAAACAGGCAACTAAAGAGAAATTAAGAATAGTCCAGGCAAAGCAAACCATTACCAGCAGCGCCATCGCAAAAGCCCTTGGCGTCAATCTTCCGGAAGAAATTAAAGCCACGCCAATCACACCAAAAACAACCCAAATAATACCTTTGAAAAGCACAGTTTCTGCTGTAACCATGCCCTTAGCAGCTGCAGCAGCAACCGGCAAGTCAGGATTATTAAAGCATAACAAATTAGGTTTGCCTATAATGACGTTTGCTTTTGTCGATGAATTGCACGCCGTAAGTAAGAGTATAGAAGTTGCGGTGTATCCGCAAAAGCCGGGCCAGCAAGGCGATGCGTATGAATATGCGCCTGAAAGAGGCGCGGTTAAAGTGTTTACCGCGAAAAGGAACCCTAGAAGAGTAGAGACAGCCGCAAAAAATTATGTCGCGAAAACTTTTTTTGTAGAAGCGAAAAGAAGGCAGAGAGATAGTGAGCTGGCAGCGCAAGAGAAGCGCCGGCAGGCCGCAAAGGTTATAGGGCCTACGCCAGCGGAAATCGCAGCATTGCAGGCGAAGCCGGCAAAGCAAGTAACCCAGGAACCTGTTTTTGGATTCGGCCGCCTTGGCAAGCGGATGCTTGCAGGCGCCACAGTAGGATTGGTAACGTTTGGATTAGCCGGCTGCCTTATTCCTCCTCAAGCGCCTCCTGTGGCCAAGGCGCAGCAGCAAGTGCTGCCGCAGAAACAGAAAGAGGCTAAGAAATATCCGATAGTGCTGCTTCAAAGATTTTATTATCCGGACATCCCGGGCTATGCCATAACGCCAGGCGTAGACGTTGCGTGCATGTCATACAGAGATCATGCTGAAGGCCCTGACGGGATATTAGATGTATCGCGCAAGATGAGACAAGCCAGCAGTTCTTACTGGCTTGGCTTCGAAACTCTTAATAAAGGCCTTGTTGACTCCAATCCTGCTGTCGCGACAAAAATAACATTCGGGGATAATTTAAACAATCTGCCTGATGAGATGTCCAAAACAATAGACGGCATTACGGCATCAGGGGAAATGAGCAAACTAAAAGGGTTATTTGTCCATTCCGGCAGGTCATCTCTGGATTCTGACTCTGATAAAGAAAAAGGCGAGTGCGACGATTGTGCTATTTTTGACAATCCTGGTGCGCGCCTGGAATTAAAAACAAAGGTAGCTGACAGACTAAAGAATAAATATTTCGCGACGTTCAGCTGGAGCCCCAGAGAGCAGATATTGCAAGACAGCGATTATTTTAACAAGCGCGCTCAGGCAGGCGTAAATTGCGTTTTTATAGACGGGCGCAGTTTCAGCGGCATGAGTGAAGCGGAAAGAAATCTGGTGTTTGAGCGCGCGAGGAAGGCGGGAATAAAAACATTGGGGTTTGTCGGCGGTTCGCCGGAATGGCTTAAAAATGCCAATATAGCAGGCGATTTTTATAACAATCTGGCGTTGAAACTTTCTTCCGTCAATACAGCTGACGTGGATATTCTTATTGTTGACGACACCGAGATTCCGGCAGGCACTGCAAATCTTACCAATTACAATAGCTTAGTACGTAAACTTAAATCACAATCAACATCACAGGCGCCTAAACCTGCTTTGCCGGCACCAGAAATAGAAACGCAAGCTAATGTTGCGGTAGCAGCAGAAAACGTCCCAATGATAACAATTAATCTTGACGGCAGCGTTACGGGCGATTTGCCGGGCCCGCAAATTCTGGGCATGAATACAATTCCTAAAGAAGTATGGCAAAACAGCGGTAGAGACCTGGAACATAAACCCAGCTATGCGGAGAAGTTTCTTAGGATACTAGGGTTTGCGCCGGCAAGAAATCTCGCAGGTATGACAGGATATGAGGTTCCGTTGGGTGCTAATGATTTATACAATCAGGGGCGATCGGGCGATCTTAGCTGGAGGAACGTGGCTGACTGGTTTCCTGCTTCACAGTACGGGTCTTTGCCTCTTGAATTGGCGATAGAAATGAGCAAACAAGTTGAACTGGCTTCAACTTCGACACATGTCAGCCTGGAGACATTTACAATAGAAGATGAACACCAGGGACGCTGGAGCACTGATAGGGACAAGATAACAATAACGCCAGGTCCTATAAAAATAGCCTCTTATGCAGATATAGGAAATTATGGGATGGGCAGGCTTCCCAATGGCGGTAAGGTAATATTCAGGGCAAAGATAACGAATAAAGACAACTGGAAGCCGGCTAATGTAATGTTTAGAATTACAATGACCGGCATATCTTATGGACAGGCACAGGAAATTATAGCCCAAAACAGTCAGATTACCATAGATAAATATTACATTGATCAGGATAGCGGAGTCGGCGTGCTGGAGTTTTATTTTAAGGAAAAGAAAAATAAAACAGATAAAAAAAGCGGGCTGACGCAAAATATATATTTGGCGCCGGATGGATACAGAAATATTGAAATATCCATTTACGGTTTAAAGCCTGTAAACAATAACAGGATTTCCGTGACAGCAAGGGTATTTGATTCGGCCGGCAGAGAAGTGGAAGACGGCAGGGTGGGCGGTTTTGCCGATTTGCTGAACAGATATTTGAGAGTCGCAATAGAAAATCCAGAATTAGCCGTAAAATTCAGGGCCGGCTTGGGGACAAACAGGGCGAAGGTTGAGATTAAACGAATGCAGGATATATTGCGTAAAAACCCGGGCCTTTCGCATCTTTCTGTAAAAGACAGAAGGGTATATGACTCAATGGGCCTGCCTATGGAAAAAGATGTTCTGGACTTGCTTTCAAAATTAAGCCTCGGAAGAGTCTCTGAAGACCCTGCCGACATAGAGCGGCAGATGGTAGTAGCGTTGGGAATCGAAAAACAACCGCCTGTTATACAGATAGGCGAAGATAAGGTAAGGATGACAGGCAATCTGGCTGTTTCTTCTAAAAATATCGAGATAGGAAAGCAGGTAATTTTATCAGCCACATTCGAAAATTACGGCAATGTTGAAATGGGGCAATATACGTATACGCTTGTTCTCACCAATACGACTACCGGCAAAGAAATTGAGAAAGTCGAATATGTAGCTTTAGAGCGCGGTAGGCCTCTCACAGTAAATATACCTTTTACTGTAAATATACCAGGTGATTACTCCGTGAAGGTTACTGTTTTACCCGTTGGATTTATCCAAGGCGATTACAGGCTTGACCCGCAGAATAAAGGTTATGCCGGGTTCAGAGTGGGCGCCTCGAATATACAAATTGCGGATAAGGAACAAGCAGGCGGCATAGCGTTTGGACCAAAGGGGCCGGAGTTGACTTTCGGCAGGATTTTATTGTCAAACGCAGGAGACACTGTTTCAAATATAATATTGGATACCACCGCTACGCTGCAACTGCCGAACGGCGGCACTGAAGAGACCAGCGGGGTGCCGATATCCGGAATTCAAATTGCGCCCGGGGCGAAAAGGATTGTTCTGGCGCCTGTTGTTCTGCCCGGGCCAGGCGCATACAATATGAGCTACGCGGTTGCCGGCGCCAATTTAGATGAAGGCGAGCCGGTTTATCTTAAAGGAACCGCTGCTATAAAAACCAAGCTGATCAGGGTAACTAATTCGCAATTGGAAATAAAATATGAAACAGGTTCCGCTGATCTGTTAAATATAGAAAGAGGCGGTGTCGTAAGGATAACAAATAACAATAAGTCCGCAGGCAGATACAGGGTAAAAATGCAGTTATATGGCAAAAAAGGAATCGTAAAATCCGCCGAAACCGATTTATCGGTTGAGGCAGGCAAGAATAGGACCATATCATTGGATAAAAACGATCTCCCTGTCGGTAATTACAGCGTTTTATATACGTTGTATGATAATGCCGGCAAGGAAATCGCAAAGGCCAGAGACACGAATGAACATGTTGTTGCGCAGGTAAAAATTATGAAGAGGGCCTCAACAAAATACGGCAATGAAAAAGTTAAGCAGGTTAAGCCGGCGCAATTAAACGAAGCGGATAAGCAGTTTTTAAAGAGCGCTGAAAATGACGCTAATTTTAACGCAAAAGAGCTTCAGGCTCTGAATACAACTTTGACAGCTGTTGTTTCAGCCGGAAATTTTCTTTTAAGCGATGACGAATATTCTTCAGCAGGCACCGCAGAAGAGAGAAAGGCGCTGGTTGAAGCAAAACAAAAAGAAATAAGGCAGGATTTAATCGATTGGGTAGCGTCAAGAATACCCCTTACCAGAGAAGAGCAGGAAATGGTAAGGGCCGCTGAAAGCAACGGATTGAACCCGGAATTACTAAGCAGGCAGATAAAAGTGTTAAAATCGCAAGGACAGTCTTCTGAAGATGCGGTAAATGCCGCGATTGAAGCCGCGCAGGGCGTTGAGGGAACAAAATACGCCGGATTATTGAATGAAAGAGAAAGAGCAAAGCAGGTAAAGAAAGCGTTAGTGAAGCAAAAAATTGAAGAGGCAAAAACAGAGCCTAGAAAAATATATGACTTTTTGTATCCAAAACTTGCGTGGTTTGGTTTTGGTTTGATACTTTTGAACATATATTATTGGGGTTTCCTGATGAAAAGAAGGTCAAGGCCGCAAGCTGCGAACAATGACTGGGCAATGAGAGTGATAGAAAGATCCAGAGCCGCAAATGTGAGCGAAACGGATGAGTCAGGGGCTCAAGCCGCAGGCCAGACCATTATAAGGATAGAAGCAAAAGAGCGGAAAATTTATATTACAAATAATAATGAAAGACAGGAAGTTGTAATGCAGCAGCAGGAGAGGCCAGCAGACATATTCAAGAATATCGTGGATGAAGCGAAGAAAAATAAGCATGCGTCTATTATTCAAATCAGGGGCTTTGATGTCAGATGTTCAGATGGGAAGATGAGGACAGTAAATGATACGGTAATTGTAAGCGAAAGAGGCGCAGTAATAAATCCTGAATCATTTATAAGGATGCAGGATTATATTGATACAGGCGGCGTGGGCAGAGGAAATCAACAGCTTTTTGCGACCACGTACAATTTTACAAGATTAGTTTATGGCGACGCGATGTTCAGGTGGTATGAATCTCTTGTCAGATTGCCATTTGTGGGAAAAGAGAAAGCGTTAAAAATAGTCCTTAGTTCTATACTTCGTAATAATATAGAAAGGTATCTCCCGGATGAAATGATAGATGCGTTAAGAGAAGGCGTTATCACGGAGGAAAAAATATTAGAAAAACTTAATGAATATATTTCAAATAAATATTTAACAGATGATATAAAAAAGTTAGACGTTAGGAAAATAATTCAAAGCGCAATTGATGAAACAGATCTCGGTAATTTGCCTGTAACTCAACCTTTATCTGATGCAATGGTAAGGGAAATGGAAATTTTGGATGTGCATCCATCATTTATGGCTGTTCACAGCGCAATGCTTTTAAGGCCGGTATTTCCTGACAGGGGAAAGGTTCCATGGTATATGAGAGGGCTTTGGTTTTTATACAGTTCATTACAGCCGAATCTTATGCCAATGAGAGAATGGTCTGGCTCAATGGTTGCGCGATATACTTTGTCTTTCAGGGTAGATTCAAACACAGGAAAACCGCTTGGTACATATGTTGTTTTGACCGGCGATTCAAGTGTGTTAAATTACGCCGGCCATGTATTTGGCAGATGGTTGCATGGCCATGGCTATATACAGATGGCAGCGTATTTGGGAGGCGCCCCTTACCTTATGCATTTCGAGCAAACACCGCAATGGTCATTATTTAAAAGAAAAAGTTATAAAACAGAAGATTACGACAGGGAAGATATTTTCCCGATACCCGCAAAGGAATACGCTGAACAGCATCCCGGGTTTGTAAAAGGCTGGATGTCAGCGCAATCAATAGAGGAAACAGTAACATATCCGTGGTCTCACTCTGAAGCGATAAATGATCTTGTGTATTGCGGAAAAATAAAGGATTCAATGAAACCGAGCATCGGCGCAACTACAACAGGGGACGTTTTGTTTGCACAAGCTACACTTGGTGGGGCATACATGCTTTTAGGTGATGAGGTGTACATGATCACACTTAATCCAATGTACGCGTCAACAAAGGCGGGAAAATTCAACCTGCTATTTCAGATTATGTCAGGAGAAATTTCCGGCTTCAGGGCAAAAACCACATTGCCTACAGGCGCATTTAATCCGCATTATGGCGCGGTTATGGATCCGACAAAAAATAATGAAATAGTAGAAATGGGAGCGGTAAAATTGGCAGAAGGCGTTCAAATCGTTGCGCCAAAAGCTTATAAGGTTTTAACAAACCTTGATTTACTTACGGAGATTACAGCTCAAGATGCCGCGAGCGCGACTAAACTGGATTATGATGCACGTCATCCGGGCGAAGAAGCCGGAGCCGCAGGGAAAACTTTGCAGGATCATAACAATGCGTTTGCTGCTTTGTCTGCCGATGTAGGCCAAATTATCAACGAACAGAGGACATTCGCGTTAAGTAATGATGCCTTAGCCAGGCTTGCCGCGCATTTGAATAATCCCGTGCTTGCTTCACGACAGCGGCTTATATTGGCGTGCAATCAGTCAGAAGATCTGCTAAGAGAGGCATATGAGTGGGTAGTGCAAAATATAAGTAGTGAGGATATTATCGAAAAAGCTATTGAAGAGCTTGATATCCCCGGAGAACAGCAAGCGCTCTTCTCACAAAGAACTGTTACTCCTTTTGAAATTTTGACAGGCGCTGTAATAAGGCATGAAGGAACAGGCGCTGCAGTACAAATGAACAGGCTAAGCAGGGCCGCTCAAGTAGCAACATTCGGCAATGTTATTAATACGGAAAGAAATAAGGACATTCTTAGAGAAAAGAAATTTCAGCAGATGGGGGCAAGGCTTGTAAATATAGTAGCTGATTTTCGGACTTATAATCCTGCCTTGACGGATATGCCGATAGTATATGATTTATTATACGCGCGCGCACAGGTAAAAACGCAAGAGATGCTAGTATCATTAGCCGAAGAAACTAAAAATGATGTTATTGCCGTTGTGGCTGAAAATTACGATTCAACGGATACAAACATCCCCAGGCCTAATTATATACCCGGCTTTATATTGCAATATAGATTTTTAACCAACCTTACTGGTCAAACAGGGGGTAAAACATTAGATGAGATGATTGTCGGTGAGATCATAACCGGTAACGGCCGCAAGGATGCAAACAGCCAGTTATTTAATTTACGGAAGGATGGAGCAGTAATGAGGCCGAAATTAACAGGAGGCCTTGTATGGTCACACATCCATGATGAGAATATGCTTGTTTCAGATGTCGCGGAAGAACAGGCAGAAAAAACAATGCAGAATGAAAGGCAATCAACGGTTAAGGCGATTGCGCGGATGTCTAACGTTACAAGTGATGGGATCCCGGATTTAAAGCTCGGCTATATGTACTTGCCAAATTTGTTCGAAAGATTGCTGGTAAAAATATTTGACGCTGTAATGGTAAGTTTATGGAAACCATTAAGATTAGCGCTGCATATTGCGATAGCCGCGCGATATGATCCTAAGAAAATCAGGCAAGATGTTGAAGAAAAGATTAAAAATGCAGCTAAGGCAGCTACGGTGCAGGGATCAGCAGGAGAACATGAGCATGAACCCATAACGTCAGGTCAGATAAGGCAGGGTTTTAGCGCAGCAGGCATTGAGCTGATACTTAATGACGCAACAATTGAAGATATGATGCAAAACGGTGTTAATGAAGCTGTAATAAAAAGCATATTCGAAGCGCATCTAAAAATTTTTAATACTAATGTTAATTTGGAACAACTGGAAGCCGCGGATCCGGGCTATCTAGATTTGATTACATTTGATGTTTTGTGGAGCATAGGTTCATCGGTAACAGCCAATGCTAAAGGGGACGCAAAACGTATGGCTGTTAGTATTATTAATGATCCTGCGCGTCGCGAACGAATGATTTCTGCCGCGATAAGGAGGCAAGCGGCAGAAGACTTATGCGTCGGATCCCGCATGCCCGGACAATTGTACAATGGTTCGGAATCTCATAGGGTATTACGCGCAGGAGAGGCATCGATGCAGTTAGGTGATGATACCGGCGCAAAAAATAACAAGAGCACAGGAAGATTCGCAAAAATACCGGCCATTGTTAGCTTGTTGCTGTCCAATGATAAGTTAAGCTTAAGAAGCTGGCTTTATGGAGATAAGAGAGTAATGACAGCTGAAAAGACGCAGCCAAGGCCTTATCAACTTCAATCTGAAGCGCTTGTTTCACTTGTGCCTGGTAATACAAGTTCTGCGATGAGAAGCGCGCTGAATCAATTAGTTGATTTATTGAAGTTTGAGGGGGTATTCCCTGAATTGGTCGCGATGTATGTTGTGGATGGAGAAAATAAAGTGAGGTTTCCTGAAGTTACAGATAGAAGCGTAAAGGTCGCCATATACGCAAAGCAGACAAATAAGGCAATCATTGATAGAGTTTTGAAATACTTTAAAAACTCTAACCCTCTCTTTGCGGGAATAGATATCGAATTTGATAATGTAATACCAATTGGTAAATTGAACGAAAGATTTGCTGCTGATGTAGCGTTTAGAAATGCGGTTAATGCCTATTACTGCGTAAGAAAAGTTACAGGATATGAATGGTACCTAATAGATAAGGGCCAGAATGAGACATTTTCAGATTGGGCAATTGCGCATACAGAGCTTGAGCCGAATACTACGGAATTGGCAGCTGTTTTAAGAGGAGATACTGTTAGCCAGCCGGCATTCAGCAGGGCGTATGCTAATGAGTTAAACGTCGAAATCGAAGGTTTAATGGAAAACGCTAGAAAAGCGCTAACTGGCGACCAGCAAGCCATAAATGCGATCAGAGATTGGAATAAGTTGAGAATTAAGAGGGCTAACGAAGCAGTCGGCGGCGAAGAACTTCTATCAAATTTAGCAGCCCGGTTAAACATTTCGCTTGATGAACTTTATGTTCGACTAGGCGTAACAGTTACGCCCCAGCAAATTCATGAGAATTTCAGGCCTTTGTCAGATGAAGCTGTGACAAGAGGCCGGATGCACCTTACTGATCCCAATATGGCAAGAGATATATTTAAAACAGGCGTAGAGCGCTTAAGGAAAATTGTATCGTTAAACGCTGATGAAAGATTCGCTGTTTTTTCAGCGATGCATCAAAGATATATTCAGTCAGCGCTTGCGCAGATAGGCAATCTGGAGGCAGATGGCACAATAACGCCGGAACAAGCCCAAATTTCACGAAACGAAATAATGTTTCATTCTATAACCAGAGAAGATGTCGAGAATGTTGATCTTGACCAGTTAGGGATAAAAGTAAATGATGATGAAACTATTGAATTTAAGGAAGGCGATAATTTAGGCAATCTTATTAAATTTGAATTGTTAAGAGAGTTTCAGGAATACGAAATGACATTGTCTTCTGATGTAAGGATGTTAGTTAGCTTATTCAGCCCTATACCTGTTTTGCATAGATTTGGCCTTTACGATACTTCAAAATATTGGATGTCTTTCAGCCCAATACCGCTTTGGCCTGGAAAACTTATAGGCAGGCTGCCTATTGCGCCGATGCCTTTTGTTTCAACGAAGTATACAGTTGATCCGAATAAGCTGTCTGTTCTTAGTATGAGGCTTTATGCGGGTATGCCGCCATTGGCAGCGCCATTAGGCGGCTTATCAAGGAGTTTACCTTGCTATCCGGCAAAAGGCTTATGGGAATTGGTAGAAGATACTGCTTTTGGATGGTTTGCCGGCGGTAGAGAAGTGGGCGCCAAACCTGTGCTTGATCCATTCACGCCCGGCGAAGGAAATTTAAGAAGGGCTGTTGCCGGAATTACCAGAGAAAGGGAGCAGCATTCAGACGGCGTTTTAAGAGCATTTCAGATAACCGCTTATAGGGGGATAAATTTTTCAATAGAACATATGGGAACCGATCCGATTGATGGCGGTATTATGTCGAGAAGCAGAAATGGAGCAGATTTTACGACCGTATATAAAGGATTGTTTTCGCTTAGCTCGCTTCAAAACCGAGGAGATGAGGTAGAAACAGGTTTGGATGAAGGTTATGGATGGTTTAATTATTTGTTCTTTGGCGGGACGGCAGAGCAGCTGTGGTGGGAATTGGCAGGGCCTATTGCTCCGGGTTTAGCAAAGGCGTACAGACAGGGAAAGATATATGACGCCGCAGCAGAAAAACTTCCCATCAGGGAAGTAGAAAAATATATTAGGTTTGTAAAAGCAGGCGCAGTAGGAACTTCATGGCCTATTGACCCAATGGCTGTTTTAGCGCTTGCCAATTCATACAGCCCGGAGGTTGTAAGGGCAGCTCTGGCATACAGGAAAGACGGAGCAAGAGTTCCTGTTGATTTGAGGGATGCTGTCGAAAGATTTGAACAAGACGTCGCAGCATATCTTGTTCCGGTTGATATAACCAAATTCCAGAGCCCTCACGTCCAGCCATTTACACAAGATAGGGTAGGAACATCTCTTGCGAAAGCGCAATGGAAAGAACTTGCTGCTATACAAGGCATTTTAGGGGTTAAGGTAATCGTAACAAGCAAGCAGGCAGAAGAAGATACAAGCTTGTATAAAAGAAATAACGGTGAACAGCAGGCTTTGATGTCTCTTGAGCGTATTAATAAAGCAATGTCGCAAATGAAATTTAAGGCAAGAGGCATATTTTCAACTGCTGTACCTGCCGGAATTTCAGCAGCGTTTATTTCCGGATTGGGTAAACTGTTTATTGGCCTTGGAACAAATGTTGCGCAGATGGGATTAGTTGCCGGGATAAAGGCAACATTTACCTTAGGCGCGTTAAAAGTGTCAGGGCTATTCGCGTTAAAGATAGCAGCGCCACTATTTGCCGGAATCTTTGTGTACGCCGGCGCAAGGAGGCTATTAAGAAGCCTGGGGCTTATTTCAATAGAAAAACCTGTTGCTTTGTTATTAGGGGCAATAGCAGTTGCTGGTACCGCGTTTTTATTGTCTCCTGCAGCGGCTATAGCAATAGCAAGCGCGCTTATTGTGCCGGCAAAGATATTTGCGATTGCAGCAATTGCAGTAGGTGTTATATATGTTGTTAATTTCTGGTTTCACAGAGGTGGTTTAGGGAAAACTATGGCGCCTATATTGTCTGATGTCGCAGGTTTAGGTATTTGTGCAGGCATGGGTTACGGCGTTGCGTTAATTTTGGCTAAATGGGGAATTATCGCGCTTTCCGCGCTGACAGGCGGAATAGCAGCAATTATAGGCGTTGTTATAATAGGTATTGCATTACCGATGGTGTTGCAAGGATTGGATAAAAACAAGCCTGACAATGAGAAAACAGGCGTGAATAAAATTTCGAAGCTTTTTCTTATAGGTATGATGTGGATGATAAAAGTTTTTTATCATGATACAGTGAGAGAGGCTAAAAGAGATCAAGCAGCAAAAGAATTAAGAAGAGAAGCATTAAATGAAAAAAACCTTGCAGAAACACAAGATAGGGATATAGCAGAAGCAGCAAATAGGCATTTGAGAAAAGCAAAAGAACTTGAAGATAAGGCGAAACAGTGTGAAAACGACGATAAAAAAGCATATAAAATAATTGATGAATCTGAGCCTGCTATGCGGACATTATTCAGATTGTATGCAATAAAAGCGTTTGCGAGCGCATTAATAGTGGGCGGAATTTTATATCTTGCGTCACAATCATTAATAAGCGCAGGATTGTATGCTGCTGTTGTGTTGGTAGGCGTTATTTCCTTGCCTGTAATATCGCTTATTGTAATAGGATTAGGCTACCTTGCTTCCGCTATAATAGGGATAGTATCATCTTTGTTTGGAAAATCAGAAGGCGCTGTCAAGGCATATATCGGTATAGGTGTTGTAGTAGCGGCAGCGGTAACGCTGCTTGTAATGGTTCCGGCGATTTTAGCAGCGATAAAGGCTTTGGTCATTTCTATATTTTTTGCGGCGGGTTTAGTCAGCATATTGGGAATAATAGCTTATAGCATAGTGAGTGTCGTAGATATCGTAACTCCAAAATTGAATTTTGCAGGCCTTGTTGAGGGTGCGTTAAACAGAGTTTCAAAATCAAACAGCATTGTAAACAATGTAGCTTATATCTTTGTAAAATTCATCGCCAGGCCGTTGTTCGGAATGGCGGGCATTGTCAGAGTGCCTTTAATCGTAATATCAAATTTTGCAAAGCACGTTGTTGTTGAACCGGTAAAAGAAATAGTAACGTCAAGAAGCAGCTCGCCTAATAGAAACACAAGCAGCCCAACGGAACATCCAAATGATACTTCTGAACCGCCTGCAGGCACAAGCGGGACTTCTGCCCCTGCCATCGGCTCCAATGTCTTCATGAACCACGAACAATTCGAAGGCGACATCCCTGCATTGCTTGCGCAATTAGACAGAATTATACAGTCAGTGACTCTTGAAAGATATCAAAAA
>Ga0105164_10001285_pt1 | contig 16183 bp, 20 predicted proteins | sample VDWuncwatermetaG_FD_89674 | JGI IMG/M metagenome (GOLD analysis project Ga0105164, IMG submission 89674) | Wastewater microbial communities from Netherlands to study Microbial Dark Matter (Phase II) - VDW unchlorinated drinking water | ecosystem: Environmental > Aquatic > Freshwater > Drinking...
ACTTCACTGGAGAAATTACTCTCGATACAGCATTAGAAGTCTTATCTTTGGAAGACTGCATTTGGGCTTTACGAACTATTGAAGGTGGTGCAAAGATTGCAGTTGAGTTTGCAATTAGAGTAGTTTACCCCTTAGGCTCAGTAGTGTGGAAGGTATGGGCGGACAAGTGGTTGAGCGGAGAAGACAGAAGTAAGGAGTCTGCTCGTGCTGCTCAGAATGATGCTGCTTATATTGCTCGTGTTACTTCTTATGCTGCTCGTGCTACTTCTTATGCTGCTACTAACGCCCGCTTAGCTCATCACGCTGCTGTTCATGCGTTTAATGCTGCTAATCATGCTTCTTACGCTGCTACTGCTACCGCCAAAGACGAGCCAGCAGAAATAGCCAGACAAACCGAAATCCTAAAGGAACTATTGGAATGAGCAAAGAGTGGTTATGGGAGATACTCAAGATAGCTAAAGATTGTGGTGCAGTAGAAAAAGCTAAGCATGGAATTACGCCGGACTGTGAGTGTTTACCTCTATGCAGCTGTTCTACAAGCCACGATGTGGTTACAGGTATTACATTTACTCCTGAGGCATTATGGGGTTTTGTTAATACTATTTCTAACCATAAATTTCAGCAGGAGAATTATAAATGAATAATGCGCTAATGGTAATAAACCCATACAAATTTAGCGGTCAGTGGGTATTTGACGACGACGACACGGGACTAGTTAAAGAGCCCTTCGTGGCAGGAATAGATGTTATGATTGATAAACTCGTATCTGGGTTAAATAAGCCTAGTGATGGTTTCTTACTAATATTCTCAGGTAGCGAGTTCCCCTCGTATGACATCAAGCTAGAATGGAGGCGAGAAGACTGTGAGGAAACTGGTACTGGTGTGAGGAGTATAGCATGGAGGGTTGGCTATGTCCCGCCTTGTTTAAGTACTTTGATGTGGCACCTAAAGAGATATTCGCTAAAGCAAAGGCGACTTAAGAAGTAGTAAGTAGGAGCCACAAAAGCTTTGGGGTTTCTTTTAACTTAAGAAACTTGAAAAAGATGGTATAAGTAATATGTAGGGATAGGTTTCTCTACACTAAAAACAATAATAATAAAGGCCTATAAAATGTTCTTCTCATTCATCAAACTCTTGAAAGCTACCCTCTCCGCAGTTACCGTAATCTTGGCAGTTGTAGACGCTGCTAAACGGATAATTGACAATCATTTTGCCAAGGCTAACACAGCTACCGCTTAACGGATATAAGGAAGGATGCTGAGAGTATAACGGAGGTACTCTTGTTGTGTCAGATTTAATAATTCCACCCAAACCGGGTAAGAACAAGTTCCTATCATGGAACGCTACAACAAGTACATTCGACTCTTTTAGTATAAAGCTGAGTAATGAGGTAGTAGGCAACTTCTTAAAATTCAAGAAGACACCTCCCGTATTGCGGGAGGGTTTTTTAACCTACAACGGCGCAATACATTTCGTTTCAGTTCACAATTTACTAAGAGGTCAGATAAATGTCAGCAAACCAATCCCCTTCACTAAACGCACCCCTAGACCAGTCACAGGAGCTACCACTACAGAACCTAGAAGCGAGTCTGGTGGAAACTCAGACTCAAGACCAGCCACAGGAACTACAGGCGTCACCAATAATGGAGACACAGGAGACACTACCCTTAAGCAATCTAAAAACCAATACTGCCCTACGGAACACAATTCACCCGGAGATGTCCGTAGGGAACATGACGTATATTACGAAGAACAAATGCGACTATTACAGTATACTGAGGATTAAGAAACGAGACGGTACTGATCGGGTGCTGCACAGCCCAAATCAAGAAATGAGGAAATTACAATACGGAATCTTAACTAAGATCCTTAATACGTTACCCGTACCTGATTACGTACACGCTTTTGAGAAAGGCAAGAATATCCCAGACATGGCTAAACTGCACGTAGGTAAACTATGTGTAGTAAGCCTAGACATTAAAGATTACTTCCACTCTATAACCCAAAGGATGGTACACAAAGTGTTAGTTGAATATGGCATGAGTGAGTATCCTGCTAGGGCTTTGTCGGAGTTATGTACCTACAAAGCCTTTGTGCCTCAGGGAGCTTTGACCTCACCTAAGGTGGCCAACCTTATTACGGCTAACACTTTTGGGCCAGAGGTAAAGAGATACTGTGATAGTATAGGTGCTACGGTTACTATTTATGCGGACGACATTACAGTATCTTATACAGATCCAGACATAGTTCCTATGGACATTGTCAGGACGGTAACAGAATTAGTTACAGATAATGGGTTTAAAATCAACCGCAAGAAAACCAAGATAATGTACAAAGGAGGTAGACAGTACGTATGCGGCACAGTGGTGAATACTAAGGTGAACCTCATATTGGCTGAAAGGAATAAATTAAGAGCTATTGTTCATAACACTGTTAAAAATGGGCTAGTGTCAGAGGCGGCTAAAACTCAAGTCGATCCCAGCAAGTTCTTAAACAACTTAAGGGGTAGGCTTAATTGGTTCACTCAGTTAAACCCAGAGAAGGGTATTAAGTATTCTAAGCAGCTTAAGAGCTACTTACAAGTAGTTAAGAAAGAAACTAAAGATAAAGAGGACGTGGCATTCCTATATAAGGAATACATGGCTGAGATAGAGAAAACTCTAAACGATGAACCTGAGAATTTACCTTGGTGATAAAATATGAAACTAACTAATCCAAAAAGAACCATCGTTGCCAATAAAATCATCAACGACATACCTCACACTGACCCAGATGTAATAGACCCTATTACACTAGCTATTGATACTATGTTTGCTAATGTTGAAATTAATGAGGAAATCAAAGCTCTGTATGAGAGTGACCCTACTGTATTCCGCAATAACTCAATACCTATAGTGCTGACTACCTCTAATTGTAGCAGTGTTGAATACCTAAGTATCCCTAGTATATTTACTGTGAAAGATTGTGTTGAGGTATTAAAAAATGATAGTAGAGTATCAGACGCTTTAATTAAGAGGAAACTGTACTATGCTAATTACACAACGCTAATACGTAAGATCAGGAGTATACTGCAACAGTACTCTACGGTAGAGAGGTTATTAGAGGATTACCCTGAGTTTGCCAAAGCAGCTATGTGGTATGGCCCTGTGACTTCAGGTAGGGAGCCTAATACTATCATTAGAGAGCTACTAGACTTGGGATGGCAGCCCGATAGAGCATAGGCGTATTAACCTACATTAAAGGAATGATATGAAAAACGAATGGATTAAGGTAGAACGCAGCAAGCCAAAGCAATACGCACTACTTGCGGTACTGCTGAAGAATGGAGATTACGTAGTTAGGCGCGGTTGCCATGTTGCTAAGTTTGAAGAGGAAACTAGTCACGAAGATTTTTATGATTACAACGAAGCCGATGACACTTATTACATACCAGAAGGATGGTATGAGGCTATATCGAATTGGGATGAGTGGGCTATGGTAGTTATCAGTGAAGGAGTTGTAACTCACTGGATGCCACTTCCATCACCACCAAGCCTCGAGCCGTTAGATATAGTAGGTAACACTGATAATACCACCTGAGATAGGTAGCCATAAAAAGAACCCTACTAACACTGGGGCTCTTTTTTAGTCTACTTCAATTAGTCAGGCACATAATGAACACCATTTACACTAGGGTGTTCTCGTAGGGTTTTTAACTGCGCAGGGGTTAGCTTACCTTCTCCATACCCAACTCCCGTTATAGATTTCAATAACTTACTCTCTCCTGTCTTATTCCTAAGAGCTACCATTCTATCTTTCATACGATCTAAGTCTTTATGTATAGCAGGTTTAATGTCTTGGTATGGTACTTTAGCAGCGGTGTCATGAGACAAGAAATGATGTACGTCGTTCTGTTCCCTGCCTAGGACTCCAAGAGAAAAATGATTGCCTACAGGGAAGCTAAGACTCTCTTTGCCAAATATTTTCTTATGTACACGTCCACCAGAAGTAGGGCCCAATGACCCCTCCATCTGTATGCTAGGCCAGAGAATTGGTTTAATTGTTTCTGGTCTTTCTAATACCTCATGTCCTTCATGCCTTAGTACCATCCCACGCATACCTCTGGTGACAGCTTTGCTATCGCTCCCCTTATGAAATTCTAACGCACGTTTACCAACCTCACCTGGATTAGGAGAAGTAACAGTACTTTTAAAGTTAGCGTGTTGTATACCAGTATCATCTAGGTGATTGTTAACCCAACCGGCACTAGTAGTTCCAACATGTCTCCTTCCATAAATATCGCCTACTAACGTACTCACCTTATCCTTGTAAGCATTAAACTTCTCTCCTATGGATTTCCCAGTGAGGTCTGGCCCTTTCTGTAATGTATTAACTTGTATTGGGACGCTAGTCTTGCCTTTTATGCGGGGCCCAGGGGTACTTGAGAAAGGTATGCCATTCTCCACTTTATACCTGTTAACCTTATCACTTATAGACATGGAAGGTACGTCTGGACCCTGTTGAAGTTGAGTAGGGGGACGTTTTATTCTAGTTTGTACAGGTTGCCCTGAAGTATTAAGGGATGGCGGTAAGGTGTTAATAGTTACGTCAGCACCTCCTTCTCTTAACTTTCTAAAGTAAGGTATAATAGAGGTCCTGGGGGCAGTTACTATCCCTCGGTGGAACTTATCAGGAGACCTGAGCATACCTGCAGCGTGTAAGGCAGTCGTGTCAAATTTCCCCGGTGCCGCTAGTATATTCCTTGTAAGTACGTTTAGCGCTATTTTTTCTAAGTAGATGTTAGGCATGGTTTATGGTATAAGTAAGATGTAATATAAGTATTTTAACGAAAGGAGACTGTCATGTTATTAATTTTTGGAATACTGTATCTGGTAGTAAGCATAGCTATAGGAGGGTTAATATATTTAGTTTGGCTTCCTAACAATACTATATTAGGTAATTTGTATATGATGACGAAGACACAAGTGGCAAACACACTATGGTATTTATGTCAAGCAGCCATATTACTAATGCTGATAATATGCTGGCCTATACTAGCTATTGTACTAATCTGGGCTAATAGGTAGCCATAAAAAGAACCCTACTAACACCAGGGTTCTTTTTAGCCTACTTCAACTAGAGACAACGTTAAAGGCCCCATATACGGGTACAGCTCCACATCCAGCTACAGACTCTCCTACTAGTATTAATCCCATACCAGAGTCGCATACAAAAGACGAGGAGAACATAGTAGTCACGCCGTGGCCAGGTAGAGGGCATGCGTGTAGGCTTCCAACTATTGCCACCGGTACTCCGTCTATGAACACATCCATAGAGCCTGTTATTATTACTCCTCCATGGTCGGAGCCACTGCCTAAAAGTGCTACTGGTGCTGGCATTATACTGTCACCTGAGGGATGGGATACTTCTTAGAGCCTGCGCTACGTCAGGTTTCATTACTTGGTTTATTAAAGCTGACACTGCTGTGTCTGGGTTCTTAGCCATACCCACTGCGCTTAGGAAAGAGGACGCCTTAGCTACAGTGTCCTTTAAGACTGAGAAATTAGTAATGTCACTAGATAAAGATCCAGACACCTGAGTTGAGGCTGCGGTTATGGACGCTATTATTTGAGCTGGTGTCTTCCTTCCAGAAGCTATATCAGCTGCTGCAGTAGCTATTGAACTAGCAGTAGCTGCTAAGCCGGTACCTAAATTAAGGCTAGAGGTTATGCTATTTAAGACATCCCCAGTACTACCTGCTGCTCCACCTAAAACATTCGCAGCCTGGCCTGCCATGGCTAGGACACTCTTAAGGTTAGGGGCTGTGTAGTTGCTAGAGTTTACGGCAGCTATACCAGACAGTAAGTCCGTATGGGTCAATAAGTCTTTAGCCTGTTTTGGTATCCCTAAAGGCCCGGCTATGGCACCAATAAGACTATGTAGGTCACCATTAGAAATTGTACTAGAGGTAAATAGGTCTACTATGCCTTTCACCGCTGGAATGCCTCCCATAATAGTAGACAGGTTAGCAGAAGAGATCTTACCGCCTGATACTAGACCTGCCAAGTCTGGTAACACTCCATGAGCACTGATGGCGTCGGACAAAGCAGTACTAGACACCTTACTAGAGGAAACTAGGCCAGCCAAAGCTGTAAGTGGTGTCGGGCTATTTATAACACTAGTCACGTCGCCCAGAGTTACTCCAGAGGCCCCTACTAAAGAGGTTAGTCCGGAAAGTACCCCAGTCCCAGTTAGCGCTGAAGTAAGGTCAGTAGATAGAACGTGCCCAGAAGCAACTGCAGAAGTTAGTTTAGTAACCAAGTCTCCTCCTGTTACTTTAGACATTACTGAGGTTACTTGAGACACTATAGGGTTGTTCATTAAGGAGGCTATAGGGTTGTTCATTAAGGAGGCTATAGGGTTGTTCATTAAGGAGGCTATAGGGTTGTTCATTAAGGAGGCTGGGCCTAAAGAAGAGACTCGAGACAGCACACCTGCTGCTGAAGCTGGTAATGCTGACAAGTTACCTACTCCTCCTACTCCTAGCATTACGAAAGGAGCGGACACAGTATTAGCTAAGACTCCTGAAGAGGTGATAGAGATGGACCTTACAGAGTACGAAACGGGGGTTAAGGAATACGCAGTAGCCCCAACAGACCCCACTATATTAGAGCTAGACATTGTCCTATGAGAAGACCCTACAATGTCTGTTATGGTACCGGAGGCGTTTAACTCGGAGGACATGACAGTGGCCCCTGCAGGGTTTTTAAGCCATTTTTTTACCCACACTGAGCCTTGGGCAGGAGAAGACGTGCCAGAGCCAGGAGAGCCCCTTAAAACCTCTCCAGCAGCTACGTCTCCGAATACTTCATTATATAATTCCCTACCTTCTATACTACGCCTAATATCTGTGTCGAATCCTCTCCAAGTGTACATTCTGCCGGCTACATTGGCAGTCACCTCCGACATACCATCTGAGAAACGTTGATAATTAGAGGCTACTACTCTAACTAGTTTCTCATACTTAGACATTACTAGTTGAGATAAGGAACTAGCCTTAAAGACGTTTACTCCTCCTTTTAATATGGAAATAGAGTTGCCAGAGGAAGTAGAGTAAGTTAAGTCCCCTACTGAGAAGTCAGATGGTTTACCAGGACCATTGACTACCTCTCCTCTTAACATGGTGTCACCTGGTATTAGGGTAGTGCTTGGAGAGTTAGTTACAGAAGAGATTACGGCGTCCGGTATGTTAGCCCTAGGTATACAGCCAAGTATTAGTGGGTACCCTAATTCTGTAGTGACTAGTACCTGATCTCCTGCATTAGGTGTCATATGGAAACCTTCTGACGTTGAACCTCCAGTAGGAACTACCCACTTTACATCGTGAAATAGCTTGCCGTTAACCGTAGTTACCGTACAGAAATAACGTACAGGGTCTACATGAGTTACTGTGGCCTCTATGAGAGAGGGAGAGTATTTGTGAGGGGAGTTTAGTATGGACATAGTAGAGAGATTATACCATTTGAGTGAAAATGAAACAAGGCCCGAAGGCCTTGAGTTAGAGTATTGTTAGAGCTTGTAGGTATTAGACCAAAGCAACAGGCACAACCCTATCAAATTCAATGCTAATGTTCTCCATAATTACTGGGGACTGATTGGCCACCTGGAAAGAGTAGTTAGAGAACATGCAGTACTCTAAATACACTGCCGTTAGAATCTTACCGTTAGTTTCACTAACACCAGACAGCACGTTACCAGTATTTCCTGTACTACCTCCACGAGTCTTGAACACTACCATAAGCCCGAAAGGGGTAGAGAAGTACTCACTGTCTAAGTTTAGTTTAATGTCTGGATTAGGCGTATTAGCACCAGGCGCCGAACCACCGCCTACAGATTGTAGGGGGCGATAAGTGTTTGCAGATAAGGCCGCTAAAATGTTGCCTTGGTCTGCCAGCATTCTCCCTAAAGAGCAGCTAGAGATAGTCTTACCTCTGGTAAAGAAAGCTCTATTAGAGCCAATCTCATATAGTCTAGCCAGTTGCGGACTAGAGCTAATACCTAATCCGTCAGTAAGGCCAATAGGAGTTAGTTGCGCTGTGTTGCCGGCTAAACCTGTAAACCTAGCTGGCCCTGCATACAGACATGTAGAGTCTGGAGTAGCTGAGTATTGAGAAAATCTCTCTAGAGAGTCTTCTTGTAGGTTTGAAACGTACGCCCCCTTAAAGTCCCAGGACGTACTGAACCCAGCGTCCTTGGTGCTTCCAATGGTATCTTCTTTTTTGTTAATTGCCATGATATTTAATAACTCCTATTAAGCCACTAAGTTTAAGTCTATGTAGTTCATTGGTGTCCCTACCGCTACAGAAATTACACACTGAACGTGATCGGTACTTACAGGGTCCTGTATTAGCGTATTGATGTTGTAATTAATCAATACTGGCCCTAGCTTCGGTAAAGATTGGCTACGTAATAACTCAGAGCCGGCAATTATAGTTTGCCTTAAGGTATTCAACGAAGCCGTAGTAATATTCCAACGCCCAACGAAGGACTTTAGTTTATCAGAGTAGAAGTATGACAAATAGTCAATCTCTTTAACCTTAACGATTTCCCTAGTATTTAAGGTGGTCATATCCGTAGTCAGCTCATGCCTGCAGTACGGAACACCTCCTTGCGTGTCTTGTACAAATAAGCAAGTACCGGCCCCTGCCATAACATTCAAATCCGCTTTAGAGAAATAGAAGTTAGAGTGACGTAAATCAGAGATACCAGCTACATTTAGATTAGTTAATCCTTGCTGGATAGGCAGACCTGCAATCATACCCGCTACGGCTGCACACAAGTAGTAACCTGGTAAGTACTTAACAACACCATTAATAGCTACGCCTACAGAGTCAGGCTGAATGTGGATTACTCTATTACTAGCCATAGACTGACTAAAAGAGGCCACAGCAGTAGCTGACTGACCTTTAGACAAAGTACGGGTGATATAGTAACTTACTCCAGTCCCTACGGTGATAGCTGACACTGTTACTTGCTGGTTGGAAATAACAGAGTTAACTACGAAAGTTCCTAGGGTACCTGTACCAGCCACAAAGGTAATAGCGTCACCAGGAGTAACTCCGTCATTGATAAATCTACCAGCATAATCAGTAAGGAGATATGTACCGCCTACGTTAGTCACTACAGAGGTAGCCGAGCTAGGAGACTTAATATTAGCAGCGCCTACAAACTGGGTAGTAGGAATAGCAGTGTTAGCTAGCAATGTTCTCCAAGACGCATTCGTTGGTGTACTTAAAGAGTTAGCGTGAGCCGCCATGGAAGCAATAATGGACGTGTCTTGAGTAAGGGGACTTAAAGCGTACAGTCTTTCCCCCTCCGCAACGGTCTGTGCTTGTAGGTACCCGTCAGCATTATCACTACTTATCGCTATAGCCCTAATTCTGCTAGAGGTGTTTGACAAGGCTAAAGTAGAAGCTAGTCCCAAAGGGTTAGTGTCGGTAATGTCTGTTAGTTGAGCTACTAAGTCAGCTCGGTTGTTAAATGTCAATACCCTATTAGACAAGTCTGTCCGTAAGGCTCTGTACCCCAAGTACACGTTACCTGATAGTATGGTCCCTTGAATTATAGTCATTTGTGGGTTTAAGGTTACTATGGCGTCAGTAGCCGTAGTAGAAATGACGTAGTTAGTGAGCCCCAATGGATTAAGTATAGTAATAAGCTGGTTGTTCAGCACTCTAGAAACTGATACCGCTACTGTGGCTCCTGTAGCGGTACCAGGCAGAGTGTCGGTCAAAGCCACTAATGTGATGTTGCCATTCTGACTGCCTGTAGTGGTTGTTACGGACTGGACCTTACTGGTAAAAATAGTAGTCCCTAGAACACCGTTGGTATATGCAAACTTTACCGTGTCCCCTTTTTGAATGTTCAGAGTACCCGCTACAGAGTTTAAGTTAGGAGCTAGACTTAATGGAGAAATAAGATTACTACTAGGGGCAATAAAGAATGAACTAGTGTAAGTCTCTACTGTTACATTGTCCATCCAAACTTGAACAGAGGCCGTGTCCAGCACCTGACCAACTATTTGTCCAGGTAGACTATATGAATTAGCAATGGTTGAGTCCATTAGAACGGCTGATTTAGCCACTTCTGTGTTAGTGACACTAGTACCAATAACCGTTGGGGAAATGTTAGCAACAGGGCCTGTTAAGCCAGAGATAACCGCTTGTAGTACGGAGCCGGTAGAACTAGCCCCTTTAATCAGAATAGTGTCCCCGATATTTAATCCAGTCACATTGGCTAATGTAATAGCACTAGACCCTGCGACCGCAGTTCCAGTGGTAGCTACGCTACTATGGGCAAAGGAGGTAACTTGGTTAGATAAAGAGTACTTGATAGTGTTGTACGCCGGCCCAATTATGCAGGCCTCTAGGTCTGGAGTAGGTGAGACGGTTACGGCACCTCCTGAGGAAAGAGATTGCTGAACCAATACTGATGGTAAAATGTAAGCCATTATTTAAGTTCCTTATATAAGATTAGTTGTGTAGGGAGCCCTAATCTTGAAATTTTGTTCATGTACATATTTTAAACTATGCAGTAGGGTTATTTATAGAGATTAGGAAATTCTTAAATTCTACGCCGTCTCTTTCAATAACATAGTGCTGCTCTTTACTCCAAGGTAATGCAATAGAGCATTGGAATGTCTCCGTAGCCTCCCTGTTAGGAGTACAAGGAGAAACTGACATAGGCAACACAAACTGTTTAAAACCCTGAGTGTTAGCTATAAGAGGAGCAGTAGCCGTTAGGAAGTTCTGCACCTGCTCTACTATTTTCTCACAAGTCCCTTCGTTAACAGCTTCTATAAGTAACTGAGCTTGACCTGAGATCAACACCATCTTACGTTCTATGTTAGAACCTATGTCCCTAGTACTACTACCCTCAGACAGGTTATCCGAAAGGCCTACTGGATTAACAGTATAGCCCCCTCTAGAAATAAGTACTCTAGGTTTGCTTTGTATGGCTATTTTATTGAAGTTGTTTATAGTGTCTATTTCTATAGCAGACAAAGCAGGGTCCTCATTCCACCTAAGGTCAACGGTAGAGTACTTCTTAAAATAGAACCTTAACGGCTCCACTATTAGACTTGATAGGTAAGCAGGGGAGAATGCCATTTAGTTATAAATACCTGGTTGGAGTTATTGTTTTTAACAAAGTAGTCTCTACTGAGTTCTTGTCTTTTTCTACTATACTTAGTACCTGTCTAACCTGAACAGTTTGTAGCTCTGTTGCGTTGTTAGCCTCCACTCTAAAGATACGGGAGTCCGGTATTCTTAGTAGTAAGTCGTGCACCATTATGTCAGGGAAGGATGTCGTCCACGCCGTAGTGGAGTTGGACTCTATTTTCCCTTGGTAGGACATCTGAGTGTTGTTAGGGGACACGTCGTAGCACACTTTAGTTAGCATACCTGGGAAGTATCCTCCCTTAAAGCTAGTCCCTAGACAAGTTAAGCAATGGTCTTTGGTTACTTTCTCTATGTCTAGGTTATAACACTCTGGGCACCTTTCACCGAAGTATTTACGTCTGAATATTAGAGTGTCAATGCCAGTAAACTTACTTAATAGCACTTTCTCTCTTCTGGTTATTTCTTTAGCACGTATTTCTACTAAGGTTCCTCTCTTGTTCTCCCAAGTAACCATAGGTGACTTTATACGTCTACCATCTGGGGCAGGCAACTGTACCTCTACTATGTAGTAGCCTCTATGAAATATGGAGAAGTCCTCTGACAAGGTGTCCTCTAGGAAATTGGTGCCAGACAAAGGAGCAGGGTTTAATTTAACCCACGGACCTACCTCAGTGTCCCCTCGGTATACGTTGAATAGGCAACTGCCCCACGACGGAGGTACAGCCCACTCTATTATTATCTTGCTATAAAACAAAGGGTACACCTTTGTGGAGATGTACCCTGTCTCAGTAGTGGTTTGTATTTCAGTTAAAGAGTAACCTGGTATGAAACCAAGCCCAAAACTAAAGCCTACGTTAGCCATATTTTACCTTACCAAATGGGGAATCTAGCATAGTCAGAACTTAAGCTGCCCCAGCCTTGGTCAATGTTATTTGAGATTTTTATACGCTGAGTAGCGTCTACGTACTCTGCTTTATACATCCCGGCCATAGCCTGATATAGCTGCATACGTTCTTCTAGCGGAATGGAGATGCCACCGTCGGAGTATGACAACTGGTTTCTAGCCGCTAATGCCGACAATCCCATGTACACTTTGGCTAGAACACCGTATAACATCACATGCTTAAACGGAAAGTTCTGCACGTTATACATATCGGTTGGTGGCGTAGAGTTCCACTCTGACACTACCATATCCATGGCTAGAGAAATCTGAGTGTCAGAAACCTCTTCTCCATCAATTAGGTAGTTCTTCTCTACCTTATCTAAGATATGTTCCCTAACTTCTTGGTATGTTAGTATCATCGTATGAGTCTAGATTACGCTACTGTTTCTGTGGGTGTAACTTCTACTGGAGTAGCATCTGGGGTAGGAGCAGTTGTTTTAGCCTTCTTACCTTTGTTAGCTTCTGCACGATCCTTCTCCCGTACCTCAGCTTCTGCTACTGCCTCCTCAATAGTGTCAGAGCCTCGCATTGGATTAGCGTCTTCTTGAATAACGGCTACTGCAGTAGGGGTGTCGGTGGAGCTAACCTCTCCTTCAATAGAGATCCAACCTAAGCGTTTAGCATAGATTACGTCCTCGTGTTCAGCCTCTGTAGTAGTAATAGCCAGCTTACCGCCTACTGGCAAGTATACTCTACCGCTTAACAGAGAAACATTACCGGTTGATTTATTGTGGGCAAACAAAGTAGTTGTGGTCATTTTTAGTATCCTTGATTATAGTATTGATTTTGTTGGTCTTGGCGATCTCGTATCGCACCTAAGACTTTATTGCCACCGTATAAGGCTGCGCCACTATACCCGACAGATTTAATTATAGCCTTCTTCTGATCTTTTTGCAAGCCTTCTAGTGGAGCTAAGGTTTCCTTAGTAGGTATTGCAGGAGACGTACCTAAGGCATTCTCATGTAGAGTTGAAAGGAAAGAGTCCTTGCCATGTATTTTTCTTAAGGTACTTTGTAATTTAACTCCGTGCTTATCAACGGCTAAGTCTCTAAACCCCCCACCGGTAGCGGTGTGAAAGTCTCTCCCGATACCTTTAGCAATATCCGCCCCAACCCCTAGGATTGGATGAACTACGTTAGCCATAATACCTACCTTAGGTATACCGGCTGCAATTTTTTCTAAGTATTTGTTTGTCATGTTATGTTCCTATTTTAGTCTTACGAGGAGAGTGGTCAAAATATACTGTACGAAGGCCATTATTAGATATCTTGTTAGCTGAGACTGTATTTACGGAAGGGGAGGATATCTGGTTTACTCTAGTAGGAGCATAAGTAGCAAAACTTTTTACGTCCGCTAATAGGCCGTGCCCATTATATGCATCCTGTAACCTATCTTGTTTACCCTTAAGCTTATCTATAGTGTCAGCTAGGCTATCATACTTAGGATTATCTGGCGTTAACTCTCTTATTTTACTTATAGCATCTGTTAATATATCACTAGAGTGCGTAACCTGTGACTGTAGAATAGGTACCTTAGAATTATATACGTTTGGTCGGTCGCTCCCAGACGGCCCAGCGTGCCTATGGGTATATTGGATATCTCCCTTGAGATTTCTCATTCGGTAAAACCCCTTACCTTTACCTTTTAGGTAGTCTGTAGATAATAACGGAGGATGAGTATGTAAACTCCTATGTAGTGCTAACTCTCCAGGTATATTACCCTTACCTCCAGTGACAATACTGGATAGCTTCCCATTAGAGTCTACATTACCAGCATACTCTATATGTCTACTCCCCCCATCTCTATCTAATGCCTTAGTCTTATTGTAGGCATTATTAGACAAATCTCCTAATCTAGTACGGCCTTCACTTAGCTGCCTACCTTGTAAAGGGTTACCTCTAGTATCTCTCAAATTTCGTAAGGCGTACTTCCAGGAAGACCTAGGATCAGGTATGACTCCTACAGCCTTCGCCATATCTCTAGCCTTCTGAGCATTGAGCGCAATTTTTTCTAAGTATTTGTTTGTCATGTTTCTATTTTAACATAACGGTATAAACTTGGTATAAGTAATATGTAGGAACTTTCATCTTAAACAAGTAGGTAATGCCATGAATGACTTAGGAGTAGCAGAAGCGGCTAAACACTTAAAGCCTACTCCAGAGCAAATAAAACAAGATACCATAGATTACATTAGGGAATCTGACGTCTTGTTAGATATATCTAGACAACTGGAAGACATACGGAAGAGGCTACCTAATCCCTGTTCATTAGAGCCCCTTCCACTGCCATACCTAAGAGATATGTTTATATTCTGCGCACGAGTTATTTTATTCGTAGCAGTTACGACCTTCCTAATAGGGTTTGGCGTACTAGACACTACAACTAGAGTGGAGGTGGTACCTAATGATTACGGCCCCTCTATAGGTAGCTGCTATAAACATTACTCTACATATAATGAATATGACTCCCTTGTATCTAAGGTAATTGATTATAGAGATGGGTACGTTAAGACGCAAATATTCTACTCGTTCATGGGGGGCTGGTTTGATTCTTTAGGTACTTCAGAATCCAGATTGTATACGAAGGAAGGTATAGTAACATGCCCCAGCACTATTTGGGATTTTAAACAATGGAGACTTTAACAATGACGACTAATACAATCGGTAAGGACATCGTAGTTTTATATCACGCCGAGTGCAGTGATGGGTTAGCAGCCGCAGCCGTGCTATTTAACAAGTATGAAGGCTCGGTGGATTATCTACCTGTACGGTACAATGAGCCTCTACCCAACGTAGCTGGTAAAGAGGTGTACATCCTAGACTTCTCTTACCCCCCAGAAGTGTTATTGTCCCCTAGTCACGGAGCTAGTAGTATAGACATGTGGGATCATCACAGCTCCGCCTTAGATAAATGGAAACCATATTTAGAAGAAGTAAGAAGGACATGTGGTAGGTGGGAAATGGCTACCTATATACCTAGTGAGGGAGTAGGACCGGTAGGCACACTACGGGTTATTTTAGACATGAACGAGTCAGGCGCAAGCCTAACTAACAAACTGATTAATGGAGACACTAAGTCTAACGTCTTCATAAATCATATACGAGATCAGGACTTATGGAAATTTGATATTGATGGTACTAAAGAGTTTACGGCTAAGTTAAGGTCTTTGCCCCAGACCGTGTCTAACTATGCGTACATTATGACCGCACTTAACTTCGACGAGGTGTACTACGAAAGGTTCCTAGAAGAAGGGAGAATGCTATTAGGGGCGTATCAGGCTAATCTAGACAGTGTCTTAGCCTCAGCAAAGACTAACAAATGTGTACTAAATGGAGTAGAGGGGTTAGCTATTAATTGTAATGGGATGTTCTCCTCTAATGTGGGTAATGCTTTAGCCATCACGTCAGGGACCTTTGGCCTAGCTTACTACATCTCTGAAGGTATGGTAAAATGCTCCGTACGCTCTGTTAAGGGTGTTGGTGTAGACGTCTCTAAGCTATGCGAGAGTTTAGGCGGTGGTGGCCACAAAGAGGCTGCCGGATTTATTATGCCAATAGAGAAATTCTTTGATGGAGTATTGCAATACTAAGGATTCCTTAATTGTAGGCACGAATGTTGTAGGGACATTTAACATAAATGTACGTATTCTGTAGGATAAACCTTAACCGTTGAAGGGCAATAATGAATTGCTTGAATGGCTACCAAGATAAAGCAGAGCAGAATTTTACGTGGGTACAAGCCGAGGGACCATAAGCGCAAACCTATGTGGAGTTTGTGCAGCTGATTGGTGGAACAAATATCGGCATACGCCCTCTGGACAGTCTCTCTTGATTACCTCAGTGAAGAGTAAGAAAGAGTTTGAAGAGGCGTGCGCTGAATATGTAACCTCTAATGTATCATAAACCTTAACAGGGAACTCCTGAAATGAAGACTACAACACTAGCAAAATTACGTCAACACAACGCCTGCAAACCCTCTTACGACCTTATAGCAGCACACGTAGGAGAAGACTTCACTGGAGAAATTACTCTCGATACAGCATTAGAAGTCTTATCTTTGGAAGACTGCATTTGGGCTTTAC
>Ga0105164_10001286_pt1 | contig 16181 bp, 14 predicted proteins | sample VDWuncwatermetaG_FD_89674 | JGI IMG/M metagenome (GOLD analysis project Ga0105164, IMG submission 89674) | Wastewater microbial communities from Netherlands to study Microbial Dark Matter (Phase II) - VDW unchlorinated drinking water | ecosystem: Environmental > Aquatic > Freshwater > Drinking...
ATCCGCAACCGCATTGGCAATCGTTGCAGCCATCACTCGATCCGTAGAATCTACCTTGATCGTAATCAACTGACTTGTTCTGGAAGGTTCGATTGCAACCATACCCGCAAGCGCACCGGCAATCGCTTTCTTTATCTTAGACTCATCACGAACATCTGACTTCACGGAACCGGAGCCGATACTCGCAAGCAGACCACTGACAAACGAAGGCTTAACAGGCGAATTAAACAACGGATTCGTTGTCAGTTTAAGTCTGTCGACTACAGCCTCCATCAAAGCGCGGGATTTCAGCATTTCGACCTGAGTCTGAAAATAGGCCTGATCAGATCCTGAAAAGCCGTACGCTGCATCCATTGAGGCCAGCTTGGATTTATTCTGCTCAACCAGCAGAGTAACTGAAGAACTATAGACCGGCGTCATCATAAACACCACAACTGTAACCAATAAAGTGATAAATACAGCCAGCCCCAGAATCGCCCATTTTCGACGCAAAACAATGCGAAGATAACTTTTTATATCCAGCGTTTCAGCTGCATCTTCAGTAATATCTGCCGTACTAATATGTGGTTGCATCAAAAGAAACTTTCTTCAACTGTAACTGTATCGCCTGGAAAAACAGGCCCGTCCATACTAATTTTAATTTGCTTATGCTCAGGATCTACTTCTTTGATCAGGAAAATCTTGCTCTCTGATGCACGCTCTTTTAAACCGCCTGCGAGTGACACTGCCTTACGTACAGTCATGCCAGGTTGATATGGGTAAGCACCCGGATTAGCGACCTGCCCATTTATAAAAAATGGTCGATACGCTTCCATGCTCACAGAAACACGAGGATTGATCAGATATCCACCTCGCAATCCATCTGCAACTTTATTTTCAAGTTCAGTCAGTGATAAACCCAATGCTCTGACTTCACCGAACGGAAAGGTGATCAGACCGGAATCCGGCAATCTGTACGCTTTACGTGATAAATCTTCCTCACCGTAAACCGCAATATTGACTACATCCCCGGCTCCGAGACGATAACTCTTACTCTCAACTACAGTCGTATTATCTTTGCTCGGAAATTCGTCCGCATTAGCGGTCATGGCACAGGACAGTAACGCACACATAGTCAAAAACAGATGAGCATAGTGGCGCACATTAAAGATACGAGTGACATCAGATAATGCAGACAAATTGATCCTCCAAAAGACTGGAATAAATTAAATACAAAACTACAAAGTTCCGTCCAACACAATCATTGAAATATTCTGCTTATAGGTAAGATTCTGATTTGTCGAACTACGTTGTGAGTTTTGAAACTCAACACCGGCATTAAGCCATCGATTAACCTCATACGATAGTTTTGCACCGTAAGACTGGCGCTTGTTGGTTTGAATAATTCCTTGATAAGTGTCAAGACCATCACCAAATGACAGTTTAGATTTCACTTTTGCAGTCCACTCATGAGACCAGTCAATATTCGAATCACGACTGATCATAAAGCTTCCCGTACCAAAAGACTCTGCAGCTTTCTGCGCCAACGAAATATTCACGATCGAATAAGTCAGTGGTGACCAGGTAACCATTACATCCCAGGCTGTATTTTTTGCCGAAGGTTGCAAACCAAGATTGAATGTCTTTTTAACCTGACCAACTTTAAAACTGCCTGAGGTCTTAGCCGTTGCATCCCATTTCACACCAACCATATATTGCAACTCTTTACTGTCGCGATTATTGATCGCAAGCGCCGGAGCAACGCGATAATTAATACTAGTAGTCCCTGCCTGTACAATCATATGCGTAGCGGGTGCGACTTTGTAAAAGAAAGCCCCAGTTAAATTTGTAGCATCATTATTGAGCAACGCAGTATTCACGCCACCATTTGCCGTATCATATCGCTTTGCAATCTGACCGGCTGACAATTCAAACTGTCCTTGCGCTCCCTCTGCGCCATAATGAACCAGGCCCTTCACACCGGTCGTGTGCCACAATTGCTTGAAAGTATTCGCATTTGGCAAGGCATTACGACCATCATGTCCTTTGTTGTAATCGACATTAATCAATGAGTTCACACGAGTTGACCAGTCGTTATTTGCTTCAAGCCCGAAGTTATGATCATTGAAATTATCAATTGTGCTACCTGAGTAATTAGCATATGTACCGGAATAGGTAGCGCTATATGTTTGACCATGAGTGGGCATTGCAAACACAACTTTAGGAGCCAGCTTGGTAAAGCTCGAGGACGTCTTAGGCGTTAAAGCTGCATTAGCCATCCCGACGTTGTCATTTTTACCGGCCATCAAACTTAAGGTGGGTGTAATTTCAAATCCACCCGCATTAATCACGCCATCAGCTGTATTTTTGCCGGCAGCATCCTGAACATCAGCAGCAACAGCGGCTCCTCCCAACAACACACTCAACACAGCAACAGATATTACGGATAATTTAGGTAACATTATTTTCCCCTCGAAAATTTGACAATAAAAATTTTTAACATTGTAACTTACGTTTATCTTGCAAAGCGATAGATTTCAACAAATAAGGCAAACTCAACATAATCAAAAACAGCATAGCATTGGATGGATTCTGAAAATTAAAATCAACCGCACCGTGTATCAGCAACGAAGTGAGCCCCATCAGACTGGCAAATGCCATACCTCGGGAGAGTTGCTCGCGCCCGGAAACTAATAATTTAAACGACTGAGCCATACTGTGCAGCACCATTGCAGCCAGCAACAACAATCCAAACAATCCCGTCTCGCTGGCAAACTCCACGTAATCATTGTGAGGATGATCAAAATAACCTTGCAACTCTGCAGGACGATAGTGCTGAAATGCCAGATAAAAAGTCCCGCCCCCTGTGCCCAGCCACGGATAATCACGCACAATTCCTAGCGACGGAAGTACCGCCTCCCCTCTTTCCTCGACCGATTGCTCGTAATGACGTACCGGTATAGCCTGAACTGCCTGAGTTGCGCCTTTAGCTGCCGACTGTACATCCTTCAATTGAACGATTGCCGACTGCGCCTGCAAGTTAGTATTTTCGATACGCTGCACAACTTTTTCTACACCGACCATCCCGCCGATAATAACTACATCCAGCACCACCAGGCTGACTATAAAATATATCGTCGACCGTATTAAATTTCCTGACTGTGACTTTTCGTCTTTAGATCGCACCATCAAAATGACCGCAAATACGCCAACAATAAGCAGGCTGGCAAAAAATGCTGAATTACCTCCGCGCGACCGACTGGCAACCAGACCCACCACCATGATAATCAACGATAACCTGAGCATTGCCTTCCCGCTTAGCAGGACAGCAATCCAGCCATGCACCCGCTGCCGCCAGTTTTTGACCGTACGGCCATCCAGCTTGGCAATCATCAGGCCGATACCCATCGCCAGAGTCAGCTCCAGATATCCCGCATACTGATTCGGAGATACGAATGTTCCATGACCTCTCGCCGCCTCCAGCGTCACAAAAAACAATTGGAACGTTGTGCCGCTTGCCATCAGAATCACGCCGATCAATGCCTGCAACAGCCCTGAAAAAACGACACACCTTGCAAGCAAAATAATCCGGCCGCTCGAATTAACCAGCCTGATTACCAGCCAGAATACACCGGACAGAATACAAGCTTTGGCCAGATACAATTTCGTAGAGTCAGGGTCAATCGAAATAGAACCCGTGCCCAGCGCCCACAAGCCGTCATAAACATTTGAATTCATCAACAGCGGCACCGGGACAATCTGAACAACCAACAGTGCCATCCACAAACCCAGAATAACAAGAGGCACTTTAGCCGCACCCTGCGAATCGGTGCGACGAACCGGCTTCCATATAGCCCACAGTAACTGCAATCCGGTCAACAAACCCAATATTGCAAGCGCCCACGGACGGTTGCTAGCAAGCGGCAAGGGCGCATAGACGATCAGGGCGAATAGCGCCCAGAGCTGCCCGCGGCCAGTATTCGCATTATCAGACGCGCTCATTTTCCCTGGACATCAGCGTGTTTTCCTGCGATCGCAATCACCGGAAGCGGCAACCACCTTGTAAACTTTATATTTACCGCTCATTTCATGACGCCGGTTGCGAGCACGCAACCCGAAAGGAAATCTCAGGCCTGTAAAACCGGCACTGCGTCTGTCACGTTTTGAACTGCTACCGGATGATTCATGACCGACCGAGCGGAATTCTCGCCTGTCGTGCTTCACCATCCACCGGGGAGTTTTAAATTTTACGATACGCCAGTACAACCATACATAAGATGCCACATAAAGCACCGTTGAAAGGATTAACGCGACAGCATTGTCGTAAAAAGCAACTGCCAGCACCGCCGTCACCATTTTGGGCAGCCAGAAATAGGGGGCGGTCATCGAATTGCACTGTACTTTGTGGCGCGGATCGCTTGATGCCCACTGCCTGTGATTCAATCGCCTGAAAATCAGCGTATGAAGGTGCAGCCCATCCGGATGCCAGGGCGACTTGCCGTGCAGAAATTTTCTGCGGTAGACGGAAAAAAGTGTTTCGCAGACCGGATGCACCAGCAACAACGCGGCAAACCACGGTGACACCTCAGGATGACGCGCAACAATCAGCACGGCCAGCTCGGCCAGCATGGCCAGCGTAGCATTCAACAAAAAGATATCGCCCAGCTGAAATGACACGAACGCAATCGACAGCAACATGAAACCGGAGAATCCGCTGACTATCCCGTTGAAACCGTCGATGATATTCACCGCATTGACGACACCGCCAACTGCGAACAGCGTAAGCAAAATCGCGACAAACGGCCATTGCAGCAGCCAATCCAGCGGCGCAATACCAAGATGAGTCACTACGGCACCGAGCGACCATGCACCGATACCGGCGGAGACCATAGACAACACCAGTCGCTTGCTGACGCTGACCCGCTTAGTTAAATCTTCGACCACTCCCCCCGCAAAGGCCGGAATCGCCGCCATCATCAGCAAACCAAACTGACTGATGACGTTTTGATCAGGATTGATAACCCTGTCAAACACGTAAGCCACCAGCAATCCCAAAGCGATCGCGACGCCGCCGATGCGCGGTGTGGGTTGCGCGTGAAATTTTTGCGGCCCTGCATCAGTAAGGTCGTTCGACAAATGCGCATGCAGACTATTAAATCGCACCAACAGGTAGCACGATACAAAAGCCACGAACATGCCTGTAAATACAATCAGCATTGATAACACCAGTCAAACATAGATACGACTCCAAATAATTATTTGCTCTGAATCAGAAGCTGTAAATGGTTTAAATTTAGCTCAAGACTGATAACGTGAAATACTAGCCCAAGTTTGTGACAATGTAACGACAAACAACACCTGAGTATATAGGCCATTAGTACTATATACATCAGCGTCAGGTTGATGATCAGCCTATCCGAATACCCTCTATTATTTGAAGGTAGCTCGTAATAACAAACTTTTCATCATACTCAAGCTCCATTTTTCTGCGCCCCGCCCGTGCCATTTTAGCGCGATCAGCATTACCCAGATCAATCATTTTGATCATTTTATCCGCCAAATCGCCCGCATCTGCCACACGGCACAAAAACCCGTTCGCCCCGTCCTCCACCGCATCACGGCATCCCACAGCATCCGTTGTGACAATCGGACGACCGATCGCTGCAGCCTCAAGCAACGATCTGGGCACACCTTCACGATAGGACGGCAGCACCACACTATCAGCCGCAATCAGATACGGCTTTACGTCATCTGTGACCCCCAGATATTCAACCACGCCTTCTTCGACCCACGCATCCATCTGTGCCCTGGTAACGGCCGTTTTGTTAATGACATCCAGGAAGCCCAGCAACTGAAACCGCACTGACGGATATTTATTTCGAATAATACGGGCGGCCTCGACGTATTCCCCAACCCCTTTGTCCCACAACAAACGGGCGACCAGCAAAAATATAAATGGTCTATTTTCTACGGGGCGCAGAGGTACGAAGTCGAAGATATCCAGATCAATTCCTGAACCCGGCAGACGACTGACTTTTCCAGCGGCGACCATACGGCGCTCAATAAACATGGACATGTCTTCATTGTTCTGAAAAAACACATGATGCGAGCGCGACATCGCTGTTTTATAAAGCGCACGAACCAGCCTCGTCAACCAGTTATCCCGAATAAATACTGTACCCAGCCCGGCTATGTTGTTGACTACCGGAACACCCATTACATGCGCCGCCAGCGAACCATAAATATTCGGTTTGATCGTATAACCCAGATACACATCCGGACGCTCACGTCGCAGTAACTTTAAAAATCTGAAAAAAAGCAGCAAATCGCGTCCGGGATGCGTCCCCTTGTTATCCATTGGCAATGCAACGAAGCGGCATCCCAGCTCAGCCAGACGATGAGCATACTCGTCATCAGGCGCAACAGCGACCACTTCATGACCTTGGGCGGCCAGCGCACGTATCAATCCGGCACGGAAGTTGACAAGATTCCAGGCTGTATTGAGCACAATCATGATTTTCATCATTTCACCTTATTATTTTCTCAGCACTTGTTATTTTCTCTGCACTCTGCACTCTGCACTCTGCACTCTGCACTCAGCACTCTGCACTCAGCACTCAGTACTCCGTACTCAGTACTCATCCGTTGTTTTCCAGCCACGCCTGAAACATCAGAACGCACCACAGGCGCGCCATCCAGTTCCGCTTGCCGCTTAAATGCTCATCCCACATTTGCCTGATTGGAGCAGAATGAAAATAGCCTTCTCGTTGCAGACGCGCATCATCCAGCAAGGCCTCAGCCCACTCGCGCAACGGTCCGCGCAACCAGTCATGCAAAGGCACGCCGAAACCCATTTTCGGGCGATCGATCAGTTCTCGCGGCACATGACGATACAGCACCTGACGCAACGGCCATTTTGATTGCCCGTCTCGCAACTTATATTCCAGCGGCAGACGCCACGCGAACTCTACGAGCCGGTGATCCAGAAACGGCACCCGGCCTTCCAGCGAAACCCCCATGCCAGCGCGATCAACCTTAGCCAGAATATCATCGGGCAAATAACTGATCGCATCGAGCAGCATCATTTGTTCGACTTCCCCCAGCCCTTCCATCTCCGGCCGCAAGCCCGTCAGTCGGGTTGCCGGTTCACGCCCGCCGATCACCCAGTCAGCCGGATTTTCAAGGTGAGAGACCATCCCCAGATACAGCTGATCGACCGTGCGACTCGCCAGCACGCGCGCGCCCTTATGTAATTTATCCCCCAACATGCTCCAGCGGGTCCCGCCGGGAATCAGATGCGCCATATTATCCCAGGCATCGGGCGACAAAGCCGTGATCCCGCTAGCCGCCAATACCCGCAGCGGAGCCGGCACGGCTGACAATTTTTTCCACAAACGCCGAGTCAGCACATAGCGGTTGTAACCGCAAAACAACTCGTCCCCCGCATCCCCTGACAATGAAACAGTCACATGCTGTTTAGCCAGCTCACTGACGAGAAAAGTGGGGATCTGCGATGAATCTGCAAACGGCTCACAATACAACTGAGGTAAGCGCGGAATCACATCCATCGCCTGCTCTGGCGTGATATATAGCTCGGTATGTTCCGTACCCAAATGCTGAGCCACTGCCTTGGCATGCTCAGCCTCGTTGTATCCCGGCTCGTTAAAACCGATTGTGAATGTTTTGACAGGACGCGATGACTGCGCTTGCATCAAGGCGACCACCGTGCTGGAATCTATCCCGCCGGATAAAAATGCGCCCAAAGGCACATCCGCCATCATCTGCTGACGCACGGCATCTTTGGCCAGCAACTCCAATTCATCCACCGCCTCATCTGCCGTACCAGAGTAGGGCTGTGCCATCCCTGCCTTTGCCACACTCACCATATCCCAATATTGGCTCTGCACAGGCTCAGAGCGCGTCAACGAGACCGATAATATACAACCGGGTTCGAGCTTATAAATATCTTTATAGATCGAATGCGGTGCGGGAATATAGTTGTGTCTGAGCAATAAACACAATGCCCCGCGATCGATGTCCGCCGAAAAATCCGGGTGCGCCTTGAGCGCCTTCAACTCGGAACCGAATATAAATACCCGCTGCGCACCCTCACCCTGCCAACCGTAGTACAACGGCTTTTCACCCATACGATCGCGTGCCAGGGTCAGCTGATTCTCGACGCGATCCCACAAAGCAATCGAAAACATCCCGATACACTTCTTGAGCGTCGCCTCCAGACCCCACGCCTCGATTCCAGCCAGCAATGTTTCGGTATCAGAATGCCCGCGCCATTCCACACCCGTCTTTGTATTTCTTTCCTCAGCACTCAGTACTTGGTTTTTATGCTCAGCACTCAGTACTTGGTTTTTATGCTCAGCACTCAGTACTTGGTTTTTATGCTCAGCACTCAGTACTTGGTTTTTATGCTCAGCACTCGTTCTTTCCAGTTCTGTCCTGAGTTCTAAATGGTTATAAATTTCCCCGTTGAACGCGATAACATAACGTCCCTGAGCCGACACCATCGGCTGATGACCTGCCGGCGACAAATCCACAATCGCCAGTCGTCGATGCCCCATAAATATTTTCTGGGCAACGTCGCTCCAATATCCGCCATCGTCGGGCCCGCGCAAGACGATCTGATCCGCCATACGTCGCAAAACAGCAGCGTCAGCGCTTCCGCCAATAAATCCGGTCAATCCACACATCAACAAAGCCCTTTATTTTCACTAAGGATTGAAATCGCTATACCGGCAGGCTGAGAGTCAGCCACATGCACTTTCGCACTCAGCACTGTTCTTGTCTCAGTACTCAGCACTTGCTTTTGTACTCAGTACTCAGTACTCAGTACTCAGTACTCAGCACTCAGCACTATTTTTACACTCAGCACTTGCTTTTGTACTCCGTACTTGCCTTTGACTCAGTACTTGCTTTTCCTGCTTTTGAACTCATTACTCCGTTCTTGCTTTTGTACTCAGCACTGTTTTGTCTCAGCACTTGTTTTTATACTTTTCTTTAACCGCAGCTCTGAGACCTCCGACTAACCGGGCGACCTCCTCAGCCAGTGCAAATATCTCATCAAAGGCAGGGCGATCAATGTAGCCGACATCCATCGCAACATAAAGCTGGCAGCGAACTTCCGCACAAGAGGCTTTGGCAACAACCAGATACTGATGAAATTCAGCCGAACTACCGCGCTCAAAACCCTCGGCGATATTTGACATAACGGAAACTGCGGCCCGCTGAATTTGATCCTTCAAACTGTAATCTTTAGCGAAAGCACCATGAGTCGCAATTCGATAAATCGACACAGTTAGCTGCCTGGCTTTTTGCCACGCAATCAGCTCCTCGAACCGTGAAACACCCATTTCTCCCCCTCTTTACTCCTTACTTGCCTTTATACTCAGTACTCGCTTTTGTCTCAGCACTCAGCACTGTTTTTTTGACTCCGCACTCGCTTTTCCTGCTTTTTTCTCAGCACTGGTTTTTGTGTTTTTTTGTACTCAGTACTTGCTTTTGTACTCCTTACTTGCCTTTATACTCAGTACTCGCTTTTGTCTCAGCACTCAGAACTTGCCTTTGTTTTTTGTACTCAGCACTTGCTTTTCCTCAGCACTCGCTTTTCCTCAGTACTCGCTTTTGTCTCAGCACTCGCTTTTCCTCAGCACTCGCTTTTCCTCAGCACTCGCTTTTCCTCAGCACTCGCTTTTCCTCAGCACTCGCTTTTATACTCCGCACTCGCTTTTCCTCAGTACTTGTATTTGTGCTTGTTTAAACTGACATTACTGACCAGGGATTTAGCAACTCAACTGGCGCATTGGAAAAATCTCGAACATTTCGCGTTACCAGACAGAATGAGTGTTCAACAGCAGTTGCAGCAATGATTGAATCCAACGCAGCCATCGACTTGCCAACGGCTTCTGCACTCGTACACATCGACGTCCAAACATGCGCCGTCTCCCGTGTAAAAGGCATCACACGCTCATCAAAGCCCGCTTCCAGTTGCTGCAGCCAGACCGACAGATCACTCTTTCGACGTGATGCAGGAAGTTTTTCAATACCACGTTGAAGCTCGGCAATCGTCATTGCACTAACGTAGAGCTCATGTTCTTTACGCGCCCCTATCCACGCTAACACGCTGGGCTCCGGGGCTGACTTCACCAACTCTGATAGCACGCAGGTATCGAGTAGATACATCAAAGTGTCAGGCTCCGAATTGGCTCGCGAGTACGTTCAATATCCAGCGACTCGCCTCGTGGCGCGCCAAGTAAAGTCTTTAGCAAACTGGGAACACCACTCATGCGACGGTAATCCAGCGCCGATAGAATAACAACGGCGTCCTCGCCTCGTCGCGTAACCAGCTGTGGTCCCTCGCTAAGGGAAAGTTCTACAACCTCGCTGAAACGGCTTTTAGCTTCTTGCAATTGCCAAGTGTGCATATTCTCTCCAATCTAGTCTGTCTAGTCAGATTCTCAGCCACAAATATAATAAAGTCAATTAAATCAAACGGAAACTCTTCGAACAAACGGCCGACTCAGCACTCGATACTCAGCACTGGTTTTCTGTTTTTTGTCTCAGCACTGTTTTTTCTGTTTTTTTGTATCAGCACTGTTTTATACACAGTACTCGCTTTTTTCTCAGCACTCAGTACTTTTTTTACTGTTTTTTTACTCAGCACTCGCTTTTGTCTCAGCACTCAGCACTGGTTTTTTCCTGCTTTTGTCTCAGCACTCAGCACTGGTTTTTTCCTGCTTTTGTCTCAGCACTCAGCACTGCTTTTTCTTTTTTTTACTCAGCACTCGGTACTCAGCACTGGTTTTCTGATTTTTGTACTCCGCACTTGTTTTTACTCCGCACTTGTTTTTACTCAGCACTTGCTTTTGTACTCCGTACTTGTTTTTCCTCAGCACTTGCTTTTGTACTCAAAACTTTTATTTTACTCAGCACTTGCCTTTTCCTCCGCACTCAGAACTTGTTTTTCCTCAGCACTCGCTTTTGTACTCAGAACTTTATTTTACTCAGCACTGCTTTTTCTTTTTTTTGCTCAGTACTCGCTTTTGTCTCAGCACTCAGCACTTGCCTTTGTTTTGTACTCAGCACTTGCCTTTGCTTTTGTACTCAGCACTGTTTTTTATCCTTCACTGTTCATCCCACGGATTTATGACAGAAGTAAGTAAATCGTCAAAATGTTTAACATTGCGCGTTGCCAGTGTGGCACGCCGTGCCAAAGCAATCCCGGCAATAAAAGTGTCGCGCATATCCACCGGACGACCACGCACTTTTCGCTGGGCAGCAAGTTGAGCAGCCTGAGTAGCGGCATTCGCATCGAACAACACAACACGGTTCTCCAGGTCTTCCCGTATCAGTTGTTCAAAACGTTCTTGCAACCCGGCTTTACGTTGCCCGGATGCCATCAACTCAAGTCCATAGCGAGCTTCAAACAGCGTGACACTACTTATCCAGATGGACTGAGCTGGCTGCAAGTCTAGCCACGCGACAACAACGGGATCCGGCTGATGTTGCATCAGCGCAGAAAGAACGTTAGTGTCCAGAATAATCATTTCCCCAAATCCATGGGATATATGTTCTCTCCGTGCAATTCGGGCAAGCTCTGTTCCAGCCCGCCCCCCGCAAAGCGCTCAGCAATACGAGAACCGAGCTTTGGCAGGATTTGTATGTCCTCGCTGACAGCCCGATGCAAAATCTGGCGAATTTCTTCTTCCATGCTCCACCCGTGCTGGCTGGCACGAAACTTAAGCCCCGTCTTGACATAGTCGTCAACATTGCGAACGATAACCTGAGCCATGACATCTCTCCAAAAACAAATCATCAAAATGATATCACGATATCACCAAGCATAATACTGGAGCACTTCCTGCCGTTCCAACCTTTTCTTTTCCTCAGCACTGTTTTTTTACTCAGTACTCACCTTTGTCTCAGCACTGTTTTTTCCTCAGTACTTGCCTTTGCTTTTCCCTCAGCACTTGCTTTTGCCTTTTCTTTTCCTCAGCACTGGTTTTTCCTGCTTTTGCACTCAGCACTTGCCTTTGTTTTTTACTCAGTACTCGCTTTTGTCTCAGCACTCAGTACTCGCTTTTCCTCAGCACTCAGCACTTTTTTTACTGTTTTTTTGTCTCAGCACTGGGGTTGTCTCAGAACTGTTTTTACTATCCTTTGATTAGCCAGCTAAAGAAATCAAACCAGTTAAAATCAGGAAAAATAATATAAGGAGGATACAACTGTCCTTTTCGCGAATACATCCCGCGTATCGCCCACCAGGAATCATTCAGATAAGCCGGCATACCATCAAACTCGGCACTTCGTTTCCATACATCATCTGCGTTCACGACCTGACCATCGCGCGTAAGCGCGATCCACTCTGTATTTGAATCGACAAACATCCAGCCGCGACTGGTTTTCACCTCTGTGATCGCATGCGAAGGCTGCCCGTAATGAAACAACGCATCCAAAAATCCACGATCCGTCCGATAAAGCAGATAGGCATGCCTCGCGGGCATCCCGATATATTCAAAGGCCTTATCCAGGGTCCGGCTTCGATCGAAGCACAGCCCCTCTCGCCTCATCATCAAATCGGATGGTTCACGAGGCTCAAAATCCGGGATACCTGCTCCCACCGGAGCCTTTTCAAACACACGATGTTGAATTGTTTTGATAGCTTGAATTTCATCAGCAAAATTTTGCGGATGCTGCAACCCATCGATCTTCAAAAAATTCTTGAAAACGACATTATCTGCCGCTTCAAGATTCGTAGGCACATTGGTTATAGTGGCGAATAGTACAAAAAGGCATCCGATGACGACAATTTTGATGCCAACAATCCATGCAGATTTTTTGGCAACACGAACAATCTTCTTTTTCATATGATTATATTTTTCTGGAACCCATGATGAGCACAATATTAGTCAGGCATTAGATCAAACTACAGAGACTAATTATATAGGCCAAAATGCCTATGCATTAATGACTAGCTTGGCTTACGGCTTACAACATTCATTCATGGAGCGATTTTTTTATCATAAACAGACTTTATAGTAGCCGCCATCACTGGCAGCGCCACTTGTAATGAGTAATTTTGTTCAACGATGCGCCGTCCATATGCGCCCATGCGTACTCTGGAAATCCCCTCAGAACTAGACTTTGCTTTTTACTCAGTACTTGCCTTTTTCACTCCGAACTTGACTTTGCTATTACTCAGCACTTGATTTATCGATTTACCAAAAAAAAGCTGCATTATCATAGGGAACCCAATAAAGAGGAATATAAACCGCTTCGTAAAGTAAAACCCACTCTACCAACCCATAAACAACTATAACCCCAATATTGAATAGCATCCTGTTTGATGAGTTACGAATAAGACCGGCAATACGCGTATATACATACAGTTGAATCGGCAAAAAATAAAGTGCAATACGATCTACTGCCGTGGATGCTACAAATACCAGCGGTACGCACGCCAAGCTTAATACTGCAATCCAAAACCATAGTTTCCGCTCTTTATCATCAGGCGCGAGGCGTTTTGAAAACATAAGAAAAAATACTGATGGGAGTGCAATCATAGCAACCCGAACTTGCCCGCCTGCAGATTGCATTTGTTGCGTAACATAATTTTCAACCAGTGCATCTGAATGCTCAAATAGCAAAGCATTCGCCAACAACAGAAACATACCTCCAACGGACAAATACACCCATAACTTGTTTTGAGTTGAACCAAGAACTGCCAGAGGGAACAACATGACTGCTGATTTATGGAACAGGCTGGCGCAAGCGATAAATAAAATAAATGTCCACAACCGTCGGTCAGTAAGCGCAATTAATGCAAGCAATTCAAATCCTAAGGCAACGCTTTGACGCGTATAGCCCATCGCCACAACAATCACCATATAAGGCGTTGCAATCAACAGTGCCAACATGGGTTGTGGCTGCCGCCGACAAAAATAAAACAGACCAACCATTACAATCGCACCACAAACCAGGTTCACGGCATAGATACCTAAACCCAGCGAGGCCACCAGCCAATTCAGCAGTGCGTATCCGGGATCTGTCAGCGTAAGAGCGTCGAGCAGCGACATTCCAATTTGTGTATCGTACATTCTCAGGTAGGCTCCCCAATCCCCCCCCACCTGAAAACGGAATCCAATAAAAAAAACAAATATGAAACAAACAAATTTAAGCGCAGAATCCCTACTGCTGTACGCCCCCCTACCGGAGACCATCAAAATGAAAACCGGAATTAAGAACATCAGCCAATAGACAACCATTAAACCACTCCAATTTATACTCCCTGTCACATTTGGAGCAGAGAGACATATTAATCCGGATACAAATTAAAGCATAGATCTGTACAAAAATTCCATCTGAGCTGCCAGACTCTTGAAACTGAAGTCCTGAACCCGCTTATTTCCGTATTCAACTTGGCGTATGCGCTCACATTCAGAAGAAAGAACATGCTCAATTGCAGACACTAGTGACTCGACATCATGATGCGAAAAATAAACCCCGTTATCCTGAGTAATTTCACGAAAAACAGGTATATCGCTGAGAACCATTGGGCAGCCCGCAGCCATGGCCTCAAGAATCGGGATTCCGAACCCTTCGTAAGACGAGGGAAAAACGAAAAGGCTGCAAAGCTTGTACGCACAGCGAACCTCCAGATCACTGATTCCACTTAAAATTTTCACGCAGCCAGTCAGATTCATGGATGTGATCTTCTCTTCAGCGGCCTTCCGCTCACCGCTGTCATTACCGATAATCAGTAATGAGCAAACACATCCACGATCTCGAAGCAAAGCAATCGCATCGATCAGACGCAAGTAATTCTTTCTACTTTCAAAGTGTCCAACCGCCAGCATAAACACCTCTGGAAGTGCGAACTTAAGTCTAAATTCTTGCAAGTCAGCAAGCGTTACGGAATCAGGTTTATAGGCATCTAACCCGTTGTAGATCACAGAAATTGGCACATCCGGATAAAAACTGAGAATTTCATTCTTCATGGACTCTGAAACCGTAATCACATGATCTGCGGCTTTAAGTGACCTTGTCAGAACTGACTTAAAAAGCACCTGCTCCAAAACACCAGTTTCCGGACGCAATCCTCGAATATCGTGAATCGTCAATAAAGTTCGACCCGTCGGAGCCTTGACAAGTGGAAGGTTCAATCCTTCAAATAAATCAAATCCTTCTCGTGAAAGAGTTGGCTGCCAGTACCTCAAACCACCCAACAACTTCCGGATTCGCCCTTGGCTGGGAAGCGGTGTAATTCTGGCGGACACATTAGTCGCACCGTTGAACCAGGACGCAACGCGACAGTCAACTGGCTCGTAGATGACGAACTCTACATCGGGAAGACGACTAACCAACTCTTTAGTGATACCAACAAACCTCTGCTTGGCACCCGATGGCCTGTCATTGATACAGGTTGCATTTAGTCCAACTTTCAAAATGTTTATCCTATGAAATTTAGGGAGATGCTGATTTATTCACAAAGTTGTCGTTGCGAGCGAAGCGTGGCAATCCAGGCTTTTGGTTATAAAACGAGTTCTGGATTGCCACGTCGCTACGCTCCTCGCAAAGACGATTTAATCAGCGTTTCTTTAGCTTCGTCCAGTCAGTCCCAAAACATCGAAATGATTTTTGAGTATCACATCCTCTTTAAACGGTTGAATCGCTTCATTGAGAAGATTTTCTGGAATCGGCGAATCCAGCGCGCGCTCAATTCCTGCCGCCATGGCGACTGGATCATGCACAGGAACGAGGTAACCATATTTACCATCTTGCAACAATTCCCTTGGCCCAGTTGGACAATTGGTCGAAACGGGGGTGCAACCACACATCATGGCCTCAACTAGCACATTCGGAAGCCCCTCGACATAGGAGGAAAGTACAAAGACATCAGCATGGACGAAGAACTTTAACGGGTTCTCAACATAACCAAGCAGGCTAACAACATCAGACAAGTCGAGTTCGGTGATCAGCGCTTCAAGCTCAGAGCGCAAGGGACCGTCCCCCAGAATCAGCAGCCGAACTCGCCTTCGCCGAGAAAGGATTCCCATCGCACGAATCAGATCAGCAAAACCCTTCCAGGGAGCCAACCTGCCGGCAGCAACCAGAACCGGACAGTCCTTTCTCAGCAACCACTCGTGCTCTACCTTTTCCGTCATCCTCAAGCGTGAACGACTGTCATCAAC
>Ga0105164_10001287_pt1 | contig 16178 bp, 12 predicted proteins | sample VDWuncwatermetaG_FD_89674 | JGI IMG/M metagenome (GOLD analysis project Ga0105164, IMG submission 89674) | Wastewater microbial communities from Netherlands to study Microbial Dark Matter (Phase II) - VDW unchlorinated drinking water | ecosystem: Environmental > Aquatic > Freshwater > Drinking...
ACTTAAAGAACGAATATTTAAATATCCAAAAATAAAACCTTGCCAAGCCCATAAGACCATACCAATAGTTATCCCCAACACGAATTTTTGAAAAGAAGAAAGACTAACTTTTTTTAATAAAACAGCTCCGGGAATATAAAAAGAAAGAAAACCAGCAGTTATAAAAAGTAACAAATTTAACCAAAACGATGGATTTGAAAGAGTGATCATTTTAGCCTTTGTCTTGAGGCCAAAAGTAAGCGGTTAACAAAACCATGGAGATGTATCCTAAATGACTGTTGTTAAAATATCTTGAGAAATACCAAAAGACAAAAAGAAATATGCAGTAAGAAAGAATAAGTCTTTGAATACTATTATCTTTTTTCTGCCACGAAATTAGAAAAAATATAAGAGGCAGTCCTAATACGGCCTGCCATATCCAAAAAGGATAATATGAATGAATGTCTTTTATAAACCCTAATTGATTAAGGAGCTTGCCAAAACCATAACCTGCGATAGGATAGCTGTTCTGAGCATTTCCTGAAAGATAAAAAATAGTGCTGTCTAAATAAGCTTTTGAATTCCAAAAAACAAATGGTAAAACTATTATTAAAAAAGTTAAAATGAATGGAAAAAGTTGGAATATTGTTTTTTTTATATCTTTGTTCTTAAAGTATAAAAAGGCGAAATAGAAAGGAAAGATTGGCCAAATTGATTGTTTTACTGCAAAAGCAAGTCCAAACATTATGTTTCCTAAAATATTTTTACTTTTATAAAGATAAAAAAGTCCCAAAAGCAAAAATGAAAACATAAACATATCATCTCTTCCCTCTAGCAAATAGCCTAAAGTTGCCGGATTAAAAGTAAAAAGAATCATAAACAGCATTTTTTTATCGAAATCTCTTATGAATTTTTGAATTGTAAAAAGTGAAACAAAAAATAGGAAAAGAAGAGGAATTCTCCCGTCAAAAAATCCTATTGTTCTTGTTGTTAAAAAATAGAAAGGGATAGAAAAAATTATATAGAAAGGTTGCATTACAAAGTGGTATAGAGCTGGATTTGTTTCCGAATCTGAGTAATTCCATTTTTCCAAAGGTGTTCCAAAATAAGTTGCAGAGTAAGGATTTATACCATGAAGAAGAAATCTAATAGCAATTTCTTGCTGAATTACAATGTCGTGAACGTTATATGTGGGCGAGGTTTGATGCCGCACAATAATCGCTGAGAAAAAAGCACTTCCAATTGAACCTAGAACTAAAAACCAAAAAAGGGCGAGCTTGAACTTCTTCAATAATTCAGTTTTGAACTTAAAGAATAAATTCAAAGAAACATAAGATAAAAGTCCTAAGAAAATTAACCCAAAAAGCCAATAAGGAGTCTCACCTGGGCTTATTCTGTACGTCATTATAAAAGGAATAAGAAGTGCGAAAAGTAGAACCGAATCTAGTGCAAGCTTATTCATTCAAGGAACCTATACTTTATTAAAGTATACAAGGCAATTGTACCATCTCTTATTGTATTTAATTTTTTCCCTTCCTCATAGCCTCTTGGAGTTGTAGTTATCGAAATTTCAAGAATTTTATATCCTTTTTTCATAAGTTTAGCTGTTATTTCGGGTTCAAAATCAAAACCTCGGCTGTTAAGCTTTATTCCTATCAAAGCTTTTCGTGGAAACAATTTATAGCAGGTTTCCATGTCTGTAATCCATTGGCCGTAGAGAATACTCGTTAGAAGACTTAAGAATCTGTTGCCTAAATAGTGGATTAAAAATTGCAATGTTTTTTCATCCCTTGAAAGATTTGGTAATCTATTTAATCTTGTTCCGTATACTACTCGTGCAGTTTTATTTTTTATCGGAAGTATAAGCCTTTGAATATCTTTGGGGTTGTATTCTAAATCCGCATCCTGAATTATAATATAATCACCAGTCGCTTTCTCTACCCCCGTTTTTATCGCTGCTCCCTTTCCTTTATTTTTTTCGTGTTTTAAGAATTTGATATGTGGATTTTGTTTAATTGCATTAGAGATTTTAGACGCAGTTTGATCCGATGAGCCATCATCAACAATAATTATTTCTTTCTCAAAACCTGGCACTTTAGCATCTTTTACCCTTCTTATAATCTCGCTTATGGTTTTTTCTTCGTTAAAAACCGGAATAACAATTGATAATTTCATTTTAAAAATTTTTTTGTTACTTCTCTATCGCTTTTTATAAATTGCTTTTGAAATCTCAGGCTTGATTTTATAATTTTTGGGAGCAAAACAAAAGCTTCAATAAATCCCAGGAAAAAAGCAAAATCTAACGAAATTAAAGCTTTTACAAAATGATAAGGCAAAAAAATGATATGCAATAACTGTAAATACAAATCTGTCGCGTTTTCCCAAACAAATATAAACTGGTTTCTAAAAGCAATTGTTTTTATTTTAAATTCTGAATAATTTTTTTTAATTGCTCCTTTTTGATGCTCGTGGTTGACGATGCTTTTCTTTTCAAACAAAACTTTGTAGCCGCTTTTCAGCGCTCTATAGGAAAGATCTATGTCTTCCCAATAAAATGGGTTATAGAGTTCGTTTAATCCTTCAAGTTTTTCCCATATGCTTTTTCTAAAAGCTCCCGATCCTCCGCTTACCCATAATGTGTTATCTTCATCTACTTCTCCTCTTGCATGAACTAAAAATCCTCTTCTCCATGTTCCTATACCTCTACCCCGCAAAATTATTTTCCCATTTTCGTAACTTTTATCCAAACATCCAACAGCAAAAACATTAGAATCCTTAAAATGCGAAACCAGTGGTTCTAGAAAATTTTTCTCAGGAAATACATCAGTATTGAGCAAAACTATAGTTTCACCTAAAGCCTCCTTTACGCCCTTATTGACTGCTGAGGAAAAACCCAAGTTTCTTGGATTTTTTAGAAGTTTTATTTTTTGAGTTTTTAGAAAATTCACACTTTGATCAGTCGATCCATCATCAATAACTATAACTTCCGAAGGAAAATTTTTAATTGCCTCAAAAACTTTGGGCAAGTTTTTCTTAAGAAGTTCCTCACCGTTATAATTTGGAATAACTATCGAAATCATATATCAGAATAATGAGACATAAAATTCTACTTTGTGATTGCCTTTAGGAATAAGAATCCCTCTAAAATTAAAATCAGTTCTTATTATCTTCGTTTCAGAGCTATCAACTTTTGCGTGCCAGGTCGGATAAAAGCTGTCCGTTAAAACTAAAAAGCCATCTCCTTTGTTTTCGGTTCTTAAAACAATTTTGTTTTCTCTATAATCTATTATTCTAACTTCCCCTTTAACAAATATTGAGTTTTTGAAGTCTTCCACAATAGCAACCTTGTTAAGGTTTTTATCAAAAATTAATTTAATAGCATTTTCTCTATTCGCTGAAATTGTTTCTTCGACGAAAAAGACTCGAGGAAAAGCATTTTTATTTTCATAAATTTTTGTTTGGTCTTCGCTAAAAACCTTTGTAAGTTTGTCCGATGTTAAATCAGAAAGACTCAAGACATATTTTACTCCCAAAAGATCAATAATTTTTGAGTCAAAGTTATGAGGAGTAATTATTCTATCAAAGCCAAAAGGAGGCAAGATATTAGGCTGTCCTCTTTCGGAAGCCGCAATAAGCTGTCCATATGTTTTAAGATACAAGGGGTCATATCCGTCAATACTTTGTATATGGTACATAGAAGAAAAGTTTGGGGGGAAGATCCTTGGATCAGCGTTCATAATCCTAAACTGATTTTTGTCTTTTTGAAGAAATGACAAGGCCGAGGTTTTTGGAAAAAGATAGTCTTTTTTTGTAAAAGGAATAAATTTCCACCCAAATCTAAAAAGATCAAATGCGCTCAATGCCAAAATAATATATACGACTAAAGAATATCTAAATTTGTTTTTATCGATTATTGAAACTAAAATCAAAAGAGAAAAGATTAAAAACAAAATTGTCGGGGGAATAAGGTTATGCTTTGCTATTTGTAAATTGTCAGACATTACAAAATTTTTTCCAAACGAAGTAAAAAGCCAAATTCCAATAAAAATGACTGCTAAAAATAGTAGCGGATAAATAATTTTTTTCCTGTCTTTTGAACTTTTCAAAAGCAAATCAAGTCCAAATGCTGACAATACTGCAAGAGAAAAATCAACGATAAAAATAAGCCTAGTAGGCTGAGCTGTCGAAATTAAAGGGATATTAAAAATAAAAGGAAGTTTTGCAAAAAAAGTCGGCAAAGAGAAAATTAGAGCAAGGAAAAAAATAGTTCCAAAGAAAAAAATGATTTTCTCTTTTCTAAAAAACAATGCAAAGAGAGACATAATAAGCGGGGCTATTCCCACATATCCCACAAATTCTCCATAATTAAAGACTCCCCAGTAATTTAAAGTTGCAGGATTTCCAAAAAAATCGGGAACAATAAATTGCAAAAGATTCTGCCAAGGCACAAACCATCCTAATTTTTGCCAATTGCTCTGGTCAATTGACCTTGCGCTTTCGTTTATAAACTGAAGAGTTGGAATCCATTGGATGCTTGTGACTAAAGCAAAAATTAGAATACATAGAATAAAAATGTTGAATTTATTTTTTTCTTTACCATTTTCTAACCATCTAAGTATAGAGTAAGCGAAAAACAAACCAAAAACATAAGAAAAAATTTGCAAATGTCCGGCAAGAAAAGAACAAACTAAGGAAAAAGCTAAAATAAATAACCATTTTTTATTTTTTATAAATAGCTTGTCCGTTGCAAGAAGTATTAATGGTAACCATAATATCGTATGAATTATTGTTCCCCATTCAAGCCAAGCAATCGAGAATCCTGAAAAGGAAAAAACCATGGCCCCTAAAATCGATGCACGTTTATTAAGTTTTAAACTGTCAAGATAAAGGAACATAAAAAATAAAGATAGAAAAACCGCCAAAGCAATAAGGAGACTCCAAGCTATACTAAAAGGCAGAATAAAAAATATGAAGTTTAAAGGATAAAATACTGCAGACTGGAAATTAGCGAGAAGCGGATACCCAGAAAAATTATATGGATTCCAAAGAGGGATTTGTGCTTTTTTTAGAAGTTCTATCGAAAGATTTCGCCAGGGATATTGTTGCCTTACAGGATCTGTGATTAAAAAATTTTTAAAAGGAATCCCTCTTGGATAATCTTTTGCATATAAATCCCTAAACGGATGGTAAAGCCCAACAATAGTATCTGCAGGAATTGGCAAAAGTCCTTTAAATAAAAACTGCCAGAAAAAGACAAGAGAGAAAAGCATTGGAAAAATAATTGGTAAAAATTTTCTCATCGGACAATTTCCTCAATTTCCTTGCAAAACCTGTCTCCTGTAAATTTTTTTGATCTTTCAATTGCTTCATTTGACATCTTTGTCCAAAGGCTTTGATCTTTTATCAAACTGCTTGTTCTCTCAGAAAGCTCATCAATCGTATTCCACAAGAATCCGCTTTTGCCGTTTTCAACAATTTCTTTCTGTCCCCCTGCATTAATTACTACAGGAACTGCGCCTGCCCCCATTGCCTCAACTGTCGATATCCCAAAATGTTCTGCGTATTCAGGGTGCTTCTCTAAATCTTCTCCGAAACCGCTCGCGTGCCAATATATTTTTGCCTTTCCGTAATAATTCCATAATGTCCTGTTATCGGGATTTTCTATAATTTCTATTGGATATCCCTCTGCTTTTGTTTTTAAACTTTGAAGGTCGTCTAGTTGTTTATCCATGACACCAATGATTATTACAAATCTCCATTTATCTGTTTTGAGTTTTTTGAATGCATCAATCATAATATCCTGTTTCTTAAAATTCTTTCCCTCCAAATTCGTCCCAAATCTTCCAACATGAAGTATCATATTTTCTTTTTTTCCTTGAGTATTTTTTATATTACAAGGAGGATACAAAACCTTGCTGTTTACTTTAAACTTTTTATCTATAAAAGATTTAGTAAACTCTGAATTACAAATTATTTTGCTAACTCGAGATAATTTGAATTTACTTTTTAAATCATATTTTACCCATTCGACAGGAAATTGAAAATGAACCATAAGTTTTGTTGTAACAGATGGGATTGATCCGTCGCTTAGAAAAATAATAAGATCAAATTTTTTTGAATCAAGAAGCCTAGACGGAGTAGAGATTTCTCTTGAGAAAATATTTTTGGTAAATTTAACTTTTTCGAGATCTATCCCAAGCTTATCTTTTGCTTTCCGTTTTATTTCAGCCTCAAATTGCGGATCCCAAAAAATAGAAACTTTATTCTGATCTGATAAGCAAGAGGCAATCGAAAGCATGTATTTCTCCCCACCGCTTAGGGAATCAAGATAGGGGTCAAAAATCCCAATAACCACCCTCTTATTCTATCAATTTTTGTTTTTAACTCAAAACTTAAGCTTTGCTAATTGCATGCAAAACATATACAATATATTTGTGAACTACTTTAATGGCTATCAGTTGCCTCCAATTTTTATTTCTGCTCTTTTTATTTGGACAATTTTTTGGAAGGGATTGGCTTTATGGAGAGCGGCAAAATATAATCAACTAAATTGGTTTATCGCGCTTTTAATATTATCCACGGCTGGCATTTTAGAAATAGTCTACCTTTTCTTTTTTGCCAAGGAGAAATTAAGCCTTAGAGAGTTAAAATCCTGGTACAAAGAAAAATTCAACCGCTGATTCTCCCTGCGGGACCAAAACAGCCCTAAAAGTATAATCAGCTCTATATATTTTTGTTTCCCTATCATTGACTTTTACTTTCCACCCAGGGTAGTAGTTATCTGATAAAAATAAAAGTGCAGAAGTTGTGGTTTTTGCTTTAATAACGATTTTATTAGGTGAGTACAAAACAATTTGCGAACTACCTTTACCCTTTGAAATTTTAGTATTAGGATTTTCTTCTAAAATAATTTTGTTTCTAAAATCAAAATCTGGACTATAAAACCTTTTTATTATTTTCTCCTTGTCTTTAATAACTTCATAATCATAAAAAAGTTTTGCCCTCTCAACTGCAGTTTTATTTTTAAATAACTGAAACTTTTCATCCTGATAAACAAGAGCAAACCGACTTTTATCTTCCCAAACAGGAAATGCCCAATTCTGGTTAGTGTCCGCTATCGGATGGAAAATAAGCGTTACTCCCAAAAGATCTAAGGCTCGATTCATATATTCTCCCCGTCTTGAAATTTTCACTAAGGAACGTTCACCCTCTTTAAGACTTCCAAAGTCTCCCGAACGGATAAACTCTCCGTATCTTCCTATATATAGCGGGTCATATCCCTCAATTGACGGAATTTGATAATACGATGAAATTTCTGCTCCGAAATTTCCAAACACTCTGCCTGCGGAAACATTTTTTTTGATAGCATCAATAACAAGAAGGCTAGGGTAAACAAGCCCTTTTGGATCAAAAGGCATCCATTTTATTGAAAAATAAAGACTTTGCAATAACACCAAGATAAGAAATATTAAATTTAGGTTTTTAATTTTGATTTTTGTTTTTGACTCGATAAAGATATAGGAAAAATAAATTATTAAAAGAAAAGCAGGTAACCTGAGGCTTTTGAAAGCTATAGAAATTTTATCACTTGGCATTCCTAAAATAAGCGGCAAGATTGATAAAGAAAGTATAGCTAAAGCTGCTATTGAGGAAACTAGGTAAATTTTCTTGTAATTTTTAATCTTTATTAGATTTATAAAATTATCAAAACCAAATGCAGAAAGGGCAGAAAGAGAAAAACTACAAAGAACAATGATTCGAGAAAGAGAGCTTGTAGAAATAACGGGTATCTTTAGAGAAACGATAAAACCTGAAATAGGACTATCAATTACCAATATCAAAGAGAAAACCAAAAGTAAAAGAAAAAATAAGCAAAGTTTGTTTTTTTTACTGAAAGCAAAAAAAGAAAAAATAAGAGGAATAATTCCCACGAAACTCGCCCACTCTGCGTAATGGCCAAACCAATCATTTCTTGTTACGGGATTTCCAAAATAATCAGGTGCAAATAAAGTAACTAAATATTTAAAAGGTATTACTTCAGTAATAATGAAAATCGAGCTTCTTATAGAACTTTTGTAAAAATCCAGAGATGGAAGGACTTGAGGAAGACTGAAAACTAAACCTAAAAACAGAGGAAAAATTAAAATTAAATTTTTCCTGTTTTCAATAATTTTAAACGCAGCAAATAGAAAAAGGGTAAAGAAAAAATAAATACTTATTTGAAAATGTCCGGAGAAAAAAGATAATGGAATTGTTAGCGCAAGAAGAATTAAAAATTTATTTTTTTGTGTTTGACTGAATTTTTCAATAGAATAAATAGCAAGCGGAAGATACAAAACGGCATATGAAAGTGTCCCGTAAGCCATCCAGACCGTCATAAACCCGCAGAACATAAATGAAAGGGCTCCTATCAAAGACCCGACTTTCCCTACCAGGAAAGATCGAAGCATCAAATACATAAAAAACCCAGCCAAAAGGGGCTGAAGTAAAATCAAAATGCTCCAGGCGTCAATAAAGGGTAAAGCAAAAAATAAAATATTAAACGGAGACAAGACTGCCGATTGGAAGTTTGCGAGATGAGGATTACCTGAAAAATTATTGGGATTCCATAGAGGAACCTGTCCGGACTTATAAGTATCTGTGGTGAATTTTTTCCAAGGATAAATTTGACTGTGAATATCTGGCATAGCATTATTTTTAACAGGTCCCCAAAACTTTTCGTAAGAACTCCAAGGGAAAAAATGATTAACCTGATAGGTAGAAGAATATGGAACTTTATTTTGAAAAAAGTAAGGAAAGGAGAAAATCATCCAAACAACAATAACAAAAATTAACGGCCAAAATCTTTTAATAAATTTCATTGTTTCTTTTTTAGATCGTCAGATCGCAAGCTTTGCTTATTCTGTAGTTCCCAGAGTCTTGCGTATGTAACAAAAATACTGAAAGACTGGTACATACTTTCCAGAAGTCCAACAGCTCCTGCCTTAAAACCTTTTTGTCTTATGTATGAATCTAAAAAAGCAGTTATCATAACACGGGGGAATCTCCACCAAGTCATCGGCGGATGGCCTGATTTGAAATGAAGTTCTGCCTCAATTTTTGACCATTCAAGTGTTTTATCAACCATCGAGGACAAGTTTCGATGCGTGTAATGAAGCAAATAACCATCAAGCGTTTTCACTTTTCCTTCAAAACTTGGACTTTCGTGGATTTTTCCGTACCAGCCTTTTAGAGAATTTTTTTTGAACAATCTTTCAAGTTTTTCTATATAAGGCCACTCATGATTTCCAAAATAAAAATTTTTCCTTTTTAGCTTAAACACCCCGTATTCATTATCTGTTTTTGATATTTGATTTTTGATATTTGATTTTAGTTCATCGCTTACTCTTTCGTCTGTATCAACATATAAAATCCAATCACAGTTTGCGCTTTTAAGTCCCATATTTCTCGAACCTGCATAATCATTTGGTTCGAAATGTAGAACTTTTGCGCCTTTTTTTTCGGCAAGTTCAATGGTTTTATCTTTAGATCCTGCGTCAACAACGATTATCTCGTCGCAAAAAGAAAGACTATTTAGGCAATCCAAAATTAAATCTTCTGAATTTCTGGCAATAACAACAGCAGAAATTTTACTCATATTTCGTAACTCCCCTTTCCAAATTTTCCCAAATAGAAATCTACAATTGCTTTTTTTTGCCAAGGACGGCCTCTTAATAATAAATTTAAGCTCTCTTTAAGAAGAGATATTTTTGACCGAAGCGGTGCAAATTTTAGTCCAAAAAGCATTCTGTTACGAGTTATGTAGTAATCCTGAACATTCGAACCCGAACCGCCGACTGACCCTGCATTTTTGTGCCAAATAACGGCTTTTGGATTGTAGATTATTTTGAAATTCAAGCGTTTTGCACGCTGCGATAAATCATTATCCTCGTAATAAAGAAAATATCTATCGTCAAAAAGTCCGGCTTTCTCAAAAACCTCTCTTTTAATAAGCATGCAGCAGCCAGATGCAAAATCGGTATTTTGAAGAGTATCGTACTGCCCATTGTCAACCTCATCAACTCCCCTATGATGCCCTATTACATTTCTAAAGTCCATAATACCTCCCGCGTACCAAAAAACTTTCCCTTTTTCATCTTCTTTATATCTTCCTTTATGAAACTCGAAGTCTTTGTAAAAATAAATTTTCGGGGCTATTATACCAACATTGTCTTTTGAACTTTTTATAAGTTCTGAAATTAAATTTTCATCAACCACGGTATCATTGTTTAAAATAACAATAAAGTCAGCTCCATTTTCCAAGGCGTATTTTATTCCAATGTTATGTCCCCCGGAAAAGCCTAGGTTCTTTTCATTCTGGATGAATTTTATGTCAAGACTGTCGAAATTCGGAAGGCTTAGTTTTTCTTTTGAATTATTATCTATGACAACGACTTTTAAATTAAAACCATTCCTTGAAATTTTTTCCAAAGACTTGAGGCATTCAATGGTGTTATCCTTACCGTTAAAATTAAGGATTGAAACAAAAACTTGCTGCATTGTAAGGGTACTTTCTAAACCCTGTTTCTTCGTCTCACTATTTTAAGGATTATTTTTTTCAGAGGACTTCTTGTTTCATTAATAAGTGCTGTTATAATCCAATAGCGAAATTCTTTTTTAATTCTTCCGAACTCTTTGTATAATTCTTTGGGGAAATTATCTGACACGTCGTCTCTGAAGTCCTGTTTTTCCCAAAGTTTCACAAAAACTACTTCCATGTAAAAAGCCTGGAGCATTGATAAAACTAAACCGTGTAAGCCGTCTTTATATCCTTTTTGAAGAAAAAAAGTTTTTAGAAAATCGCTGACAGGATATCTTATGGAGTCATACCACTGAACCTTAACTTTTTTCTCAAGCTTGTTTTTAACTTCACTTTCTGTATAAATTTTTTCCATTTTGTATAAATATTGATCTATCGAAGAATAGTGATCGTGAATTAAAACGCCTTTAAGTTTTTGTGTTTCGCCCACAACTTTAAGATATTCGTGAACGTGCTTTTGCGGAAATTTTCCCATACCTTTCTTAAAAAATCTCAATTGATAATCTGGCCACCACATTTCGCTTCGCATCCATTTTCCAAAAATAATATTCTTCCTCGGAGTCCAATATCCATTTGTTTGTTTTGAAGTTTTCAATTCTCTTTTTATTTCTTTTTGTAATTCTGGTGATATTCTTTCATCTGCGTCCAAACTTAAAATCCAGTCCGATGAAGCTTTTGCAAAACCAAAATTTTTATTAATGTTAAGCATAATATTATTCGGCCTTGTGAATATCTTTGATGTGTATTTACGAGCGATTTCGACTGTTTTGTCCTGTGAGGTATTATCAATCAAAATAATTTCATCAGCAAAAGACGCTGATTTTAAGCATTCTTCAATTTTTTTCTCTTCGTTATAAGCTGAGACAACAACAGAAAGTTTCATCTTTTCAAATTTTCTTTAACCATTTTAATATCAGCAACGATTTGTTTTTTGGCAAGGGTAAATATCACTGAAAAGTATACCACACCACCTAGGGCAATCATTAGAAGAAGACTTGGTACTCCTTTAATAAATATTGAGCTTAAAGGATATAAAACCACACTCATGAGGAATGTTGCAACAAGAGGATAAAAAATGGATCTAAAAACATTAAATTCAATATATTTTTTAATTATAAAAACTACCAAAACAGCAGATGTTGCAACAATCGCCGAAACAACCGCTACTGCATTAAAACCAAACTTATAGACCCCAAAAATCGTAAGAAGCCATGTTAAGATGGTCCAAAAAACCATAAAATACAATGTTATCTTTATTTTTCCGATTGCATTTAAAGCATTCGTCAAGGGAGTTGAGATAGACGAAAAGGCCGCATTTAAAGCGAAAAAAGTAAGCGAAAAAAGTGCCGGCTCCCATTTAGAATATTGTGGAATAATAGTTAAGAAATAAGGAAAAAGTATGACTAAGCCAGCAAGTGATGGAAAAATTAAAAGAGAAGTTGCAAATATCGCTTTTTCAATCGCCAAAGACAGAGTTTTTTTATTATCTTGAAGTCTTGAGAAAGACGGAAATGTTATTCGAATAACATTATCCATTATAAGCCTAAGCGGTGTAAAAGCCCATTTCTGGGCAAAACCGATAAAACCTACTTGAGCCAGAGGCAAGACTTTACCCAGATAAACCGTTAATAAATCATCTTTAATCAGCGCAAGGAGACTATTTGCCTGAAAAGGAATTCCAAAAGAAAGAAGTTTGGAAGCTGACTCTTTGGAAAAACCAAATCTTATTCTCCAAGGCTGAACAATATACATTGCAATTGTACCTGCGATTCCTCTTGCCAAAACTGCAATTGTAAAACTTGTTACATCAAATCCTTTTATTGCCAAAACTACTGAAGTTACGGAAAAAACGAGACTTTCCACAATCTGGGGCAAAATTAATTTTTCAAATTTCAAAGATCTTTCCAAAATTATCGAAGGAATTGTCTTAAGAGACGATAGAAAAAAAGCAATGCATAGGGCCTGAAACAATAAAACCCCATCACTTCTCAGCCTATATAAAGAACTAATAAATGGACTTAAAATTAAAGCCAAAGAAACTAAAGTAACAACCAGTATCTGTTGGATAGTAAAAGTTGTTTTTAGCTCATCTTCTGTAATTGGTTCTTTTTTTTGAATAAGGGCAGCTGCAAGCCCTATATCGGAAAAGTAGGATAGAAAAGCAATTATTGCTGAAACTACATAAAATATTCCGAAAACTTGCGGGGACAGAAAAATTGTGAGAAGAAAATTTGAAAAAAAAGTTATGATCTGAATTGTGAAAGTTCGCGACGTTAAAGCAAACACTCCCCTAATCGATCTTTTTGTTACAGCTGTTATGTCAATTTCTTCCATAATTAAGCTCCTTCCAAAGCATTAGACTCTCTCGAAACGCTCTGAATATCACACGCAGATTTCCTCCACTTTGACTTCCAAATTTTCTTGAGAAATGAGCAACTTGGGCTTGAGCAATTTTCAGATTTTTTCGTTTGGCTTTTGCCAGAATTTCAGTTGTAATCATCGCTCCTTCTAAATAAAGAGGCGTAATTTTTAAAAGCGCATTCTTTTTAAACATTTTGAATCCGCAGTCTATATCCTGGAAATAAAAACCGAAAAAAATGAAATCCCAAATTTTTAAAAGATTCATCAAAATGTGCCTAAATGGATGATCTAATCTTTTCTTTCTAAAACCTATGACCATATCGGCGTCCGTAATTTTTTCTAAAAATTTTGTAACTTCCGAAAAATCAAACTGGTTATCGCCATCAGTAAAAACAATAAGATTGTATCTGCAATTTGCAAAACCTGTTCTAAGCGCCGCTCCATAACCTCTGTTTGTACTATTTTTTGCAATTTTAAGATTTGGATTTTCCTTAGCTAGTCTTTCTGCAATCTCCAAAGTCCTATCCGTTGACCCGTCATCAACCATAACGATTTCCCATTTTTGCGCGACTTTCTTAGCAATAGGAATTGCTTTCTTAATAACACTCTCTATATTTTTCTCCTCGTCCCAAAAAGGAAAGAAAATTGAAAGTTCTTTTACTTTTTCCATAGCCTAAATAAACCAAACCCAATTAAATTAAAGACAGTAATTAAACTTACTGCGTTACCAATCGCACGAGGCATTGTATTAACAAAATTTGCAGTTACCAAATGAACGCCCTGTGGAATATCAAGAACAATAAGTTTTAGTTTATTGTTATCTTTGTATTTTACTTTTTTCTCATCAATTATTGTCTCCCAACCGGGGAAAGAAAAGGTATTTATTTGAAGAGTTGACTCTTTCTCGGAGCTTACTTTGAAAATTTTTGAATTGGATTTATTTGATATAACCTGTACACTTGCTGTTCCATTTATAACTTTGTAAGGCATATTTGGAGTATCTTTTTTCTCAACATCAATCTGTGTCGTTTTAATATCCGAAAGCTTTGTTGCGACACCGCTTGGTACAAACTCGAATGACATTTTAGAGACTTTCCAATTTATATCCTCTCTATTTGTATAAAATGAGTCATTAACGCTTAGGTATTTTTCAGGTTTAAGATTTTGTTGTGAGTTAAGAACTATTATTAAGCCTAGTATTAAAAGCAAAACTATCGAAATTTTTTTATTGAGCTTCTGAACAAGATAAATAAAAAACCCTCCCAGAAAAGAGGAAAAAACAGCCGCAAAAAGAAGAAATCTCCATGGAAATTGGAGATACGGAAGTAAAGAAATTTTTCCCCAAATCCATTGTGAATAGAAACTTGTCATATATAAAGAGAAAAGAAAGAGAACAAAAATAAGAAGTACCAACTTAAATTTTTCATCTAATTTTCTTTTTTTAATGTAGGAAAATAAAATCACTAAAAATACCAATAGCGATAAAATCAGTTGAGTCTTACCAACCTCAAAAGATAAGCCGTCATAAAGGCCAAAGATTGATCCTCCATAACCCCAGGGACTTTCCCAAAGCTGACGAAGATAGACAAAATGAATTTTATAATTTGCTAACTCTTGGGTTAAAATTTGATCAACCAAAGTGAATTTCTTTTCTAAAAATACCGGGAGCCAAAAAAACATAGTGAATAAGGAAGATATGGCAGCCGATGAAAAAACAAGCAAAAAATTTTTCTTTAGATTTTTTCCTTTCGAAAAGAGTGAAAAAACTGTATATATAACAAAGAAGAATAGAAAAGGAAAAGCAATTAAACTGTGAGTCAAAACTAAAAGGGCCAAGAATATCGAGAGAATAATTGCATATTTTAGTTTTTGAGTTTTAAAAAGTAAATCTAAAGACCAAAAAATTGCTGGAATCCATACAAAAGAAAAAAATTCAGGAATATCTCCCCTAACAAATATATCAACAGCGTGATAGGACGAATACGTATAAAGAAGCGCTGAAAAAATACCCGCAAGCTTTCCAAAATGATTTTTTACCCAAAGGTACATAAAAAAAGAAGATCCTAGGAACCCGACAAAAACGACTGCTTTCATCGAGTCTATAAAGGAAAAACCTATCTTATGAAAAAGCTCTCCTAGGTAATAGACAAAAGGGGGATAAAAATTAAAAAAAGGATATCCAAATCCAAACCCCAAATCTGACACCCATCTTACGGGAAATTGTCCGTCGGATAGAGCGGAATCCAGCTCAAAAAGTCTTGCAATCTGCTCATCGTCGTGGATTGTAAAAAATCCAGGAACTAAGAGAGCTTTAGCTGCCCAAAAACAAAGACCCAAAACTACAAAAACAGCCCAATTTTTCTTAAAAAAATTTAACATTTTTTTTAAAAGATAAACCTAAAAGGACAAGTGAAACAATAGAAATAAGGTCTGCAAAAAGTCTAATATTCGTTTCTCCAAATCTTGCTTCAACTTTATGCACTCCTTTGTCAATTTCAAACTGAATTATACCGTATTTATTGCTATAGGCGATGTTTCTTTTTTCTCCGTCTACAAAAAGTTCCCATCCCGGAAAATAAATAGTGTTAATTTGTAAAAAACTTTTCTCCGACGATTCTAAATTAAATTTAACTTTATTTCCGTTTGATACTAGATCTTTAATTTCACTTTTTCCTTTTAAAACCTCTACCTTTTGAGGAGGCTTAACAGCTGGAACTTCCCTTGCCCACTTTGGCATATATTCATTTTTAACAGTTGTTGAATCCAAATTTGTGGAATAGAAAGTATTCGGGTAGTTTTGAAAAATTTTAGGCGATAAAAATTCTTTAGAGGAAAAAATTGACAAAATCAAAATCAAAACTACTGCTACTATTTTATTTTGTCCTTTCAAAACCGAGACGATACAAGCCGCTAAAAAAGAAACGCAAAGTATTGTCAATGATAAAAAACGAAAAGGAAACTGTATAAATGAAACAGGCAATAAATTCCAAAACTTTTGACTTACCGAGCTTGCAAAAAAAATTGAAAAAATTCCCACAAGAAAAAGAAGCGTTGTTAGTCGATGTTTTTTTATTTCTATTTTTCTGATTATCATTAAAATTAAAGTAAACAGAATAACGACAGCTGTTGATAGCCCAATTAGACTAAAATCTGTAAAATATTTACTCCAATCAGAAACTTGTGTTTTTGAAAAAACAGTGTACTGGAGATCAAATATAGCAGGGAGAGAGAAAAATGAAGAAAGACCTGCTCCGATTAC
>Ga0105164_10001289_pt1 | contig 16176 bp, 17 predicted proteins | sample VDWuncwatermetaG_FD_89674 | JGI IMG/M metagenome (GOLD analysis project Ga0105164, IMG submission 89674) | Wastewater microbial communities from Netherlands to study Microbial Dark Matter (Phase II) - VDW unchlorinated drinking water | ecosystem: Environmental > Aquatic > Freshwater > Drinking...
CCTCTTTACCACTTCCTTTTCCTCAAAGGGCAACTTTAAATTTAGCAAGAGCCGGTTGATTATTGCAAAACTTTGAGCTTCAATCTTTATCGGGTCTAAGATTCTTTTCATCATTTTCTTATTCCTTTAAGAGCTTCTGTGATGCGGTCTGAAACTATATCGCTTATCCTATGATCCTGGCCTAAATTTTTTGCGTATACAAACCGAACATTCTTATAGAGTTTTGCTTCTTTTGCAATCGTCTTGGGTATATCCCTGCTTACATGGTTTCCCTTAAAGAGAAAAAATGGGACGATGATGACCTTCTTACATCCCTTTTTTATAATCTTTTCTACAGCCGTATGCAAATCCGGCTTACACAATTGCAGATACGCCGGCTCTATGATAGCAAAGCCTCTTCTTTTCTTTATCTCCTTGATGGCTTTAATGATTGTCTCATTTGCCTGTTTCAGAAAAGAACCGTGCCCTAAGATGATTATGCCGATTTTTAGCTTGAAGCTTTCAGCCGATACAACTGATGGCTGATGGCTATATTTAATCTTCAGGAGATCAAATATATTATCTACAACCTTCTTCTTGTGTATCCAGCTGCAATCTTTACAAGACCAGATTTTACGCCGGCCCCTGGCCAATATATACTCACCTCTGTGCGCATTCCCGCAGGGATAAAATGGGCAATAGCAGAAAGTGCAATCTTCTAATCCGCTGTGACAAGGAAAATAAGCGCAACTTTTATTCAATCTCAATATCATTTTTTATTGCGAACAAACCTTTACCAAGACACCGCTGATTAAACCTGCGATAACATCATCTAAAATCGGAGGCAATCTCTTTAGTATCCCGGGTTTTTTCTTGTCAAACCTTTCAAATTCAAATAAACTGCGCGCGCCGGATATGTAATTAGCTATTTGTAACCCTAAGATTTCATCCGCTATCAAATCTACAGGGTCAGAAAGATACTTTTTTTTTCCTAATCCTGTGATATTTCCTTTCTTTAACTCTTCTTCTAATAAAAACCCTGCTGTTATTAAAACAGCAACGTTTATGTCTTTAAGCGACTTATGGAACTCTTCTCTGAGAAGCCGGCGCATCCTTTTCTCTCTTCCAATTTTAGGATCGTATATATACATCTTAAGGGCTGTATCTATAAGGCCATTTAAAGTTATCCCTTCTTTCTCTAACCGCTTCTTTATAGTCATAGCTTCTGCCTTTTATTTTTATACTCAAGACAGTTTCTCATAAAATTCTTGGCAAACCTTATATCCGCACCAAAATGCAGATGAGAGTAGCTTGCTAAAGTATTCCATCTAGTTAAACCATCTAAAGTAACATTGCCTCTATCTTTCTTTAACTTATAGACTAAACCATCTTTTTTAATGCGGCTATCCAGATGTGACCAATGAAATACATGCGCTCTTAGCTTAGCGCCTTTCTTGGTTAATATATTACTTTTCAATACTTCTATATTTACATAGCCTAATGCTGCCAGCCTATTTCCCATTTTCACTTCTGCCTCAAATATCCCCACCATAGGAAAGCTTATCTTTTTAAAATCAATCAGGTTCTGCACTAGATACATCAACCCCCCGCATTCAGCATAAATAGGCATACCTTCTTTGGCTCGCGCATAAATACTCATCTTTAATCCACTGTTATGCGATAACTTCAAAGCAAACAACTCAGGAAAACCTCCGCCTATATAGAGCCCGTCTATTGATTGCGGTAGCATCTTATCTTTTAAAGGGCTAAACTCAACTATATTAGCGCCGTAATATTTTAAAATATCCAGGTTATCCTGATAATAGAAATTAAATGAGGCATCCTTAGCTATGGCAATAGTTACCTTATCTGATGCTTGCTCTTTGCCAAAAAGCGTATTATTAACAGGAGGAAACGGATGGGCTTTGCGGCTTATGGCAATAATCTTATCTATATCTATGTTCTTCTCTACCAGATTTAATAATTTCTTCGCAAAACTATTAAACAACGCCTTCTCATCCGTAGGTATTAAACCCAAGTGCCTTTCAGGAAGGCTTAGGCTTTTATCTTTCGGCAGGAATCCCAAGACCGGCAATCCGGTATTCATTTCAATTGCATCTTTTACGCTGCTATAATGCGAAGAGCTTCCTATATTATTCAGGATAACCCCTCTTAAATCAACGTCTTTATCAAATTCTTTGTAACCTAAAACGACTGCGCCTGCGCTTCTGGAGATAGAGCTTGCATCTACGACAAGAATCACCGGCGACTTAAGTATCTTTGCCAAATGCGCGCTGGAGCCCTCTTCTCTATTCCCCAACCCATCGTAGAGACCCATTACTCCTTCGATAATGGATAAATCGGCTGACTTTGCCTGGCGTTGGAATAACTCCAATACCGCGCCGCAAGATAGCATCCAGGTATCCAGATTACGGCAAACTCTGCTTGAGACAAAGGTATGGTAAGTGGGGTCAATGTAATCCGGACCAGCCTTAAACGGCTGCACAACAAACCCACGCTTCTTTAAAGCTAACATTATCCCCATAGTGAGAGTGGTTTTACCTACCCGGCTATTTGTGCCGGCTAAAATTACTCTCGGATAGTTCACCCCGCACCTTCTCTCTTGTTTAAGAAAGCCAAATTAATATTGCCCATTGCTATTATTCTATAAATTTTAAAATACATTGAATTTAAAGAAGGTGCAGGGTTCATTATTCTAAACAATATTCGTATTCAAGATTATTAAAACCTTCTTTTCTTAAGCAATATTTTTCTTTTCCTTCGGCAATCAGCTTGAAAGCATATTTAATTATTTCTTTATAGAACCGGCAGAATACAGATGCTTGATGCATATTACCTAATGCATAAAGCTCTGCCGGGCAAGGCGCGCCGCAGATGTTTCTTGAGATACAAGAGCTGCATTCCGGTATCTCCTCCACAATCCTTGCCCTGATTTTTTTAAAGGGCGCGGATTGCATTGCCTTTTCTATACCGGTTTTGAAAATATTGCCTCCGGAAAATCCTTTTAAACCAATAAATTCACCACACGGGATCATCTCTCCGGAGGCGGTAATAGTCAAAAAACATCTTCCTCCTCCGCAGGGAGAGATATCGCACATCAGGCGCCTGGCCACAGGCGCTACTATCCCTAAAATAATATTCGCAAAATTACCTACGATAATTTGGCGCTGAGAATCCAGGGAACATTCTATTGCTTTCTGGACTGCCCGGATAAAATATTTAGTCATCACCTTCTCATCCGGCCGCAAACTGCGAGAGTTCGCTTGCGTTAACCTTACGGGATTTAACAATACGCAGGGGACTTTTTTAGAGTGGAGGAATTCTACTAATTCCGGCAAGCCGGTGAGATTGAATTTGGTCAGCGTGGTAATTACATTCAACCCCGCATATCCATCGAACCATTCAATGGCCCGGACTGCTTGATTAAAATTTCCTCCCTGCCCTATAGATCGCCTTAACCGATTATTTACTAAAAGCGAAGGGGAATCTAAAGAGATACCCACGCCAACATGATGTTCTTTTAAGAATTCCACATCCTCACTTGTTAAAAGCACCGCGTTAGTCTGAAGCCCAAAACTGAACTTATCTTTAAATTTCTTTATGGCAGAAAATATAATATCTTTTACTAATAGAGGTTCGCTGGCATGGAATACAATTACCGGTTTTCGCTTATGGCGTTTAAAATATTTAACAATTTTTCTTAAAATAAAGATGAGCTCTCCCTTAGTCATAGAGCGGCCGTTCTTACGTATTCTTTCCGGAATATAACAATAAGGGCATTGGCAATTGCATCTGTCAGTAGGGTCTATATAAATTGCAGTCAGTTCTTGAGAAAACCTGAAATTATGCATCTGGCGGGTCAATCTATTTTTCATCCGATTGTAAAGATTAAGCACATCCTCAGGTATGAAAAAATCTGACTCATCATGTATAGGCGTAATTGACCAGAAAACATTCTGGGCATCAATTAAGATTCCCTTGCCATTACTCTTGTAAATATTCAATCCATTTTTCATATTTAATAGTTAGATTTGTTTTAAGGGGCAGGATAACCCTGCCCCTTAAAATATTTTTAAACAAGCGTTTTTTCTTTTGGCACGTCTCCGTACATTACAAAATGCGATAAACCATTTGCAGTTTTAGCGCATTTTAAGCGGTAAGCAATGGTATCCGTCTTTTCTTTTGCTTCATTCTTGATATTTCTTTTTAGTCCTTTTTTAGGCATATATTTTCACCTCCTTCCTATCAAATAAAATACAAATACTCCTGTGAGCAAAGATAAAAAAGAGCATAAATATGCGATGCGAATGCACTTACGGATATGCTCGATTTCTAAAGGATGGATTTCCTCACCGATAAATGGTTTTAAAACAGGGGTAGAATTATAATAATTTAAACCTCCGAGTTGAATCTCCAAAGCGCCGGCCATGGCTGCCTCAGGTATGCCGCTATTTGGGCTGGGGTTTTTTCTACCATCACGCAGGCACGACTTGAAGGAGTTTATAGCATCAAAACCAGATAAACCGCCGGCAAAAGCAATTAAAATACCTGATATTCTGGCGGGAATAAAATTAAGGCAGTCATCGATTCTGGCTGAAGCCCATCCGAAATTTTTATATTTATCATTTTTGTATCCTACCATAGAATCCAGCGTATTTGCGGCTTTATAAGCTAATGCCAACGGAGCGCCGCCTAAAAATGCATAAAAAAGAGGAGATATTATTCCGTCTGCTATATTTTCTGCGATAGTCTCTACTGTGGCGCGAATTATATCTTTATCATGTAGATTTTGCGTATCTCTTCCTACTATAAAACTTAAATTCTTTCGCGCTGAACCGATATCGTTCTTTTCCAGCTCCTGATACACCCGCATGCTCTCTACCTTTAAATCTTTAATTGCTAGCGTAGTATATATAAAAAATGCTGATAAAATAAAACCTAAATGGCGATTAAGGTGAGTTGCTGCGCTGATAACAATAGCGGATACTCCATAAGCTGTGCTAATGATAGCCACGGAAAAAATAATTCCGGCAAAGCGTTCATTTTTTATAGCCCTGCGCAAAGGCGACTCTAATCTTTGGGCAAGATAACCTATTACTCTTACTGGATGAGGCAGCCATACAGGATCCCCCAAGATTAAATCCAAGATATATGCTATACCTATTATATAAGCTGACTGAATCACTTATATTCCCTCCAACAAAATTTTACGCACAGGGCACATATCCAGATTATCTCTTAAGAGCCCTGCCAGTTTATCTAATTCCTCATCCAGGTCAAGAACGGATTTATTGTTTATAAGGTTTAAACCTTTCTTTGCTCTCAGGCGGTTGAGGAAATCTCCCCTAAAAGCATCTTTATCGAATACGCCGTGAATATATGTGCCCCATACCCTGGCATCTTCAGAAATGGTTCCGTCAGGCTCATCTACTTTTTTCCCCTGCCGCTGCATAATTTTAAAAGCTGCTTTGGATTTTTTTAATCTTTTAGTCTGGCCGTGGTGTATCTGGTAACCGCAAACTCCTAAGCCAGTGCTTATTTCTTTGGCCTCCACCTGCGCTAAAACTTTCTCCCTGTCAAATATAGTCACTATAGGCAAAAGTCCCAAACCGCAAGCGCTCTGCCTGCTAGATTCTATGTGCTGCGTATCGTGAATCTTTGTTCCCAACATTTGATAACCACCGCATATGCCTATTAATGTAGTCAAGGGGTTAGATTTCAAGGTTGAAATTATGCGCTCAGCAAATCCTGAATTCTTAAGCCAAATGAGGTCAGCAATGCTGTTTTTTGTGCCGGGGATAATTACCACATCAGCGCCATCTAATTCCTCCCTATCCTGCACATAAGTTAAGCTCACATCAGGTTCATTTTCTAAAGAATCAAAATCCGTAAAATTTGATATATGCGGCAACTTAATTACTGCGATATCGATTAAATCTATTCTGGATACCTTCTGTGTTACTTGGTGTGCCTTTCCCTCAAGCGCGACAGAATCCTCCTCGGGGATTCTTATATCCTGAAAATACGGCACTACTCCCAACACCTTTAAACCTGTCTTCTTCTCTAAAAAATCTATCCCTGATTTAAGCAGCCTTTTATCTCCGCGAAACTTATTTATAATAAATCCCTTCACGAGCTTTCGCTCTTCTTTGGTTAATAACTCTAATGTCCCCACAAACCAAGCAAAGACGCCTCCTTTATCAATATCTCCTACCAAAATTACAGGCGCCCTGGCAATTTGGGCCATCTTCATATTCACTAAGTCATGCGCTTTCAAATTCACTTCTGCAGGGCTTCCGGCGCCTTCAATTACAATAACCTCAAAATTTTTCTTTAATCTATCAAAAGAACTTAACACCTGCTTTCTGGCTATATTTTTATAATCCCTGTATTTTATGGCAGACATATTTCCCACGGGTTTTCCCCGCACTATAACCTGACTCCCCCTATCCGAAGTTGGTTTAAGCAATATGGGATTCATATCCACAGATGATTTAAGGTAACAGGCTGCTGCTTGCAAGGCCTGTGCCCTGCCTATCTCACCGCCTTCATCCGTGACAAAAGAATTTAACGACATATTCTGGGCCTTGAATGGAGCAACCTTGAATCCATCCTGCGCAAATATACGGCATAACCCGGCAACAATTACGCTCTTGCCCACGCCTGAACCTGTCCCGCAAATCTGTATTGCCCTTGCAGCCATAACTACAAAACCTCTTTCAGGGCCATAATTAGTTTGAGATTTTCCGCTCTTTTCCTGACTGCTACTCTGAAAAATCTTTCATTAAGCCCTCTAAAATTGCTGCAATTACGCACTACCAGGCCTTTTTCAAGCAGCATCTCATTTAAAACCTGCGCGCTTTTAATAGCGCAATCCTCTAATTTGCAAAGAATGAAGTTTGAACTGGGCGGGTATGTTTTAAGCCCTTTGATATTTTTCAACCTGCCAAATAAATATTCTTTCTCTTTTACTACATACTCCCTGCTCTTATTCATATATCCTCTATCCTCAAGAACCTCTTCTCCAACAGCCTGCGCTAAAGAATTTATGTTCCAGGGATATTGAAGCTCGGATATCCTCTTTACTAAATCACGGTGGCTGATAGCATAACCTATCCTTAATCCCGGCAAGGCAAAGAATTTAGTCAAAGAGCGTAAAACAATAAGAATTTTATTTCTCGGAACCAAAGAGGCCAGGATATCCCTATCAGAAGTTTCCACAAAATCCATAAAGACCTCATCCACCGCCAAAAAAGTCCCGCATTGTTGGCAAAGCTCTATTACCGATAACATTTCTTCTAAAAGGATATACGCGCCTATGGGGTTATTCGGGTTGCCTATGAATACTAAGTCAACTTTAGGTATAAGTTTTTTAAGTTTATGCAGCCCGAGCTTAAAATCATCCCCTTCTTCTGTTTTAAGGAATACAATTTTACTGCCATTTAATTTTGCGGCAAATTCATATTCACTGAATGTGGGCGTGATTATCAAAACCTTCTTTATCTTGAATGCCTTTGGTATTAAATAAATTAATTCTATCGAACCATTTCCTACTGCTATATTATGATAATCCGTATTGCAAAAGGCGCCTAAAGCCTTTTTTAAGTTTGCTGAATCTGCTTGCGGATAGCGGATTATTCCATCAATATTCCTTATTATCGCTGCCCTCGCTTTAGGCGAGAAGCCAAGGGGATTGATGTTAGCGCTAAAATCAATTAATTTACGGCTATAAGACGAAATTTCTCCGCGATACTCCTGAATGTCTCCGCCGTGAGCCCTGTCTATCATAGTAGTATTATTGCGCTAAATAAAAGTATACCAGCCTCGGCTACTTCGTTTATCGCTCCGACAGTATCGCCGGTCATCCCGCCTACCTTCCTATTTATATAATTTGCCGCTATCCATATCAACGCCAGCGCTGTTAAAAATAAAACCGGGCCTCTTATTCCAAAGAAGAATGTGAAAAGCGCCAAAACAAATATTGCGCTGGCGAAAACTTGACGCCTGCTGGCATATTCTATGAAATATTTTGCCTTTCCTTCCTGCCGAGCATATTTAAACAAAGCACATGCTAAAACCTGAGCCCATCTAGAAAATGCCGTCATTGCTATAATACACTTCCATAATATTTCCTGTTTTATGCTGGCAAATAATGAAAATTTTAAGAGTAAAAGCAACATTACGCCGATGGCGGACATAGTGCCTATACGGCTATCCCGCATAATCTCAAGCGCTCGCTCTTTGGTAGTAAATCCGTACAAACCGTCACAGGTATCTGCAAATCCGTCCAGATGTATCCCGCCTGTTATAATAACAGATTCAACCATAATAAGTGCGGCAATTACTCCCTGAGGAAGGAAACTAAAGAAAAAAACGCTCACGGACAATATAATGCCTATAAGCGCGCCCACCACAGGAAACCAAACCAATGATTTCCCAAAATCTTCTTGCTCTATTTTTAGTTTAAACTTTATTGGCAGAATAGTTAAAAATTGTAATGCTATAAAGAAATTTTTCATAATCGATTAATACATTTTACTAATCGGCCTTTGCGTCATCATGCTCATCAGCCTTCTCTGATACGCCCGCATCCTGAAAAGTAGCCATCTCAGATAGAATTCTTATGGCTGCTTCCACAATACTCATCCCTAATGCCGCGCCAGTGCCTTCACCCAGCCGCATATCTAAATCCAAAATCGGCTTAAGGCCTAAGAAGTTTAACGTAACCCTATGCCCTCTTTCTACAGAACAATGCCCGGCTATCATATAATCTTTAACCTTTGGCTCTATTTTATAGGCTATCAATGCAGCAGCTCCGGAGATAAACCCGTCTATTATCACAGGAATTTTATGGGCAGCGCTTGCCAAAATTATCCCGCTTAAGGCGCCTATCTCAAACCCTCCTACTTTGGATAAGACGTCTATCGCATCTTCTGGATTCGGCTGGTTAACGCTAAGCGCCTTTTTAATTATTCCTATCTTATTGGCTAATGCGCTGTCATCAAGGCCTGTGCCCCTGCCAGTCACATCTTCTACTGTCATTTTTGTTATGACAGATACAATAGCGCTCGATGCTGCAGTATTACCTATACCCATATCTCCTGTTCCTGCTATATCAATGCCTTTTCTAAGTTCATCTTCAAATATTTCTATTCCTGCTTCAATAGACCTAACTGCTTCGTTTTTTGTCATCGCCAGGCCCTTAGTCATATTTTTTGTCCCAAAACCTATCTTCTTATCTATAACATTTTGCAGGCTAGCTGCTACTCCCATATCCACTACCACTACCCTGGCGCCTATGTGCCGGGCTAAGACATTTATAGCCGCACCGCCACGTAAAAAATTATATACCATCTGCGCAGTTACTTCTTGAGGAAAAACGCTCACTCTTTCCTGCGCAACGCCGTGGTCTGCTGCCATGGTAAATATGACTTTATCTTTGATTTTGGGGTTTTCATTGCCCGTTATACCTACAACCTGCTTAGCCAAATCCTCTAATCTGCCCAAACTTCCTTGGGGCTTAGTAAGATTATCCAGCCGCCTTTGCGCCTTTTCAATAATACGGGTGTCTATTCTTTCTATTCGGCTAATTGTTTCTTTTAGTTTATCCATTTTCATTCTCCCCTTTCACCTTCACTGGTATCCCCGAAACCACAAAATAAGCTTCATCTGCTTCTTTTGCGATAACTTGATTTGCTGCTCCAGCTGAATCGCGGAATTCCCTGGCCAATTTATTTTCAGGAACCACTCCGCTGCCGACCTCATTGGAAACCATAATAGTAACGTATAACGCCTTGGAAACGAAAGCCGTTATTTCTTCCATTTTCTTTTTAATCTTTTTTTCCTTTAATCCTTGCATAAGTAATCCAGACACAAGCAATGTCAGGCAATCTATAATCACCACTTTGAAATTCGATTTTATATTTTTAAGTGCTTTTAATATATCCTCTCCTGCCTCGATTGTCCTCCAAGAAGAAGGTCTGTTCTTCTTATGCAATGTAACGCGCCTCTTCATCTCATCGTCCTTAGGAATACATGTTGCCACAAACGCCACCTGGCTATGGCTAACCGATATCGCCTTAGCCATCTTAACTGCAAACTCGCTCTTTCCTGACTTAGTCCCGCCTGTGATAAAGATTAATTTTCCCATAATCGAAGAGTAGACCCCGTTACACCCCGCCTTAAAAGGCGGGGCTTTCTTGATAATTTAATTTTAATTTGCCATTCATCCCGTTAGAAATCCCGGAGGTACAGAATGTTATTTCTAACGGGATTCATCCCCGCTTTTAAAAACGGGGCTTTCTGGGCGTAACGGGGTAAAACAAAAAACCCTTGACACTTCAATGTCAAGGGTTGCACCCTAGTTTAACTTGGCCCTTACCTCGAGGCAATAACTTACTCTAATTATATAGGTAGGTCTTCTGGCTCCCCCGGCTTTTTAGCTGCCTTCCCATCCGACGTTAAGTCGAAACAGTGGCTTATTATCGCCAAAAAGGTTACCTTTTCTTAAAAAAGGCGGGGTCACAGCGGCGGGACCGCATCCGCTTACACACTTCGATTTCACTCAGCGTCTTTGCGAAAATCCTGAGCGCAACCGAAGGACGGATTTCCCTTTATCCCGTTAGAAATTTTGCGTTAGTTTTTTCTATCTACACGATATTTCTAACGAGATTAACCTATATTATTTATTATGATTTTTTATACTACTTATAACGCAAATTGTCAATAATTATTTTTTATCCGTCTCATTGATTTATCTTCAAAATTTTATTCTCGCCGTAAATAATTAGTTCTACTGAATCTCTATTTATCTGTCTAACCGTAATATTACCCGCGGTCTCTCCTTCGGATAAAATTTTCCCATTAATGGTAACAAAACTTTTGTTACGAGGGTCAAAAAATATGCCTTCGACTTTTAAATCTTTTTTTCGGAGAGGTTTGTTGTTTCCTTTAAATGAATTTACATCTGTCAATTCTATCTTCTTGAGCTTATTGTCTTTCTTATCTTTAGTTGTAGTTTCTGGAAATTTGATTTTTTTTAGCTTGGCAAGGGACTGGCTGGTTTCAGAAACAACACTGCTTATGTTAAAGTTATGTTTGTAAAACAATGAGAACGCGGTAATTATAAGGCCAATAAAGATAAATTTCTTAACACTAGGGCTAATGCCTCGGCCTTTATTTTGCAATTTTTCTTTTTTTCTTTGCACCTTTTCTCTTGCTCCCCTTTCTTTAGCCATTTGCTCTTTAAAGGCATTGTTTATAATCCCTGTCTTATGGTCATAACCGCACATAACACAAACCATATCTTCATCCTTCATTTGTTCTTTACAATACTGACATTCTGTCACTCTTCACCTCGCAATCTTATCAATGGCATAACCATAGGCAGTTCATTGCCAACCTGTTAGATATTCTTCTACGCATTCTGCCAACTCAGCGCTGTATCCGCCTTCTAAAACAGAAAATGCGGGTACTTTAAGAGAGGTAATTAAACCGGATATTTTGGCATAGGTGTGTTTTTCCAACTTAAAATTAGTCAAAGGGTCGTTCTTATGTGTATCAAATCCTGCTGATACTGCGATTAACTGCGGTGAAAATTTCTTTGTTTCTTCAATCGCTTTATTAAATATATTAAGATATTCCTCTTCGGCCGTTCCTTTGGATAAAGGAAAATTAAGGCAATTTTTCAGTGATTTCAACCCTGTCCCCGGGTAGAGCGGGCTTTGGTGCAAAGAAATATATAACACTCTCTCCTCTCCTAAGAAGATATCCTGAGTGCCGTTTCCGTGGTGACAGTCTATATCAATTATAGCCACTTTTCTTAGAATATCCAAAGATTTATGCACTGCCACCGCAATATTATTAAAATAACAAAATCCGCCTGCGCTATCTCTAGTGGCATGGTGGCCGGGTGGCCGCATCAAAGAAAAGGCGGACTCTCCATTTAAAGCCAGCTCCTGCGCCTTGATTGCTGCGCCACAAGATAGCAAGGCATACTTAAACATTTCTTTAGAATTCGGGGTATCGGGGTCTAAGAACTCGCCACTTTTTACCTTCGCTACCAAATTACTACCGTGAACCCTTAAGATATCTTTTTCCTGAGCGGGTTCCGGTTCTATAAATTCAACCCTTCGACTACGCTCAGGGTTGATGGTGAACGAAGTCGAACCATCAAATTTATGCTCTTTTAAAAGATTGTAGATGCCCTTTATCCTTTCTGGAGACTCCGGATGGCCGGAAAATTTATATTCTATGCATTGTTTAGAGAATATAATTTTCATACCATTTTTTAAAAAATGCCTCCATTTTGATAGTGAGCCTTGCTTAAAACTATTTTCCCGTCGGAGAAATAACGCCTCATTTCACAGATGGGCACAGATTAGAAAAAACAGATGATCACAAATATTTGCCGTCGATAATCTGTGTTAATCTTGCATCTTTTCATCTGCGATCATCTGTGCAATATGTAACTGTTATTTTGTAGACAAAACACTATAGAGAATGTAAGGGTGCCACCTTAAAATACGTTAACCTATTATTTTATCGAACTCCTCTACCGTGACTGCGGGATTAGTGGTAAATGCAATATCTGTCAATTTCGTCAGCGCAACCGAAGACTTCAGAGCTTCCTGAATCCCGGGAAGGTCAACCACAAAAACTAAATCATAGGTTCCTAATAATGCGTACATAGAATTAACTTTTCCGCCGTATTTCTCGATAATACCCGCGACCTTCTTGGTGCGTTCTGCGGAAATCCCTTTTGTTGCCTCTACCGAATATTTCCCAAACATCAAAAATTTCGCCATATTTAATTCACCTCCTTCTCTTTCTACTGGCATTGTCCGCCATAAAGCATCCCTTAAAGTGACACCCTATTTTTGCCTTGAGTTTCAAGAGAAAAAATTGAGGTTAAAAACCGGCATTCTTTCTGACCTCTTCTTTATACGTATTGATTTCATACTCTTTCTGCCTATCAGTCCAACCTAAAAAACCTGCCATAATATCTGCACAATCTTTAAGATGCTCAAACCCAAATGAAGGCGCAGTGGAAAGGTAGAGACGGCGCACTAAAAGGTCGGTGAGAGAATTGGTCATCTCTTCTTTTACTGCACGTTCTATGAGTTTACGCAGATCAGTTTCTCTTACCTCATAAGCAGGCGAAGATAGCCCTATTGTTTGGGTAATACATTCTTTAAATTGCCTTTCTTTTAACTTTGAGAGCACCAGATCCACAACTTGCTCGGCAAGACGCCGGTATGTAGTATATTTTCCTCCTACGACCGAAATCAAACCTGCGCGGGATTCCCTGATTAAATGCTCGCGGGATACCTGCCAGGCAGGCTTGCCTTGCGTATTTACGAGCGGCCTCAGGCCTGCGAAAGTTGTGATTACGCCATTTCTGTCTATATTTTCGGCCGGAAAAATTCGACGGACTTCCTCAAGCAAATATTCCACTTCACCAACATCAGCATAAACATCATCTAAAGAACCGGCGTAATCCGTATCCGTAGTCCCGATAAGCGATAAACCGCGCCAAGGAATAATGAAAATTATCCTTTTATCTTTGTGCGCTGAGAGAAGAATTGCCCGTGTATGCGGCAATTTTTTATATACAATATGTATTCCTTTGGTAGGACGGGTAATAGCAAGGCTATCCGGATCATCCATCTTAATAATTCCATTTGACCAGGCGCCGGTAGCATTAATGACAATGCTTGCGCGAATAACAAATTTTTCTCCGCTCAGTTTATCCAGCGTTTCTGCTCCGGAAATCCTTCCTTTATCCTTTATAAATCCTAATACTTCTGCTTTATTCGCTACAGAAGCTCCTGCATTATTGGCTGAAATAGCATTATCCAAGCATAAGCCTACATCATCCATCTGGGCATCGCAATACAGGACTGCGCCTTTTAAATTCCGGGATTCTATATTTTGCTCAAGAGATATAACCTCATCTTTTTTTAGTGTGCGATGACAGCGGATATTATCGCTTCCTGCGAGGAGATCGTAGATAAAAACGCCTGCCCTTATCTTTAATAGTGAGCGGGGATCGTGTTTATATACTGGAATGATGAATTCAAGCGGCCTGACTAAATGCGGGGCTGTCTTTAATAATACTGCGCGCTCATGGAGCGCTTCGTAGACGAGTTTAAAATTGAATTGCTCTAAATAGCGTATTCCGCCGTGTATTAGTTTTGTGGTCTTGCCGCTTGCTCCGCTGGCAAAGTCGCTTTTTTCAACGAGTGCGACTTTCGCTTTGCGCAACGCTGCATCGCGGGCAATGGCACAACCGTTAATACCTCCTCCGACAACCAAGATATCAAAACTATTCGCCTTCAGTTGGCCTATGTCGCGTCTCACGCTTTTATCCTAATTATGTAGCTCTTGCCTTCTCTATTGCCTTCTTCCAACCTGCATAAAGCTTTATCCTCGCCGTATTTTTCATACGCGGCCGAAATATTTTTTCTACGCAAAGACTCTTTTTAAGTTCTTCTGTGCTCTTGTAGAATCCCACGCCAAGGCCAGCCAGCATCGCCGCTCCCTTTGCAGTGGTTTCAGTTATGCGCGGCCGGATTATCTTTGTATTCAATATATCTGCCTGAAACTGCATCAGGAAATTATTCCGGCAGGCCCCTCCGTCCACCTGTAAAGAATTTAACTTCTTACCTGTTTCTTTCTGCATAATATCAACAATATCTTTTACCTGATATGCTATCGCTTCCAGTGTCGAGCGAATGATATGCGCTCTAGATGTCCCGCGGGTAATGCCGGTGATTGCACCGCGCGCTCCGGAATCCCAGTAAGGAACGCCCAAACCTACAAACGCCGGAACAAAATATACTCCCCCTGTATCGGAAACTTTGCCTGCCCATCCTTGCGTCTCTGCGGCGTTACGGATTAATTTTAATTCATCCCTTAACCACTGCACCGCTGCGCCTGCGATAAAAACAGCGCCCTCTAACGCATAACTGGGATGGCCGCGCATATCACAGGCAAGCGTAGTAAGCAAGCCATTCTTAGAAAGTATAAATTTATCTCCGGTATTTAATAAGAGAAAACAACCTGTACCATAAGTATTCTTCATTGAGCCTGCTGTAAAACAACCCTGGCCAAATAAAGCCGCTTGCTGATCCCCGGCATCTCCTGATATAGGTATGCCTGAAATAAGGCCGCAGGTATTCTTTGCGGTCTTAGCGAATAAAGAACTCGACGGTTTTACCTCCGGCAAAATTGCCGCAGGCACATTGAGAATTTTAAGCAGCTCATTGTCCCATTTCTTATCCCTGATATTAAATATCAATGTGCGCGAGGCATTGGTATAATCTGTGCTGTGCGCTTTTCCACCGGTCAACTTCCAGATGAGCCAGGTATCCACTGTGCCAAAACATATATCTCCTGCCTTAGCGCGCCTTGGCAATCCCTTTATATTATCCAAAAGCCATTTAATCTTTGTTCCGGAAAAATAAGCATCGATCAGAAGGCCGGTTTTTTTATGAAATAGTCCGGCATAACCTGCTTTCTTTAGCTGATCACAAATTCCTACGGTCCTGCGGCACTGCCAGACAATAGCATTATACACTGGCCTGCCGGTCCTTCTATCCCAGAGAATAGTGGTTTCGCGCTGGTTAGTTATACCAATTGCTGCGATATCCGCGGGTTTAATATTCTTTTGGCTGAGTGCTTTCTTGGTTACAAAATCCACTGAACGCCATATATCATCAGGGTTATGCTCAACCCATCCGGATGCAGGATAAATCTGCCGAAACTCCTTATAGGCGCTAGAGACAATTCTGCCACCCTTATCAAACACAAATGCCCGGCTGCCCGTTGTCCCCTGATCAATAGCTAAAATATATTTCACCCCGCACCTTCTACTTTATTTAATTTGATTCGATTTATCTTTTGTATAACCCCCTCACCATTTTTGATAAAAGTATAAAATGAATATAATGAAGGTGCGGGGTTCATCCCTCAATCGCTCTTTTTAAGCTTTCTTACCTATGATTAGGGTTGTACCAAAATCAGTATCTTTCCAATTTTCAGCTGCTCAGAGGAGAAACATCCATAAAAATGCGGTAATCTGCAATTAAATCGCCCTTCATCCGAAAGATATCTACAAAAGGAATGGTTAATTCACTGCCATTATGGCGCGTATAAGTTACTTCCCCTTCGCAA
>Ga0105164_10001292_pt1 | contig 16160 bp, 14 predicted proteins | sample VDWuncwatermetaG_FD_89674 | JGI IMG/M metagenome (GOLD analysis project Ga0105164, IMG submission 89674) | Wastewater microbial communities from Netherlands to study Microbial Dark Matter (Phase II) - VDW unchlorinated drinking water | ecosystem: Environmental > Aquatic > Freshwater > Drinking...
ATCGTATTCCTGACATATTTGACCGGTGGACAACGTCCACTACCGGGACGAGGAAGGTGCTATATTTCTGAGCATCTCGGAAATCCCTGATTTCCGATGATCATCAAAAATGCGAACATTTTTGAGATGCTCAAAAACGGCGGGGTGAGCGAAGCGAACATGCCGCCGGTCCCTCAGAAATCCTCGATTTCTGATGGTGCTCAGGAATACATCATATTCCTGACATATTGACTGGTGGTCCCCGCCGTTTTTGACATCATCTTCTTTTTTCTCCCCCTCACTTCCGGGGGAATAAGTCGAGCTTGGCTAGAACATAGGCGAGGGCGGCAGGCCGTAATGTTTCAATACGTCAGGAATGTACCGCTGGTCTATTGACGGGTAGTCCCCTGCCGTTTTTGACATAAAGATTTCAAAGGAAATCACGGCGAAACTCACACCCTTCGGTTTTGCCCTTGGCAAGCTCGGGTAGTGTACTCTAGGTCATACGCAATTGAGAAAAAGGCAAAAGATAGATAGGGCAAAACAAAATCACTCCATAAATTTACGTTCTTCAATTAAGCGTATAATAGTTCGCTCAAAAAAATGTGCTTGATTAATCGCACTGTTTACTTTCAGCAACATTAAGTCCTTAGCATTACCCTCTTTCATCTGTGATGATAACATCTTAGACATCTGAGTAATATCTTCACTATATTGAGAAATCCTAATAGCAATATTAGAAAGATCATGTTCTACTTCGGGAGTCTTTCTATCTAAACTCTGATTGTGTTGTTGTAAAATTGTTTTTACTTCTTCCCAATCTTCTCGTTCAATTGCTTTCTTCATATCCTCTAATGTTTTTTTGAACCAAGCCATAATAAATTGACAATACTCAATTGATATATAACACTTTTTGTTTTTGCCCTTGTTTCTTTTAGAGTTGTATGTCAGAAATGTACCGCCGGTCTATTGACTGGTAGTCCCCTGCCGACGTTGACAGGCCTTTTCTTCAAAAACCTTTATAAACGCATCTGTTCTGGAAGTGGAATACCATGAGACTCTGCACCCTTGGAGCCGGCTATGTAGGCCTTGTCGCGGCCACCTGTTTCGCCGAGTTGGGAAACCAGGTCGTCTGCGTCGATGTTGATGAAGCGCGTATCGCCAAGCTCAAGCAGGGCATCATGCCTATCTATGAACCCGGCCTGAAGGAGCTGGTCGACCGCAACGTCAAGGAAGGCCGTCTTGAATTCACCACAGACCAGAAGAAGGGCATCAAGGGCGCGGAGGTCATCTTCATCTGCGTGGGCACGCCGCCGAAGGAGGATGGCAGTTCGAATCTCGAGTACATCGAGGCCGTGGCCGCGAGCATCGGCAAGCTTATGGAAGGCTATGTCATCGTGGCCACGAAGAGCACCGTCCCTGTCGGCACAAATGAACGCATCCGCGAGATCATCATAAAGAACCAGAAGAGTAAGGTCCTGTTCGACATCGTCTCCCTTCCTGAATTCCTGCGCGAGGGCGCGGCGGTAAAGGACTTCTTCAATCCTGACCGTATCGTCATCGGCTGCGACAGCGACGCGGCCCGCGACAAGATGGTCCGCCTACACAAGCCGCTCGAGCGCGTCGGCAAGCCGATCTTCGTGACAGATATCCGGAGCGCGGAGCTCATCAAGTACGCGAGCAACGCCTTCCTGGCGACGAAGATATCCTTCATCAACGAGATTGCGAGGCTCTGCGAGAAGGTCGACGCAGATGTCAAGAAGGTGGCGCAGGGCATGGGCCTTGACGAGCGCATCGGCGCGCGGTTCCTGCAGGCGGGCGTCGGCTATGGCGGCAGTTGCTTTCCGAAGGATGTGCTGGCCCTCATCAGCACGGGAAAACAGTATGGAGTTGACTTCAAGATCCTCCGCGCCGCGGACCAGGTGAACAAGGACCAGCGCGCGCACCTCATCGAGAAAGTGCTTTCTATACATCCGGCGCTCGACGGCAAGACCATAGCAGTGTGGGGCCTTGCCTTCAAGCCGAAGACGGACGACATCCGGGAAGCGCCGTCCATCACCATCATCAAGGAGCTCCAGCGTCTCGGCGCGCATATCCGCGCCTTCGACCCGGTCGCAGAAGAGAACGCTAAAACGGTCCTCACCGACGTCGACTATGCAAAAGATCCTTATACTGCGGTGAAAGGCGCAGATGCCCTCATCATCATGACCGAATGGGACGAGTTCCGCACCATCGACATGGAGAAGGTCAGGTCCATCATGCATGGGCCGGCCATCGTCGACGGACGTAACCTCTACGATCCTGCCGAGATGAAGAAGCTCGGGTTCGTATATCGGTGCATCGGGAGACCTAGTGCATAGGCGTACCATGGTCGATACAAAGCGCATCGTCAGGAATTTCTTCTACCTGCTCGGCGGACGGACGTTCTCGAAGATTGTCAGTTTCTTCCTCGCTATCTACATCGCCAACAAGCTCGGCGATGTGGGCCTGGGCCAGTACTCGTTCATCTTTTCCGTCGTGAGCCTGTTGTTCGTCATCGCGGACTTCGGCGTGAACACGCATCTGTTCAAGCGCTGGTCGCGGGACAAACGGCATATCGCCGATGAATATAACCTTGCTTTCACGCTCCGTTTCCTGCTCTGCTGCATCCTGTTCGTCATCTTCGCGTTCTACTCGCTCACGGTCAAGGAGATCTTCTGGCCGATGATCATCGCCGGGCTTGCGACCTTCCTCGATATGTTCCGCGGCTTTTATGGGATATACTTTTCCTCTTATGAGAAGATGGGCTATATGTCTTTCTTCGACAGCCTCGAGCGCCTGCTTACGGTCTGCCTTAGCGCTTTGGCCTTGTTCTTTGGTTATGGCCTTATCGGTATCATGACCGCTTTCCTCTTGTCCCACATCATCATCTTCGTGCTTGGTCTGGTCCTTGTCAAAGTCCGTTTCCGGCCTATCATCGACATGCGAGGTTACAAGGATCTCCTGAGGGTATCATATCCTTTCCTTTTCATCACTATCTTCCAGATCATCTACTTCCGCATCGACTCGGTCATGCTCAAGTACATGGTCGGCTACCAGACTGTCGGGTGGTACAACGCGGCATACAACATCGTGAACGCGCTCAACTTCGTGCCCTATCTTTTCATCATCGTGCTCTTCCCCTCCTTCGCCAAGCTGTCGGTGAAGGACGCGGGCAAGCGGCTTACGCCATTGTTCAACAAGACCTTCCAATACCTTGCCATGCTCGCCATCCCGGCGACCGTCGGCATCATCGTCCTGTCCGGCAAGATCATCAGGACTTTCTACAGCGCCGCGTTCGAGCCGTCCATCGTGGCCTTGCAGATCCTTATCATCGCGGAGATGTTCGTATTCGTGAACTATCTCTTCGGCTATCTGCTCAATGCCTCCGGCCGCGAGATGATCTTTGTCAAGACGACCGGCGGGCTGGCCTTGTTCAACATCGCCTTCAATTTCGTGCTCATCCCTTACTTATCCTACAAGGGCGCCGCCATCGCCACAGTGGCGACGGAATTGCTGAACTTCATCATCCTCTACAAGGTGACAAAGATGGATGTCAGCTTCCGCTTCCTCTGGAAGCCTATCGTGGCCAGCGCGGTCATGGCAGGAGGGCTGCTCCTGCTGCCGCAGATGCATCTGGCGCTTCTCCTCCTTGCGGGAGCGGCCGTGTATGGAGCGGCGATGCTGCTCCTGCGGGCGATAACAAAAGAAGATCTGGCGACGCTGATGGGAGCGTTCAAGAAAGCATGATCAGATGATCTTATTCTCCCGCAGAAGCTGTCGCACGTCCTCCTTGCCGAGTAGGTAGCCGGCAGACGTGCATTTCGCCATGAAGCCCCGATTGGCTTGCGTCTTCTCCGCGGTCATGATGTGCGGGACATTGATCTGCGGCCGCAGGATGAACATGTCCTCCTTCTCTTCCGCGTGCAGGCACTCCTCCTCGTTCATGAGCAGTTCGTGCAGCTTCTCGCCCGGCCGCACGCCGATGACCTTGGTCTGCAGCTTCTTCCCGCGTCCCATCTCTTCCATGAGGATGGCGGCGAGGTCGGTGATCTTCATGCTCTTCATCTTGAGGATGAAGATCTCTCTCCCTTGCATGGTCATGCCTGCCTTGAGGATGAGATAGGTGGCGTCATCGAGCGACATGAAGAAGCGGGTCATGTCCTCCGACGTTATCGTGATGGGCCCGCCAGCCATGATCTGGTGACGGAATATCGGGATGACAGAACCGTCTGAATCAAGGACATTGCCGAAGCGCACGCATGAGAAACGAGTCTTGCTCTCGCCGAAGTTGGCGTTCATGATGAGCTTCTCGCTGAGCAGCTTGGTGGCGCCCATCGTGTTGATGGGGTTCACGGCCTTATCAGTGGATATCGCGATGACGCGCTGCACGCTCGCCTCGCGAGCAGTCTCGATGACGTTCTGCGTGCCTATGACATTTGTCTGGACGGCATCATAGCTGTTATATTCACAAAGAGGGACATGCTTCAGCGCCGCGGCGTGGAAGACGATGTCCACGCCTTCCATAGCCCACTTCAGGCGCTCCTTGTCGCGGACGCTGCCGAGCAGGAACCGCGCGGCCTGCTGGCCCTCAAGCTCCTGCTGGAAATGGAAGAGGCCAGACTCGTGCTGGTCGAAAATCCGGACACGCTTCGGCTTGAGCTGGAGCAGTCGCTTGACGATCTCGCGCCCGATAGAGCCGCAGCCGCCCGTGACGAGGATATCCTTACCGTCGTAGAACTTCATCAGTTCTCCGTCATTGAGCTTGCTTGCCATTCATGCCTCCTTGACGACTTCTTCGACCGCGTCGCCCACATACTCGATATCCGCGTCTGTCATGCCGACATAGAGCGGCAACGCGATCGTGGACGCGCTGACCTTCTCGCATATCGGGAAGTCGCCTTCCGTATACTTGAACTTGTCTTTATAAAACTTTTGCAGGTGAATGGCCGGCAGGTAGTTCTTGGTCTGGATGCCGCGCTCCTTGAGCATGGCCATGACCCTATCCCTGTCGATGCCCTCTTTCACCCGGATGACATAGACGAACCATGTATGGCGCGCGTCGGGCATGACATACGGGGTGATGACCCCCTCCACTCTTTTCAGGCGCGCAGTATACTTCTGCGCGATCCTCTCCCGTCCTTTGATGAGGGAGTCGATCCGCTTCAGCTGGCTCCAGCCAAGAGTCGCGCTCATCTCGTCCATACGGTAGTTGTAGCCTAGGCGGACATGGTTGAGCCAGCTGCCGTCGTCTGCCCTTCCTTGGTTGGCCATGCTGCGGCAGACGGCGGCAACCTCGGCGTCGTCGGTGGTTATCATGCCGCCCTCGCCGGTGGTCATCTGCTTGTTCGGATAGAACGCAAATACGGCAGCCTTGCCGAAGGTTCCAGCTTTCTTTCCTTTATACTCAGCGAGGATTGCCTCGCAGGCGTCTTCGATAATTGGCAGGTTCTCTTTTTCCGCGAGCTTCAGGATAGGATCCATGTCGCACACCTGGCCGAAGATGTGGACAGGAAGCAGGACCTTGGTCTTGGCGGTCACGACAGCCTTCATCAATCGGGGATCGATATTATACGTTTTCTCGTCGATATCTGCAAAGACCGGCTTGCCGCCCTCAAAAACCGCGCAGTTGGCGGACGCGACAAAGCTGAATGGCGTCGTGACCATCTCATCGCCAGGCTTGAGGCCTATGGCGCGCACTGCAAGGTGCAGGCCAGACGTGCCGGAGTTCACCGCGACCGCATGCCGCGTACCGATCGCTCTGGCGAAATCTTCCTCAAACCTTGTGGTGTATGGCCCGAGGCTGAGCTGACCGGATTTCAGCACCTTGACGACTTCGTCTATATCATCCTGGGTGATGTACGGCTTTGCCACCGGAATCTGGCGTTTCTGGTTCATACTCGTTTTTTCACCACTTTCGCCGGAATGCCGAACGCGATCACGTTCGGCGGAATGTCCGCGTTGACCATGCTGCACGCGCCGATGATGCTATTCTCGCCGATCGTGACGCCCGGCATCACGACGGAATGCGAGCCGAGCGAGGAGCCTTTCTTCATGATGACCTTGCCCTCTTTGCCGTCGATCGTGCTTGTCGAGTAGATGGCGCAATGGCTGGCGATCTGGACATCATCTTCCAGGACGACGCCGTTCTTCGCGTTGATATACGTGAACGCGCCGATGTCCACCCGTTTGCCGAGCACAAGCTTGTCCTTGTGCTGGACCATCCAGTTCCATCGGGTGAGCTTGCCTTCTTCGATCTCTGGGGCCTTCCATTTCTTGAAGCGGCTAGTCATGATCACACCTCTAATATGTCAGCTTCTTCTGGAGCAGCTTGGCGTCGACCTTGGTCGAGGTGAGCGCCTTGATGACGCGCTCGCCCGCCTTGCCGTCGCCGTAGACATTCTTGCATTTCATGGCTTTCGCCTTGAACGGCTTGCTCAAGGCCTTCAGGATGGCTTTCTTGATCTCCTTCTGCGTATAGCCGCAGTCGATGACGTTCGTGGACTTCTCTCTGCCGTCCTGGCGCGTCCCGATGTTGACCACCGGCAGCCCGAATGACGGGGCCTCGATGATGCCGCTGCTGGAGTTGCCGACAAGTACGTCCATAGTGCGGAGCAGGCCGAGGTAGGTCTCATAGGGGAGGTTCTTGAAGGTCTGGAAGCCAGGCTCTCGCTCGTATCCTCTGATGACTTCGATCATCTTCCTCCCGCCCGCGTCCGCGTTTGAGTAGATGATGATGGCATGGTAGCCGAGCGTCTTGACCGCTTCTACGGTCTCGCGCATCTGCTTTCCAGCCTGCTCATCCTCTGACACCACGGGGTGCTGCACCACGAGCACTGTCGGCTTGTCCGCTCGCAGGCTGAATCGCTTGCGTATCTCTTCCGGTGCCAGAAGTTTCTTGCCGAGGATGGTATCGAGGCTCGGTGCGCCAGCCACATGCACGCGCCACCTGTCCTCGCCCATCCGGATGATGCGCTCTGCTGCCTTCTTCGTCGGCGGGAAGTGGATATGCGCGAGCTTGGTGATGGCGTGCCTCGCGGACTCGTCGATGGAGCCGCTCACCTCTCCGCCGTGCAGGTGTGCCAGCGGGACTCCTCCGTACGTCGCTGCGGTCGCCGCGGCAAGCATCTCGCCCCGGTCGCCGAGCACGACCACGAAATCCGGATTCTCCCGACGGAAGACCTCGGCGAATCTCCAAGTGGCCCTGCCGACGAACTCGGCCATGTCCCATCGGGCGTCTCCCTTCTGCGTCTCGTCGACGGTGATGATGGGATAGCCCTCCTGCTGGATATCTTTGATAGTGCTTCCGAATTCTGGCATGAGATGCATCCCGGTGGCGATGACCTTCAGCTCGAAGCGGCCGTCCTTGCGCATCTTCTCGAGGGCGCCCTTCATCAGGCCGAAATCCGCCCTGGTCCCGCTGACATAGAGGACTTTCAGCCGAGCATTGACCATGTGATGACCTCGTCCTCCTTGATGTCCTGTTTCGCTTTCTTGCCGAGCGCCTTCTTGTATTCTGTCGGCGGGATGCCGGTGCCAGGGCGCTTGATCATTATCATGTCCGTCGTGAGCGTCTCGCCTTTCCTGATGGCAGTCTTGGCGCACAGGCTCTTGCGCGCGACCTTAGCCACCTCGGCTTCGCTGGGATTGATGACCTTCTCCTTCCTGCCGAGCGCCTGCTCGACATGCCGGACGGAATCGACCATGCGCTTCAGCTCTATGGGCTCGAGCGAGGCCTTGTGGTCAGGGCCGTCCATCGTCCGGTCGAGCGTGAAGTGCTTCTCGATGAGGCATGCGCCGAGCGCGGCCGCGGCGATGTCGACCTCGATGCCGAGGGTGTGATCGGAGTAGCCGGCGAGGCAGTCGGTCTCTTCCGCGATGGCCTGCATGGCGCGGAGGTTCACTTCTTTGAAATCGGCAGGATAATTCGTCGTGCACTGCAGGATGACGAGCTGCTTGTCGATAGCCAGCACCGTCCTCGCGGCCAGCTTGACTTCTTCCATATCGCTCATGCCCGTGGAGAGGATGATGGGCTTCCCTTTCTTCGCCACATGCTCGAGCATCGGGAGATTGTTCGTGTCGGATGAGCCTATCTTGAAGGCAGGCACGCCGAGCTTGTCGAGGAAATCGGCGGCTTCCTCATCGAACGGGGTGGAGAGGAAGATGATGCCGCGCTTCCGGGCATGGTCCACGAGCGTCTTGTACGCGGCGCGGGGCAGCTCGAGACGCTTGAGCATGGCATGCTGCGACTCTTCTTTCCCAATATTCTTCGTCTGGTACGCGGCCTGCTTGGCGTCCTTGGTGACGAGATTCTCGGCAGTGAAGGTCTGGAACTTGACCGCGTCCGCGCCGGCGTCCGCGGCAGCGTCCACGAGCTTTTTGGCTAGCGCGATATCACCATTGTGGTTCACGCCGGCTTCAGCGATGATGAAGACTGGCTTGCCTTCGCCGATTTCCCTGTCCGCGATGCGTATGACTTTGGCCATAACTTTCCAGAGCGGAGGCCTATTTATAAATTTTTGGCCAAAGTCTCTCAAAATGGTCTTAGAAGGCTTAGGGACGCTGCCTCTTGAGCAAGAACTCGACCAGTTCGAAGTCTTCCGGCGTGTCTATATCATAGGAACGTTCCCGCGGCATGATCACCGCACGATTGTCCGGACCCATGACATACCTCTCTTGCTTCAGGAGGACATTGGTCTTGATCGCGTACACCCCGCCATTAAGGATGTAAAGCTTTGGAATGTCCTGCTTGCGGGTAATCTGCTCCTTCATGAACAAACTCGTCCGGTCACCGTCGCCAAGCTGCATCATCCAGTGCGGCGGCTCATCGATCTCCCGCACGGTCACGACAGAATCAGCGCCGGTGTCGATGAGCTTCCTGACGCAGGCGTCAATATCCACAGGAAGGCGCATGGGGCACGTCGGTTGCAGCAACACGACGATATCCGGAGAATATCCTCGCGACTGAAGCGTTTTCACGACATGATGTAGTACAGACATCGTGGTCGCGGTATCCGTGGCCAGGTCGGCAGGACGATCGAGAACTTCCGCGCCGCATTTGAGCGAGACCTTCTTGATCTCCGCATCATCCGTAGAGACGACAATCCGCATCGTGTGCGTGGTCTGCTTCGCCTGCTCGATGGAATAGGTGATGAGGGGCTTGCCGAGCAAGGGCTTCACGTTCTTACCGGGAAGCCGCTTGCTGCCACCCCTAGCGGGGATAATCGCGAGGATCGTCGGCTGCTTCACTTGTCCCTTCCTTTCCTTCATCGTTTGCATGCCTCATAAATTAGCTGCGCTACGCGCTCATACGCCTTGCCGTCTATCTTGTAGAAGTTCTCTTGTATATATTTCCTTCTCTTCTCCTCGAGATTTTGCTGCATCTTCTTGTCCGTCAGCAGGTGCTTGATGGCCGGCGCCAGCGGGGCGTCCTTGTCCACGAGCGTTATCGCCCTCTCAAAGGCCGTCGGCTCGCCGGGCTTGCCCTTGACGCCGGTTATGTTAATGACCCTCTTGCCCAGGAGGAGGGCCTCGACATCCGCGGTAGAGCCGAAACTGATCGTGACGTCAGAGCGCGCGATGGCGGAGTAGAGCGTCTTGGTGCCTGGCTGCGAGATGATCTCGGCATCGAGGCGGAGCTCCTTGGCGATCCGTCGATAATCATCCTCGTAATTCTCTCGTGGGTGCATCTTGACGATGACCCGCGCGCCTGCCTCTTTCGCCGCGTCGAGGATGCGTCGGATATGCCTCAGGTACGTCTCGTGCGGCATGAAGTTGGCCTGTGCCATCGGCTGGCCGAAGAAACAGACGACGTTTCCCGCATGCGGTTTCTTCGCGGTGTCTATATACTTCACGATGTCATCGAAGATCATGGGGCCAGTGATGCGAAGCTGCCACTTGCGCACGCCGCGGCGCACGTATTGCTCGGCTTCTTCCTTGCCGGACATGGCGAAGATGACACGCGAGCGCATCTCTTCCTTTACGGTATGCTTGCGCATGACGAAACCCTGCGGCGCCATGCCATGCGGTGAGTAGACGATGCCTCTCTTGAGCGCGTTGAGGGCGCCGATAAGACAGAGGTCGTAGGTGCCTTCCAATGCGTTGAGGTACGCGACCTCTACCTTGTTCTTGAGGATGGCCTTCTGGAAGGCGTAGAAATATTTGCTGATGAGATAGAGCGATCCGTACGAGAAGAGCAGGTCGAACTCCTCCCTGATGACTGGCCACGCGCTCTTCCTACCCATCGAGAAGAGCGCGTGCTTGGCGTCGTCGTCTAGCCTGCTCCACTCATGCGTGAGCGTCTTCGCGACGTGCCTGCTCTTCCGTCGTACGCTACGGTCGATATACTGATAGATAAGATTGTCGAATCGACAAAGCGATTTTCCTCCATTGCTCGAGATGCGGTCCGCGAGGATGATGACCGGTTCGAGCCTGCCATCCTTTTCCAATTTCTTCCGGACATTCTCGGCCTTGTAGAGCACGATCTTTTCGTCCTTGCCTTCCTCTCTCTTGACGATATGCACATAATCGAAGAATAGGCAGCCAGGTTTTCCAGAAGTATTCAGGGATTTCTGCGAGAATCCGGCGAGCAAGGCCTTGCTCATCTCATTCACGCGCAGGGCCGCGCGGAGGACGAGACTGAAGAGGCGGAACCTGATGCGTTCAGGCACGCTGCGCCCATGCCCAGACTCGATGTCCTTCTCGAGCTCGTCGATGCGACGGAAAGGTCTCGGGATATCCGTCGCGGTGATGCGTGTATAAAAAAACCACCAGAGCGGGATGCCGTCCACCTGGAAGACGTCGTCGAAACGCCTCCCATCAGGAAGCTTTCGCGTGGACCACTCCTCCCACAGCCGGCCTATAGTGGAGTCACTCATCGCTTCCTCCACAGTTTCCCCTGCTTTTCGATGTAGGGGACGACCGCTTCCATGAACTGTTTCTTGAAGACCTTCCAGTCGAACTTCTTCGCGTTCTCGATGCAGAGCTTCGCCCGTTCGTTTAGGTCGAGCTTCTCGAGCTTGCGCACGGTCCTCGCCACGTTCTCCGGTGAGTTGTCTTCGAGCAGGATGACTGTCCGTGAATCCTTGGCATAGTCCAGCATGCCCGTGCCGTATGCGCCGATCATCATCTTGCCGTTCGCCTGCGCCTCAAGAGCCACCATGCCGAGGGCCTCCTGCTTCGACACATTGATGACACAGAAGCACTCACGATAGAGCTTCTTCAGCTCGTCATGGCTCACCCTGCCGAGGAACGTGATGTTCTTTCCGATGGTCTTCGCCAAGCGCTCGAACTCTTCCTTGCACTCACCGTCTCCCGCCACGACGAGCTCATAGTCGGGAAGATGCTTCATGGCCTTGATGACCAGATCCACCTGTTTCTCCTTGTTGAGCCGTGATGCAGTCAGGATATACTTCTTGGACCGCACCTGCGACAGCACATCATCATCCACGGTGACACCAGGCGGGATGACGACGGCCTTCCTGCCATAAGATGCCTTGATCTTCTCCTGCGCGTCCTCGCTGTTCGCCAGCATGAGCCCGACCTTTTTCATCGTGCTCTGGTCGATTGCGCGGAGGACGGCGGTGTACACCCACGCGATCGGGCGGAGCAGGAATGGGAGCTTCTGGATGTATACCGCTCGTTCTGAATAGAGCGTCCGGTTCGGAACATGGCTATAATAGATGGCTGGCTGGATCCGTCGCGCGAGGATGGAAGCGGGGAAATCATGGGCGATGAGCAGGTCGTACGTCTTCAGCTTCATGGTCCAATACTTGAGCAGCGTGATGGTGTCGCGGAAGCCTAAGAACAGGTCTGGTCGGGATAGTCCAAGGCTGATAACCTTGAATTCCCCGAACTCCGGCGCCTTATCTGGTTCATAATAATTGGTGAGGATGTTGACATCAGCGCCTTCGGCCTTGAGCGCGCGCGCCTGCTGGAGGATGACCTCTTTCTCACCGCCTTTCGCGCTCCGGATCATCGTGCTGTTGGCGAAAAGGACGCGCAGACCGGTAAATCGTTGTGTCTTCGGCACGATGCTACCCTCGGAAAGCGCGGATCCGCTCCGCGACGTAATCCATCTGCTCGTTTGTCAGTTCCGGGAACATCGGCAGCGAGAGGATCTCTTTCATCACGCGCTCGGCGACAGGGAACATCCCTTCTCTCAGGCCGAGGCTCGCGTATGCCTCTTGCGTGTGGATCGGTTTCAGGTAATGGATGCCCGTGCTGATGCCATTGGCTTCAAGATGCGCCTTGAGCGCATCACGGTCTTTCGAGCGGATGACATACAGGTGGAAGACATGCTTCCTGTCCGCCGCGACCTTGGGCAGGATGATATCTGCTTCGCTGAGGATTTTTGTATAATACGCTGCGTTCTCCTGGCGCTTCTTTGTCCACGCGTCAAGGTGCTTCAGCTTCGCGCTGAGGATGGCGCCTTGCATGCCCTCCAAGCGGTAATTCAGTCCAATGACCTTATGGAAATTCTTCGGGTTCTCGCCATGCGCACGGTAAAGCCGGGCCATCTCGGCGACATGGTCGTCATCTGTGGTGATCATGCCGCCTTCGCCGTACGCGCCGAGATTCTTGCCGGGATAGAAGCTGAAGCAGCCGATCTTCCCGATGCTTCCTGCTCTTTTGTTTTGGTATTCAGCGGCAACAGCCTGGCAGGCATCCTCAACAATAGGGATGCCGTGCCTGTCTATAATCTCTTTGATCTCTTTCATGTCCACGGGCTGACCATAGAGATGGACAGGGATGATCGCTTTCGTCCTCTTGGTGATGGCTTTCTCCAGCAGGTGGGGATCCATATTGAATGTCGCTTCCTGGATATCGACAAAGACCGGCGTCGCACCGGTTAGGCTGATCGCTTCTGCCGTAGCGAAGAAGGTGTTGGGGACCGTGATGACCTCATCGCCTTTCCCGATGCTCAAGGCGAGAAGGGCGAGGTGTAGGGCGGCAGTGCCGGAGTTCACGCCGACCGCATGCTTGACGCCGATGTATCTCGCGAACTCTGTCTCGAACTGCTGGACATACTTGCCGAGTACAAAGGCGGAATCATCGAGCACGTTCTGGATGGCGGCATCTACCTCTTGCTTGATGCTCGCGTACTGCGCTTTGAGGTCCAAAAACGGCACGTTCATGGTGGGTTTGGGACATGAAGGGCTATTTAAATGTTTGTGGATGTAGTTTATGGGTTGACGCCGAGAGCACGACAGCGGCTCTGTCCCGAATCTTGCCGCTTCGCGGCTCGGCCAGCGCCGTCGAACGCCTAGCGGATACGCCGCCTCCCCGATGTTTCGGCCTTCCCCTTCCATGAGGAAGGCCGAAACATCGGCTCGGGTTAGTGCAGTGCATCCTGCGGAGCGCACTGGCGCGAAAAAGACGGCGCCGGCTGCATTCTGGACAGAGCCGCATGCAGCACAATATTTAAAAAGGAGGCTGGATTTGGTCGATAAAGAGGGTGTCGTATGCGTCCACACAAAATCTGCATCATCGGCATGGGCTTCGTCGGTCTCACGCTGGGCGCTGTCCTGGCGGACAAGAAGTTCATCGTCACGGGAGTCGAAGTCAACAAGCAGGTGGCGGAACAGCTCAAGCGCGGCGAGCCGCACTTCCATGAAAAAGGCCTTGATGTGCTCATGAAAAAGCATCTCGGCAAGCATCTCTTCATCGCCACGGAAGTGCCGAAAGAACCGCATGATGTCTATGTCATCTCTGTCGGCACGCCGATCGACAAGCATTCAAAGAAACCCGTTCTCGATTATGTCATCAATGCCGCCAATAGCATCAAGGGTATGCTCACCGATGGTTGCCTCGTGGTATTGCGCAGCACGGTTCCAGTGGGCGTCACGCGCCATGTGGTCAAGCCTATCCTGGACGAGTCCGGAAAGAAGTATCATCTGGCCTTCTGCCCCGAGCGCACCGTAGAAGGCAAGGCGATCGTGGAATTGCGCGAGCTGCCGCAGATCATCGGCGGCCTGACCACGGACTGTGTGGACAAGGCGATGGACCTGTTCCGCGTGGTGACGCCAGCGACCGTGGAAGTGTCATCCATCGAGATCGCCGAGATGATCAAGATCATCAACAATACCTATCGCGACATGACCTTCGCCTTCGCCAATGAGATGGGCATGATCTGCGAGCGCATCGGCCTGAACGCGCTCGAGGTCATCAAGGCCGCGAACTTCGGTTACAGCAGGTCGAATGTGCCCATCCCTGGTTTTGTCGGCGGCGCGTGCCTCGACAAGGACCCGCATATCCTTATGGACTTCTCCTCAAAACACGGGTATATACCCGTGTTCATCAAGAGCGGCAGGCAGGTCAATGAAGGCCTGCCCGCACATATCGTACAGCGCGCCGCGACCAAGCTCAAGGAACTCGGCAAGGACATCACAAATGCCAAGGTCTTCGTCTCTGGCTTCGCATTCAAGGGACAGCCAGAGACCGACGATGTGCGCGATTCGCCGACGCTCCGGCTGCTCGACGCGCTGCGGTCCCATGGCGTCAAGACCATCTACGGCCATGATTTCGTCGTCGCGAATGAGGCTATCAAGGGCTTGGCCGTCGTGCCATGCACGCTCCTGGAAGGTTTCGATGGTGCAGACCTCGTCTTCATCGCCAACAATCATCAGTCGTACTATGACCTCCATATCGAGGAATACCTTGCCCACCTCCGGAAGCCTGCGGTCTTCATGGACTGCTGGCAGATATTCGATATGGAACGTTGCAAGATGCCCGGCGTCTATCACGGGGGGATCGGCTTTGACTAGCACGAAGGCGCTCGTCACCGGCGGCGCCGGCTTCATCGGCTTCTTTCTCGCGAAGCATCTCGCCGATGCCGGACATCAGGTCACCATCTGCGACAATCTCTTCCGTGGCAAGCAAGACGCAGAATTCAAGGCCCTTCTTGAGCGGGACAATGTCACGTTTGTCGAGGCGGATCTCACTGACGCGAAACAGCTCGGAAAACTGGACACCGACTACGATCATGTCTATCATCTCGCCGCCATCAATGGCACGAAATATTTCTACGAGATCCCTCATACCGTGCTGCGCGTGAATACGCTCTCCACGCTCAACATCCTCGATTGGTTCGCAGCGAGCAGATGCAAGAAGATCCTCTTCTCCTCGAGCTCGGAGACGTACGCGAGCCTGGGAAACGCCATGAAGCTGCCCTATCCGACACCTGAAGATGTCCCCCTCGCGGTGACGGACATCTTCAATCCGCGGTGGTCGTATGGGGGCAGCAAACTGCTCGGCGAGCTGTTCTTCGTGAACTATGCCAAGCACTTCAAGCGTCGGATGAGCATCGTGCGGTACACGAACATCTACGGGCCGCGCATGGGGTATGAGCATGTGGTGTCCGAGTTCATCGTCCGCATCCTGCGGAAGGAAGACCCATTCAAGATCTATGGTGCGGAGCCGACGCGGACCTTCTGCTATGTGGAAGATGCCATCCGCGCGACACAGATGGTCATGGAATCGGACAAGACAGACAACCAAGTGTTCAACATCGGCTCGGACAAGGAGGAGCTGTCCATCCTCGATTTTGCCAAACGCATGTTCACCTTGTTCGGCTTCCATCCGCAGATAGAGGCCCATCCCGCACCTACAGGTAGCGCGATGCGGCGATGCCCGGATATCTCCAAGCTCCGGAAGCTGACCGGCTTCGAGAACAAGGTCGGGCTCGACGATGGCCTCCGCAGGACGTATGCTTGGTACAAGGAGCAGGTGAAGTAAACAAGGAAAGAACATTTATTACAAATCAAAGACAAACAAACCGACTCAAAAATTCAGTTAGAAAAAGAAATCCAGAAATTAGACAATGAAATAGATGAAGAAGTCTATAAGCTTTATGGAATAACTGAAGATGAAAAGAAGGTTATTGAGGGGAGTTTGAAATGAAAAAGATAGCAACCCCGGAATATAAATACCCATTATTACTATCGGATATCGGCAACCTTCTGGAGCAGGGCAGAAGGCACGCATATCAGGCAGTGAATGATATCCTCGTCAGGACATACTGGGAAATTGGAAAAAGGATTGTTGAATTTGAGCAACATGGAAAAGAAAAGGCGGAATACGGCTCTGCGCTCCTGGAAAGCCTTTCTAAAGACTTAAAGTTAAGGCACGGAAGGGGTTTTAGCAAGAGCAATCTGGTTTATATG
>Ga0105164_10001293_pt1 | contig 16152 bp, 10 predicted proteins | sample VDWuncwatermetaG_FD_89674 | JGI IMG/M metagenome (GOLD analysis project Ga0105164, IMG submission 89674) | Wastewater microbial communities from Netherlands to study Microbial Dark Matter (Phase II) - VDW unchlorinated drinking water | ecosystem: Environmental > Aquatic > Freshwater > Drinking...
ATATTACTATATCTACGCGATATAAAGGCGACAAAATATCAGATATTAGTAAAAAAGATATTATTGTAGGCATTGGTTACATCAGAGATAAAGCCATTTTAAACTCAGATAATTTTTTATTTAGTCAAATAGACTATTTTGCAATTGGTTCTTTATCATTAAGCGGCAAGAAATAGAAAGTAAAAATATGTACCCATGACACTTATAAACCTTTTTTTAACTACCACACTTATCTTCGGTAACCTCGGCCTTAACAGCCGACCGCTTGTTGTCAACCTTAACAACAAGCGGTCGGCCATGGAGGAAAACGGCAAAAAATACTTCTTTCACCCCGACCACCTCGGCTCAACCTCCGTAGTCACCGATGAAACCGCCCAACAGGTCAAATATATTGAATATAAGCCTTACGGCGAAACCAAAGTAGAAGAAGGCCCTAAAACCATCAAGCGCAAATTCACCGGTAAGGAGCTGGATGACTCCACCGGCCTCTATGACTACGGCGCAAGGATGTATGAAGCCGCATTAGGCAGGTTCATCTCGGCGGATACAATTGATCCTAATCCAATTAATCCACAGAGTCTCAACAGATACAGCTATTGCTTTAATAATCCTCTTAAATACACGGATCCGACGGGGCATATGGCCGCGTTGGTGGCTTATGCTATCGCCGTGTTTTCTTCTCCAGACTTACAGATGGATATGCAGCAAATGTCTATGGATGCTGCCGCGGGTGATTACGCCGGAGTGGCGATGGATGCTGTCGGCGCAGCTATTCCCGGCCTTAGCGCAGTGGCAGTCAAGGGAGCGGCAAGGGCTGCGGATAGAGTAATGAATGCAGTAAGGATTTTTGCTAAAGGGGAAGAATTTGTTCATGTGGCGCCAAAGGCGGCAGCAGGATCTATAATGAAAGAGGGTCTTAAAAAAGATCTATCAACCTATGTAATTAAGTTGAAAGACACGGTAGGTAAAAAAGCTAAAGATTTTGAAACAATGCTTTACAATAAGGAACTCCAGCCAATAAAAAAAGGAAAATTTAGCGAAGGTGCGGCAATATTTAAAATAAGCCCGGAAGCTGGTAAGCCGAAAGCATCCGGTTTAACAAATATGACAGACAAAATAAGGCAGTGGCGCTATTCGGAGGATGTGCCGGCGAAATATATCGAAAAAGTGAAAGACTTAAAATGAGGACTGATATGAAAAAAATGATTAGAACTTTTAAGGAATGGTCGGAATTAACTATTGAAGAGAAAAATCAACAAATTAATAACTATTGGATATCTAATAGAGCTACGGAAGAATTAAAATCCGAAATAATAAAAGATTTTCTAAACAAAATAAAAAAATATTCAAAGCATATAAAGAAAATTTATTTTGGTTGGTCGGGTTGGTATTCTCCAACATTATTCATAGAAATTAAAGATAAGGATAGACTGCGTTTGCCAAAAATATTTGATATTTTTGAGATAAAGAAAGTCTACATTAATGATAAATGAAAACCAAGCTTAGGGTTCTTATTTTATTACTGTTGGCGCTGCCGGTATCCTGCTTTGCCGATGATTCCGTAGGCGGGGCGGTGCCGCGGTTTATGGGCGAGGGGCCAAGCATTATCAGCCTGCCGCTTGATGCAAGCCCTTTTACCGGAGAGGCAGCCACATCAGTGCTGATACAATTATTACCTTCAGCCGGAGATATACAGGAGAAAATAAAACTGGAATTGCAATACCGCAGCGGCGGGGGGAATTCCTGGGCGGGAAAGGGTTGGGAATTAGAGCCGGGATATATCGCCAAAATAAACAAATTCGGCGCGGATAACGCCAATAATCCGTATCTATTGGCCTTAAACGGCGTCCGCCAGGAATTAGTCTCAATAGGAAGCAATCAATACCGCACAAAGATAGAATCGTACCTCAAGATTGAATTCAACGGCTCAATCTGGCAGGTTTGGGATAAAGACGGCACTTTGTATAAATTTGACGCATCTTCAGGCGGCAGGTGGCTGCTGGCCCGGGTTACCAACACACACGGCATATCGGCGGTGCTGGAATATGATAAGCCAAGTAACGAGGAAAACTACTTGCGTGAGATTCGCTATCCCGAAGGATCCGGATTAAGCTCATACTGTAAGGTAAGTTTTACCTCCGAGGACAGGCCGGATAAATTTAGCACCTATTATTACGGTTCCGTATGCAAGGTTAACCGCCGCCTGAAAGAAATCCACATTATGGCAGACGGCCGCGACCAGAAAAAATATATCCTGGATTATGCTGCCAATGGGTCAACAAATATTTCTTTGTTGAGCTCGGTAACCGAATACGGTAAAGACGGCGCGGCCCTGCCGCCGACAACGTTTATTTATCAACGGCCTATGTCCGGTAATTTTTTCAACTCCCGGCAGCAATGGCTGGGAGATAATGCTTATTACACGCGCGCCGCAGGCTTTACCAACGACATCGGTTTTATTATCCCTTCCGGCATAGATATGGCGGTCATAGATCTGGATAACGATAACCTGCCCGACCTTATAGGCTGCGAATTTATAGATTCCGTTCCGGCAAACATTTCAAGGTCAAAATGGATAGTTTACCGTAATACCGGCAATGGTTTCGGCGGCCAGGAGGCCTGGGCTGAATTAAATCATTCTTGGCCTTCGGCGGGCGGGCTTTCGACTGTGCATGCGCAGGCGATTACCCTTACGCGTGGCGCGACCTTGATCGATATGAATAAGGACGGCCTGCCGGATCTGGTATACAGTAAATACGCAGCCAGTACCGGGCATATGGGGATCAGCCAGCCGGTCTATGATATTTTCGTGCGCTATAATACCGGCCAAAGATTTTCAGATAACGAGGTCAAACTTTTAGACAATAATAAGGCCTATTTTACCTGGGAATCGCTTTTTTATGCCCTGGAGATCGGCATTAGCGCCAATTTAGCCGACCTTAACGCAGACGGCCTTCCGGATTTGATTTATCATAAGCCGCGCGAATGGATATCCTGGGGTCCCAATATAAGATATGCTGCTACTGATTGGACGGTGCGTTTAAACACGGGGAACGGTTTTTCCGATGAAGAAAAGACCTGGCTTAGCTCTGACAAGGCCTATATGAAATATACGCTGGCCAACTTTGGCGGCGGCAGGGAATATGTTTTTGAAGGGATAAATCTTTTTAACAACGGCGTCCTTGCTGATATGAACCAGGACGGCTTGCTTGACCTGGTCTACAGCGATAATTCAGGCGAAAATTATATCGGGAATATGGGCGGTATAGTCGTATCCGCGCCGATATACGATATAAAGGTGCGGTTCAACACCGGGTCTAAATTTTCAGACGAGGCCGTTACTTATTATGATCATGCCCCGGTATATTCATATCAGGTTTCCGGCGGCAGCTCGGCAAGATACGCTGCAATGAGCGCAAAAGCAGGCGGCGTAAACGGGACAATCGCCGATATTAACGCGGACGGCCTGCCGGATTTCATATTTAGTTCCTACAGGACAGGGCCGGATGACCCCGGGCATCCGGGTTCATACTGTCCGAATACTCATTGGGAGGCGTCCCTGAATTCGGGGAACAAATTCAAAGAACCAACTGATATATCCGGAGACGACAATTATTTTCTTAACAATGACCGTCTTTACGCCAATGTGTTTAGCTGTAATTCTTACTTTATAGATATGAATAAAGACGGCGTGGCCGATTTAGTATATCCAAGGTTTACCGACTGGCAGTTTGGGAAAGAAAAATTCAGCGTAAATGTATGGATAAATCAAGGGGCCGCGTCAACGGATTTATTGACCTGCCGGACATCTCCTTTCGGAGGAAAGACCGAAATAAAATATGCCTCATCGGGAAATTTCAATAATAACGGCTCCGATGACAAAAACGACCTTCCGTTTGTTATGCCTGTCGCGGTATCGGTTACAAAGAATCCGGGGATCGGCAGCCCGGGCACTGTCGGTTACAGCTATGACGGCGGTTCATATGATTTGTTAAACAGGGTATTCAGGGGTTTTCGGCATACGCAGGTTACCGATGAATTAGGCAACGTCGGCCACACCTATTATCATCAAGATGACTCTAGGATAGGCAAGATCGAGCGGCAGGAGAACGCTATTATCCGTGTTTTAAATACCTATAAAGACGACAATTCCGCGCCTTATTGGACGCCTCTTATGCGGAGCGATGAATATACCGGCTCGAAATGTAAACGCACTGATTACGAATATGATGATTACGGTAACGTGATAAAAACATTATATTATGGAGATAGCGATGTTTCCGGAGATGAAAAATCCGTTTTTACCGAATATAACCCAAATGCGTCAGCGTGGCTGCTAAATTTGCCTTCCCGCGAACGCGTGTTTTCCGGTTTAAGCGGGGCGGGTATCCCTGCGGCCGAGACACAATATTTTTACGACAACAATTCCAATTATTCCAATGTGCCTGTAAAGGGGGACTTAACCGCGATAAAAAGATATCTTAATACAAAGAATAATTATATTCAGACTACTTCGGCCTATGACGCATACGGCAATGAGGTTTCTAAAACCGACGGCAATGGCAATACTACGAAGGCGGACTTTGATCCTTCATATCATGCTTTTCCTGTTTTGTTGACCAATGCCTTGGGCCAGCCTGAAAAAACTTTTTACTATATGTCTTCTGACGCGAAAGGCCTCTTCGGCCAGGTGAAATCAAAGATTGACCCTAATAAAAATGAAACAATCTTTGAATATGACGGTTTTGGCAGGAAAACAAAAATTTCCGGGCCATATGACCTGTATTCAACATATGGCTCGGAATCTTATGAATACGGCATGGGCGGGCCAGGCTCGAATTATATTCTAACCCGCACCACAGAAGTTAGCGGTACTGCCAATCACCTTATAAAAATTGATATTCTGGACGGCCTTGAGAGGGTGATCCAAAACGGCAGGGAAGGCAAAGACGCGCTGATCTATAGTTATGTTACTACTGTCTATAATCCAAGGGGTGAGATCAGTAAGGCCTCGTTGCCTTATTTTAAGGACGGCGGCTTAAGGACAGCATATCATTCTGCCGAGGGGCTTTGCGGGTGGACGCAATACGTTTATGACGCGATCGGCAGGATAACTTCAATTACGAAGCCCGATTCGAGCACGATCAATAACTCTTACGACGGCTGGAGCACAACCATAACCGATGAAAACGGCCATCAAAGGGCCCTTACAAAAGACGCTTACGGCCTATTGTCGCAAGTGAAGGAAAAAAACGGTTCAGAGGAATACTCTACCAATTATAGATACGATTGCTTTGATAATTTTACCCAGATTACGGATCATCTTGGCAATAAATTTGAATTTTTATATGATACCTTAAGGCGCAGGACAAAGATGGTTGATCCTGATTTGGGTACGTGGAGTTATGATTATGATAATAACGGTAATCTCGTGAAGTTTGTTAATGGCGCCGGACAGACCGTTAGTTTTACTTATGACGCGCTTAACCGTCTTACTGCCAAAGATTATTCCACAAGTACCGGGGTCGAAGTAACTTATACTTATGATGAAGGGGCCTCTACAAACGGCATAGGCAGGCGCACCAGCATGAAGGACCTTTCAGGGGCCAGCCGCTGGCAATATGATTTAGAGGGCAGAGCCGTCAAATTAGAGAAGACTGTCGGGGCTGATAATCCTTACGTCGTGCAGTGGAGTTACGATGCAATGGACAGGATTAAGTCCATTATTTTTCCCAACTTAAAAGAAGTAAAATTTACTTATAACAATGCCGGATTGCCTGAATCTATCGATAACTTTGTGCTAGGTACGGATTACAACGCTTCAATGCAGCCGGCCGCGGTTACTTTTTCAAACAATTTTGTTACCAGGTATGGCTATTACCCTGAAAATCAAAGGCTAAAATCCATACTAACCGGATCTCTACAGGATTTAACTTACGTCTACGATAAGGCCGGCAATATAGTAAAAATTACGGATGCGGCGCATTCTTATACCAAGGACTATGCTTATGACGGACTGGACAGGTTGGTTTCGGGAGATGGAAATACTTATGAATATAACGCGATCGGAAATATCATCAAGACAAACGGCGCGGTGCAGAGTTATCACGCTTCAAAAATCCACGCCCTGACTAATGACGGTAAAAACAGCTATGCCTATGACGCCTGCGGCAATATGACGTTCGGCGCCGGCAGAACGATTATTTACGATCCGGAAAACCGTCCAACGAGCATTACCAAAGACGGTATAAAGACCCAGTTTATCTATGACGGTGACGGCAAAAGAGTCAAAAAAATAGTTACCAGCGGTTCATCGGTTACCTCCACTGTTTACATCGAAGATTTATACGAAAAAGAAACCAATAATTAAAAAGCAGGGGGCATTTTGTGGCATTGACACCCCCTTATCCATATGTTATACTTCACTATGTTTTAGGCCATATTCTTGCAGGCTTTTTGGCATGTAGGGACAGAATACTATTCTGTCCCTACAATGATATTTCTTGTAGGGGCGGGTTTAAAACCCGCCCCTACATATGGTGCAGTAAAACGGAACTCTTAATCAATTATGCTTGAAGTCCTAAAGAAACTTAACTGGGTGGATATATTTACTATATTCCTTATATTACGGCTATGTTATATCGCCGTTGATAAAGGCCTGCCTATTGAGATCTCCAAGCTTTTCAGTACGATATTCGCGATTTACCTTTCGCTGCATTATTACCTTGCTTTTGGCGCGATTATGCGCGGCAAGGCCGAGCCCACGGAGATAGCCGCGGATTTCTTTGATCTTGTCGCTTTTGGCCTGCTGTTCGCGGCCGGCTACCTTACTTTTGTAGTCGTACGCAAGGTGTTTTTAAGGGAGCCAAAAGAGGGCGCCGCAACCCTAGTCATTAGGCTGGCATGTATTACCGCGGGTTTAGTCAGAGGTGTACTTTTAGTCAGCCTTATTTCGTATTTGTTATTGATCTCCGGAGTGGATTATTTTAAGAAGAGCGTTATTGAATCCTACTCGGGAAATTATATCGTCAAGGCGGCCCCGGCAACATACGATTTTTTCTGGTATAATATTGTTTCTAAATTCGCGAATAACCAGCAGCACAATCTGTCAATCGCGGAAGTCACGCAGAATATGAATCAATGAAATTATCTTCCTTTTATAAAGCAGTCATAAAATTAGGCAGCCAGCGCGACCCCCGCGGGAAGGGCCGTTTGTATTCCTACGCGGATTCCAGCATTCTTTACGGCCGGGCTGACACTGAAGTAAGCAAAATACTTGTGGGAGTTGATATTGAGGTCGGCGAACTCTTGCTGGCTGATGCCATACGCCAGAGAGAGGGTTTGGACCTGGTTGTAGCGCACCACCCTGAAGGAAGAGCATACGCGTCTTTGTTTAAGGTGATGCAGGTCCAGGTGGACCTTTTGCGGCAAGCAGGCGTTTCGCAAATATTAGCTCAGGAACTTCTTGATGAGCGGATGTCTGAAGTAGAAAGGCGTGTCCTGTCGCAGAACCACACGCGGCCCGTGGATGCCGCCAGGCTCCTGGATCTGCCTTTTATGTGCATGCATACGCCGGCAGACAACCACGTGTATTGGTTCCTCAAGCATTTAATGGATCAAAAAAAGCCGAAGCTGGTCGAGGACATTCTGGATATCCTCGAAGGTATTCCGGAGTACTCTTTGGCCTCGCGGGAGATCGGAACCGGGCCGCGCGTTATCTTGGGCAGCCCGCGCCGGCCGGCCGGAAAGATCCTCTTTGAGATGACCGGCGGCACCGAGGGGCACCGCGATGTATTTGACAAGCTTTATAAGGCCGGGGTCAGAACCCTGGTCTCAATGCATTTAAGCGAAGAGCATTTCAAAAAAGTCAAAGACGCTAATCTCAACGTAGTCATAGCCGGGCATATCTCAAGCGATACGCTTGGGCTTAACCTGCTCTTAGACAGGCTGGAAATCGAGGCGGGGCAGGTTTTTCAGACGGTGGATTGCTCGGGTTTCTGCAGGATTAGACGGAAATAATCTTTCCCTTCGTATGATGTAGGGACAGGTTTAAAACCTGTCCCTACGGTTTTTTTCGCAAATAATTATATTATGGGGCGAATTGCGCAAAACGTATTGGAGGAGATCCTCGGCCGGGTGGACATTGTCGAGCTTATTGCCGGCTATATTCCGTTAAAGCGCTCGGGCCGCAACTTTAAAGCATTATGCCCTTTTCATCACGAGAAGAGCTCATCGTTTATGGTTTCACCCGACCGCCAGATCTTCCACTGCTTTGGCTGCGGCGAGAGCGGCAACGCTTTTAAATTCCTGATGCGTTATGAACGCATGGAATTCCCGGAAGCGGTAGAAGTGCTGGCGCAAAAAGCCGGTGTCCGGTTACCGGAATTCCAAAAGGAAGACAGCGCTGTCAGCAGTTTGATCACTGAACTTTATAAAATAAACGAAGCAAGTGCTTTATTTTATCACGGTAATTTGAATTCTGTCGCCGGGCAGCAGGCCAGGCAATATCTGGTTAAACGCGGCATTAAAGTTGAGACTGCTGTTTTATTCAAGCTTGGTCTGGCGTTAGAGACTTGGGACGGTATAATCACTCATCTGCGCGGCAAGGGTTTCGCGCTGGCTACCCTGGAAAAAGCAGGGCTCATTCTGCCCAGGGACAGCGGCGGTTATTACGACCGTTTCCGCAACCGCATAATTTTTCCGATCAGGGATATTAAATCCCGCGTTCTGGGTTTTGGCGCCAGGATCCTGGATAGTTCTCTGCCCAAGTACGTTAATTCACCGGAAACGCCCATATATACCAAGGGCCGCAATCTTTTCGGCCTGGATCTTTCTAAAGATGCCATCAGGGATAGCGACTGCGCGGTGATCGTAGAGGGTTATCTTGATTTTATTATTCCTTATCAGGCCGGCATCAGGAATATCGTGGCTTCCTCGGGCACTGCCTTAACCCAGGAGCAGGCAAAGCTGATCAAGAGATATACCCATAACGTGGTAGTGGTCTTTGATCCGGATTCTGCCGGTGAAATGGCGGCCTTAAGGAGCCTGGATATTTTTATAGAAGAAGAGATGTCGGTCAAGGTCGCTACACTTCCACAGGGTTTCGACCCCGATCTTTTTGTGCGCGAGTCCGGGCCCGAGGCTTTTAAGGAAAAGATAGATAACGCTCAGAGCCTTTTTGATTATAAGTTAAAAGTTTTAAAGTCGCGGTTTAATGCCGTCGATATTGAAGACAAGGCCAAGATCGCAGGGCTCATGCTCTTAACTATAAACAAGATCAATGATTCCGTTTTAAAATCGGAATACACAAAGAAGCTGGCGCAGGAACTTGATGTTAAAGAAGAAGCGCTGCATGCCGAGATCAAAAAGATGAGCAAGACAGCACCTTCGGCCAAGAGCGCTGAAACGGTTCATCCCAAAGCAGCTCCGGCAAGCCCGGTGGAGAAATTGCTGATCAAGTTGATGCTGGAGCAGACTGAATTGATCCACCGCGTAAAGGACCATCTTGGCCCTGCTGATTTTGCGGATGTCAGGGTGGGCCGGATAATTGAAGCGGTGTTTGAACTCTCGGACAAGGGTAGTGCCATAGAGCCAAGTTTCTTGATGGATCACCTTGGCCAGGAAGATATTTCCCGGCTTATCTGCGAATCGGTATTTCTGCCCGAAGAACTTTCCGGCCAGGACAGGGAAAAACTTTTTGACGACTGCCTGCTGCGCCTGAAACAGGAGAAGGCCAAGACAAAGCGCCTTCGCCTGCATGAAGAGATAAAAACGGCGCAGGGCGCCGGAGACCAGGAAAAGCTGCGCCTGCTTTTGGAAGAATTCCATTTATTAGTTAAAAAACCATAGGATTATATATTTCCTACAGATAGCTGTAGGGGCACGGCATGCCGTGCCCCTACCGGTTCGTAACGGAGGCGGCAAATAATGAAAAAGAAAGAATTTATCACTAAGGAAATGGAGAAGATCATTGCCTTGGGCAGGCGCAAAGGTTACCTTACCTATGACGATGTCAACGGCCTCTTACCTGAAGACCTGACCTCATCGCAGGAGTTGGATCACCTCTTTGGGCTCTTGGGCAATGAAGACATCCAGATCGTGGAGAACGAAGAGGAAAAGGCCGTGGAAAAACAAGCGGCGCTTACTAAATCCGAAGATATGCTTGCCGATCAGCTCAAGGCAGAGGAGCGTTTTATGCCTTTGGATGACCCGGTGAAGATGTATCTCAAGCAGATGGGCTCCATATCGCTCTTGTCGCGGGAAAACGAGCTGGACCTGGCTAAGAAAATAGAGGACGCGGAAGAAAAGTTTAAGCGCGCCGCCCTTGCTTCAAAGTTAGTCCGCGCCTCGGTGTTTGCGGTAGCCCAGGAGATCATTGACGGCAAATTGAATTTTGAGGAAGTGGTAAAAGAGGATATCAAAGTCAAAAAGAAGAATGTCCTTAATAAAATCAAGAATACCGCTAAAAAACTACAGCGCAGCCGCAGCGAAACAAAGAGTATAGATTTCCTGCTGCAGTTTAATTTTACCACTTCGGTCATCGAAGAGGGCGTGCGTAGGTTGATCGGCCTGCTCAAGGAGCTGGATCAGATCAACCGCCGCTGTGATACTAAGGCAGACCGGACCAGGAAACAAGCGGTTTTAATTCAGCTTGACGAGAGTATCTCCAGTATAAAAGAGCAGATGAAGTTGATCAGGTCAACGCACCTGAAATTCAGCCGCACAAAGAAGAAACTGGTGGAGGCTAACCTTCGCCTGGTAGTCAGTATCGCCAAAAAATACACCAACCGCGGATTATCTTTCTTGGACCTTATCCAGGAAGGTAATATCGGACTGATGCGCGCGGTAGAAAAGTTTGAATATAAGAGAGGGTATAAATTCTCCACTTACGCCACCTGGTGGATAAGGCAGGCGATCACCCGTTCCATAGCCGACCAGGCGCGCACCATCAGGATCCCGGTGCATATGACCGAGACCATAAACAAGATCATCCGCTTTTCGCGGGTATTCGTCCAGGAAAACGGCAGGGAACCCCTGCCGGAGGAGATCTCTTACAAGATGCGCCTGCCCCAGGAAAAGGTAAAGTCGATCCTTAAGATCGCCCAGGAACCGATATCTCTGCAGATGCCCATCGGTGATGAGGGGGATACTCATTTCGGGGATTTTATCCAGGACAAAAAAGCTGTGTCCCCTGCAAACGAAACCGTGCGGGCGATGCTTAAAGACGAGATGAATTCCGCTTTAGGCACACTCGCCGACCGTGAGAAGAAGATTCTGGCCCTGCGTTTCGGTATTAACGACGGCTGCTCCCGTACCTTAGAAGAGGTCGGTAATGTATTCAAAGTAACGCGCGAACGCGTGCGCCAGATCGAGGCCAAGGCTTTAAAGAAATTACGCCACCCGACGCGCTCCAGAAGGTTGCGCACATTCCTGGATATGACCCTGGCGCATCAGAGGGAGTATTAAAAAAAATCTGTTAAAAAAACGCAAAAAATATTTGATTTAATATTTTTTGGTGTTATACTTTAAGACATGCTGGTGGCGTTTTTGCTGGAGGTGCAAAAACGCTTATCAATGCGATAGTTGTAAAATTATTCAACCAGAAAGTTGCCAAAAAACATGGTCGACATTCTCTTTTTTTTCTGCCGTAAATAAAGAGGTTAATAAAGGAGTTAAGAAATGGTCATTAAATTACGGAAAATACTATATTTGGTTCTGGCAGGCAGCCTGTTTTTTCAGCAAATTGGCTTTGCACAAATGACCGTAGAATTGAATATTGCCGGATATCTTGCAGGTGTGGGCAGTGGTATGGCAACGGATAAATTCCGGCCGATGCACTTAAGATATTTTGAATTTGATCCCTCACGCGAAGCGTTTAATTTGTTGCTTGATAAAGGCGACGATAAGGATTTGGCAGATTCGGCAATCGAAGAATCTACAAAAGAGCTGATGAAATATTTCTTTATCGGTTTGACGCTTCCTAATGATAGCTTCTGGGTCAATCTGCGGCCGGACACAGAAGAGCAGATTATTGACAGTTATCTGGAGAAAACCGATGCAGGCAAGATCATGCTTGAGGCGGACCTTCGGCTTAAAAAGGATATTGCCGCAATGACTTCGCCTGCAACCCCGGAAGGCAGAGAATATTGGGATAAGCTTTATAAGAAAGCCGAAGAACTCTACGGATCGGATAATGTGACTATTCCGACATTAACGCGTCCCTGGATAGTCCCCGGCGAAATAATTCTAAAAGAATCGCGTAGCGGCGCTTATGTTTATAAAGCCACGCTTAAAGTAATGCTCGAGCAAGACTATCTTAAAGGTTCAACAGCCTACAACTTCAAGGATGAACGCGCTAAAGTTTTAAACGAATATTCTTCCCAGCTTATCCGCGAATTGATCATTCCTAAGCTGACGCGAGAAGTTAACTCCGCGAAAAGATACTCTGCCTTGCGACAGGTTTATTATTCTTTGATCATCAGCCGCTGGTTTAAATTACGCTATGCCGGCACAGGCGGCAGTTACGCTTCGCTTATCGATACCAGAGGCCTGACCGGTCTTATTTCGGAAAAATCCTGGTCAAAGACCGACTATTTCAAGCAATACCAGAAATCTTTTTCAGATGGAGAATACAATATCCAGGAGCCGGTTTATACCCCGACCGGACAAGTTATAAGAAGCTATTTCAGCGGCGGAACGAATCTTACCGCAGGTTTACTGCCAGGTGACGGCAGCGGTGCCGGCGGGAATAATCTGGCCGGAACATTCTCCGGCCTGGGACTCGGACCCGGTGCACTTGCTGATGATCCAAAGATGGCCAGGGTTAGAGTGGCGCCGCAGACGTCCGAAACCGCAGCTGGGCCTCCGTCACCGCAGAATGACAAAGGACAAACCCGCAGGGGGTTTATTATTAGGACGGCCGCTTCCGTTGCCGGAGGCCTGGTGCTTGCGGTAACAGCCGGCTGCAATTTTCTTAATTCTCCTCTTGCCCTACGCCCAGGAGAAACAGTGTTTCAACTTGGCGACATTGACGGTACTAGCAGTGTAAATGGATATGGAGCGGTTGTCAGGAAGTTGGAAAATGAACCGGGTTATGAATTCACTTATACCGGAGTCACTGAAGGCGCGGTTAATGATGCCCCGGAAATAAGGCTTGGACAAAGACGCGGCTATATACAAGCTAATCTTGACGGATATCTGACCTTGTCCGGAGATTTTAATTTGCCTGATAAGCCTAATGTTAGAAAAATAGGGGTTCAGCTGGTATACGAAGCCACGGATGGGGTTAGATACTCGCCTATAGTGGTTACAAATGCTATAGAATCCCATATAATCAAAATTCGTTTGTCAGATTTTTATCGTAGCGCTGCCGAATTAGGAAAAATAGTCGGCATAAACTTGTATATTGGGCATAGGGTCATTCCAAACGACTCTGCCATTATTGGCGCCAACAGGGAAATCCCAGTTGGGGATGTTTTAGGCAATCCTAGAGGCGCAGATTTTAAATTGAGGGGGATAAGCTTTACTCAATCTCGGCCTTTTCTCCCTTCACCAATAATGCAAAACGATAGGCCCGATAGGAATGATTCAACACCGGTTTTGGCAGCTACGGCGATTGCCGTAGCCAGGGATGAGCCTGCGGCTGCTGTTCCTAAGGCGTTAGGCGGTATCGATCTTAAAAAATTACCCATGGCTATTCAGCCGATGGGAAGCCTTACCAGCTTGGATTTTGAGCTGCCTCTATTGAACGAAAAGGAATTAGCTCAGATAGATATCGATTCGGAATCACAACAGATCAAAAGCTTGGTGAAAGCCGATATCCCGCCGTCCAATAAACGAATCACGGAACTGGTCGCCGCCTGCGTTCAAAAGAAAGAGTTTGGCGCACGTGCAGATCACTTACTGTTTTGTTTAGCGGATATCTGCAGATTGCAGGAAGAGAACGCAGATGAAAGCACCCCGGAGTTTAAAAGGGCATTAGTGATTGCCGATGCGCTGGCGTCATAAAATATCAAAAAATCTGTTAAAAAAACCTTGACAGGCCGGGAATGCGTGATATACTTTAGCTGACAATTTGGTAAGCACAGTGTTTGTGCTTAAAGGGAATGAAGCGATGGAGCGTTCTTAAAAGGAACGCTTTTTTGCTTTTCTACCTGATTCGACGTTGAGTAACCGGATAATGACGTCCTTGTAAAGCAGATGTATTGCTTTTAAGGGCGTTTTTTATTGCGCGGACGATGGCGTTCTTTTGCCCTAATTTATTACGGGCGGAGAACGCTTTTTTTATGGAGCTATTTGGAGCTATGCAGGCACAATTTGCCGAACAGATAAAAGCCCTTTCTAAGATCAGCAAGGCGATCACTTCGGATTACTATCTGGAGGATATCCTTCGTCTTATTGTCACGGTTACCGCAGAGGCGCTAGATTCAAATATCTGTTCGCTGATGCTTGTGGATGATAAGACAAAAGAATTAGTGGTACGCGCCACCCAGAGCATAAGCGAAGAATACAATAAAAAAACTCCTCTTAAGATAGGCGAAGGTATTGCCGGCAAAGCGGCGAAAGAGAATCGGCCCATTGCCATAAAAGACGTGACTAAGGAAAAAGAATATAAATATAAGGATATTGCCAAAAAAGAAGGTTTGTGTTCTCTGTTGTGCGTGCCCTTGTCGGTAAAAGGCAAGGTCATCGGTGTGATCAATTGTTATACTTCTAAGCCGCATGATTTCAGCGATGACGAGATCGAGCTTTTGACTACCATTGCCAACCAGGCGGCCATTGCTATTGAAAACACGGAGTTGATCGTAAAAACCAAGGTTATTCAGGAAGAATTAGAGGTGCGTAAGCGTGTGGAGCGCGCCAAGGGAATTTTAATGCGCCAGGAAGGTTTGAACGAAGAAGAAGCATACTTAAAGATCCGTAAATACAGTATGGACAACCGCAAGACCATGCGCGAAGTCGCGGAGGCGATCATCCTTGCGGCGGACATGAAGCAGGCAACAGAAGCTAAGTAGCTATTTGCCCATAGACATATTAGTTGTCGTTAATCCGGGTGGATTGAACATTAGCAATGGGCAAAGTAAAAAGGAGGGTAAAGGTATGAATCTGTGCAGGCCAAACGCGAATGACGCGTTAGGAACGTTCAACCGTTCCAAAAACGTGGTTCCCGGTTCCGGTATTTGTTCCCGTTGTATAGACGGCTGTAAAGGCAATTGTGATGTTTTTAAAGCGACTTTTCGCGGCAGGGAAGTGATCTATCCCGGGCCATTCGGGGATATCACGGCCGGAGCGGATAAAGATTATCCGGTGGATTATTCTCACCTGAATATTCAAGGTTATGCCTTGGGCGCCAAGGGCCTGCCGGGAGATGCCGAAGGTAACCCTGATAACACTAAATTTCCTGATGTCCATACCGAGGTAGAATACGGTTGGGAGAGCAAAATAAAAATGCGCCTGCCGATTTTTACCGGTGCTTTAGGTTCCACCGAGATCGCCCGCAAGAACTGGGAACATTTTGCGGTGGGGGCGGCGATTTCCGGAGTAACGCTGGTCTGCGGTGAAAACGTCTGCGGCATTGGTCCGGGCCTGGAGTTGGATGCCAAGGGTAAGATCAAGAATTCGCCGGAAATGGACCGGCGCATCACTACCTACAAGCGATTCCAGGAAGGTTACGGCGAGATCTTGGTGCAGATGAACGTAGAGGACACGCGTTTGGGTGTGGCCGAATACGTCCGGCGTAAGCATAATCTGCAGACTATCGAGTTGAAATGGGGGCAGGGCGCCAAGTGCATCGGCGGAGAAATAAAGGTAAAGACGCTGGAGCGAGCATTAGAATTGCAGAAGCGCGGATATATCGTTACACCCGATCCGTCTCTGGAGGCAACTCAAAAGGCCTTTAAAGATGGGGCAATTAAAGAATTCGAACGCCACTCGCGCCTGGGTTTTGTTTCCGAGGAATCGTTTTTAGCCGAGATCAAGCGTTTAAGGGATCTGGGTTTTAAACGTATTACCTTAAAGACCGGAGCCTATTCTATGCGTGAACTGGCTATGGCGATTAAATATTCCGCAATGGCTAAAATTGATTTTTTAACTATAGATGGCGCTCCGGGCGGCACAGGGATGAGCCCCTGGAGAATGATGGAGGAGTGGGGA
>Ga0105164_10001294_pt1 | contig 16143 bp, 4 predicted proteins | sample VDWuncwatermetaG_FD_89674 | JGI IMG/M metagenome (GOLD analysis project Ga0105164, IMG submission 89674) | Wastewater microbial communities from Netherlands to study Microbial Dark Matter (Phase II) - VDW unchlorinated drinking water | ecosystem: Environmental > Aquatic > Freshwater > Drinking...
GTTATAATGTTATATATAAAATACCGCATCTCGAGGAAAAATTGGATAAAAGCCTTGAGGCTGCCAGAAATGCCCTTGTAGAGGCCGTAAAAATACACAGGTCCAAAGGCGCTGAATACACGATTGTCTTTGAAGGCAGGGATGAATACGCAGGCATGAATCCCGTAAGACATGACGGCATAAAGCTTATATTTACCAACTCAAAAGAAGAAGCTGACGCCCGCATAGTCACCATGCTGAAGGATTCCTCGAGACCTTCTGATTTTATCATTGTTTCAGACGACAATTTTGTGCGCAATCATGCCAAGGCATTCGGCGCAGGCGGCATTTCAGCGGCGGAATTTTTTAAATGCAATAAAACCAGCAATAGAGGCAATCATGCCGATATTGCATCAGATTATTGCAGAGATTCGCATAAGATAAACGAGGAATTGAAAAAGGTATGGGGCATATGAGAGAGATATTCGGGAAGGTTTTAATTTTTACGTTATTGGCGTCATTTTTTTGCCTGAATTCAGCGCTGGCCATGTCAAACGAGACGGAAACGGCGATTGGCAGGGGCGTTAACGCTAAAGTAGTTAAAAAATACGGCATATTCCAAAATCCCGACGTACAAAAATATGTAGAACATATAGGGTTAAAGATTGTAAGCGCATCTGACAGGCAGGACATCGTATACCACTTTACAATATTAAACAGCAGTGCGATTAACAGCATATCTGTTCCCGGAGGATATGTATATTTAACGAAGGGTATGCTGTTAAAGCTGGAAAATGAGGCGCAATTAGCTGCCGCGCTTGCAACCGAAATAGTCCACATAGCGAAACGTCACGGAATAATAGACATTGAAGAGGCCATGAAATCAGAAACGCCGGCCGTCATCACAAAAAAGGATGCCTTAGACAACGGTATAAATGCTGCCTTTCAGATGGCAGAGGCGGGTTCGGTTAAGGCGCAGCAGACAGAGGCGGACATAAAAGGCGCAGAATATCTCTTACGCGCCGGCTATGACCCCAAGGCAATGATAAAATTTCTGGACGTGATACAAATCGCAGAGAAGCAGAAGCTGTTTTCTATCGTTGATTTTATAAGGATGCACCGCAAGACTACCAAGAGGATAGATGCGGTATGGCGGATGTTGCACGATTTAAAAGTTGCAGACCCGGCTAAATTTGACGCTGCAACCGATAAATTTTACCCTGATAGTTATAAGGAAAACGTACTGATGCCGTTAACCGCAGAAAGTGCCAAGTAGACATGAAGCCGATGGAACGCAAACCGTATAAAGCCGATAGCGATAAGATTAACGAGCTTATCCAGCAGATAGCCGTAAGCTATACTTCAGGCATTGGTGAAGAACTGCTGCGTGAAATGCTGGTGACAATAGCCAAGGTCGGCGAAGAAAAAATGGACATAGGCGATATGAAGCTTATAAATACAACCTTAAAGGAATTAAGATACGCCTTTAAGGTTTTTTCCGCTTACAGAGACAGGCGTAAAGTCACAATATTCGGTTCTGCCAGGACTAAGCCTTCTGCCAGAGAGTATAAGATCGCGGAGGCATTTGCCAGGACAGCGGCTAATAACGGTTTTCTTGTCATTACAGGCAGCGGCCCGGGCATTATGGAGGCAGGCAATAAAGGCGCAGGCACAGCGCACAGCTTTGGCGTAAATATAAGGGTTCCGTTTGAGCAGCAGCCTAATCCTTATATTGCATGTGATTCAAAACTGATTAATTTCAAGTACTTTTTTACCAGAAAGCTGATGTTTATAAAAGAGTCAGATGCAACAGTACTTTTTCCAGGCGGTTTCGGCACTATGGACGAAGGTTTTGAGGTTATTACACTTTTTCAGACCGGCAAATGCAGGCCAAGGCCGATTATCATGCTGGAGCCCGAAGGAGGCACATATTGGAAAAAATGGCTGGCCTTTATCAAAAAAGGCCTGTTTGATATGGGCTATATATCAAAAGATGACTTGAAAATTTTTAAGATAATGTACAGTGTGGATAAGGCTATGAATGATATAAATCTTTTCTATAAAAACTACCATTCAATCCGCTATGTCAGAGATATTACCGTTATTCGGTTAAATAAAGATATACCTGATAAAACAATTAACTTGATAAAAAGCGAGTTTAAGGATATATTATTAGAGGGGCCGGAAAAAACCGGACCATTGGACTGGGAAGTGCATAATAATGAGTACTTGGAGCTGCCGCGCATAAAGATGCTGTTTAACAGGCATGACTTTGGCAGGTTGAAGGAGCTGCTAGACTGTATCAATATCAGCTATTAGGCAAAATAAGTGTAAAATTTTGGGAATATTTGGAGATTTGAGTTGTTATGGATAATAGAAGCGATGACATTTTGCTTCAAAAGGCCAGAGAAGGCGATAAAGCTGCCTTTGAGGCCTTTTATCAGAAGTATAAAGGCCAGATATTTAACTTTACATACCGTTTTTTGAATAATTACGAGCTGGCTGAAGAGATTACCCAGGAAACATTTATAAGTGCTTATACGCATCTGGATAAGTACAGTGAAATGGGTAAGCCGCTTGCATGGTTTTATACTATAGCAGGCAACCTCTGCAAGAATGCCTTAAAAAGCAAAAATATAAGGGCAGAGGTCTCTTTAGACGCCCCTTTGAAAGATTCTGACGGCCAGCTTAATATGCTTGATGTATTAGAGAATTCAAAGGATCGTCCTGAAATAACGATTCGCAGCAAGGAGCTTGTAAGAAAAATACAGGAAGCCATAGATTCATTACCTATAGAATATAAGGAAATACTGCTTTTATGCGATATACAGGGCCAATCTTATCAGGATGTAGCGCAAATATTAGGGTTAAAATCAGCTACAGTCGGTTCAAGGCTGTTTAGGGCCAGAAAAAGAGTAGGAAAGAAATTGGCTCTATTATACAAGGAGAAACCTAAAAAATGGTTAAGCTGGAAAGATGCAAATTTGCTTCAAAAAGACTTTCCTTCTACCTAGATGGACAGCTGTCTGACAAGGGAAGAATTATAGTAGAAAAACACCTGCTCAAGTGTAAGTATTGCCAAAAAGAGATCATATTGCTTCGCAACGCCAGGCTTATAGTAAGGTCATTTTCAACAGTAAAATTCCCGCCAAGGTTAGATAAGCATTTCAGCAGCATACTGCATAAAAAAACAAATTAGACCGTATCATCGTAAGTATAATTTTATCAATATGTTACATAACTATATCATATAGATAATACTGTATCAAAACAATATCATTTTGAATTTCTGCATTGCTTCATAATATCCAGAACCATAGGCATTAAGTATGGCTAGCTTTCGTTTTTTTAACAAATCTCTTATATATTATCATATAACATATATAAAAGAAAAATGAAAAAAATCGGGAATATTTTCGATTTTCAGTTGTTATAGTAGTAGAGAAAAGCAAGTTTTTAAATGTATTTTAAGAAGTTGTAGCGCTTGACAAGATAATAGGTATAAAAAGTAACAGGCCCCGATAAAGGCAAACCACGATTAATCGTGGGACGCAAAGTCACGGGCCCCGCCAGCATCGATTGTTTTTGCATAGTTAACTTAGGGGTAGCCGGATTACCAAAAGGTTTGACAGTTTGGAATTCTTGGTAATCCGGTTTTTTTATGATATATATTATCAATATTAACATAGGAACAAAATATAGAAATACCAGTCTTTTAGTTCAGGGAAAATTGAAAATGATGAATTAAAGGACGTTTTAAATTGCCTCTTTTTTTGAATGTTTAAGAAGTAGCTTCAAAGAGGGTAAAGCAAATGAAAAAGCAAGATGAAATAAAAAATTCAATATATATACCATGGCAGCAACGACATAAGCTATTATTAAGAATAGTAGCTTCTATAGTGGTCGTTGCTTTTGTTTTTACGCAGACAGGTATATCACGCGTTTACGCATATAACGATAAGCCGGAACTGAATCCAAGTCAGGTCACAAAAGAGCGTACAGGGTATTTGGGCTTAGAGGCTTTTAGAGAAAACAAAAAACTTGAATTGCAGGAATTGGAGCAGAGGAGAAAAGCGGAACAGCAGAGAAGCATAGCGCCTGCAGTCGCCCAATATTCATTAGATAAATCAATGTACGGCAACAATCCCGCGGAGAATAACTACGGAATTTATACAGAGCGCCTCATGGCGCAGCAGTCGATAGTGCAGGAAGTGATGCGTATACAGTCCTTGTTTGGGCAGGATCATATAACATACGCTGATGGCATGAGAGTTAATTTTGATCCGTTTTCAGGTTTGACTACAAGCATACTGCATGAACGCATTGATGACGGGCACGGCAACATATCTTTAAGAGACACCTATTGCATGCATTACAACGATAAGAGATTGCTCGTAAGCTATGCCTCTAAGACGACCGCGCCGACCGGCATTGTAACAGAAGTCAAGATGACAAATATACAGTACACGCCGGATTCTGTTTTTTACGCCACTGACAAAACAAACGCGAACAAGCTCATCACGTCCTACAATGAAGAAGTGAAGACCTACGGCGAAGCCGGTTCGGGAAAGCAGCCTGTGACAGAGGAATTTACGCATTCGATATCGCAGCAAAAGAGCGAAAACGGCCGGTTGATGGAATATGTCGATCAGGTTAAAGACTCAACCGGAAACGTTGTGCAGACGGTTAAAGTTGGCCAGATGATATACGATAAAGATAATCATCTGACAAGCTATCATCAGCAGACGATTTCCGGGACAAACGGCCCTGTCATAAAAGACGAAACTGTAAATGTGCCGAATAATCAGGACCCCTCTAAAATTATCCAGGATGGCCTAAAGAGCGCTTTCGAAGATCTAACTCAAAAAACCTTAGATTCATCAGGCAGCATAGTTCAAACTGCCACAAGGCAAAATTTAGCCTTTGACAACAGCGGCAATCTGAAAAGTTTTACATTGGTTACAAAAGATGCTTACGGCAATATAGTTTCGTCTCTGAATTTTACTGTTACGGAAATTACCCAGAATGCGGCAGCAAATAAGGTTGTTAAGTCAACAGCGCAACAAGTAAACCCTGTGGGCCCAGAACCTGTTACTTACGGATTAGAAGATGAATACTCGCCTGATTTAAAATTGGTAAGTTCAAAAATAACGTTGCCTGCGCCTTCAAAGAGCCAGGCCGCAGCCGGCGCAATAGAGCCTGTTTCGCAAACAGTGACGGATGCTCAAGGCAGGACAATCGCAGCAATTGAACAGACTAACGTTATCAAAGATGGAACCGGAAGGATTTTATCTTATACAGAGACGACAAAATATAATGATGGGACAATTTCAACCAGCCGCATAAGCGGCATAATATATGATGAAAACGGGAATAAGATCGGTTACTCCGAAATAAAGACATCAATCCAGCCTCAAGCCGCCGGGATAAGCACCAACTCAAACAGAGAGGTCTGGGGCATGGTTTACAGCGGCAAGAATATGACGGAGTTTCATGAGAAGGGTTGGGTAGAGGGTAAGGGTAATTATGAATTATACAGGACTAATATTACCTACAATTCGGCTCTGTTCGTCACTTCTTACCATGAGGTTTATATAGACAATTTCGGCAACACGACTACGACAGATTGGCAGGGCGCATATACTGCCAACAATAATAGCGGGAAGCTGAATTATTACAAGCAGACAGTGACGGATAATTTTGGAGATCCGGCTATAACCGAGTGGACGGCTATTAGTTTTACGCCTGACAAGTACCAGGATGTCGTAGAATATACCAAAATTGATACTGATGCTCAAGGCAATAAGACAACAATCCACAGATCAGGCGCAGAATATGATTCCAGAGGGCTGTTGCAAAAATATCATGAAGATGTTGCTGATTCATCCGGAAACGAATATACGATTGACTGGGGCGGCGCAAGCTATAACGCACTCTGGCAGCTTACTGGATATCACGAAGTAGAAAAAGACGCAAGCGGCGCCGTTTTAAGTGATACGGTACGGTCAGAATCAGTTTACGATAAGCTGCAGAGGCTTGTAAAGTATAGAGAAGATATAACAGATGAAAATAATAATAAGACAACTAAAATATGGAATGCTGACGATTACACAGATTTGAGCCAGCTGAAGGCTTATCACCAAACAACGGCTTCAACAGATTCTCCCGGCCTCGTAACAAATGAAGTCGGGCAGAATATGACTTATGATGAGCTCGGCAGGATGGAGGCATCAAGCGATGTTACCACAACAACAGGCACAGACAATTCAGGGCAAAATGTTAACTACACTGAAACCGTAACCAGAACCGCAGGCGAGCGCGATTCAGCGCATAAGGGCTGGTCAACCGGCTATAGAGAGATAACGCAGCAATTCGGCGCTTCTCTTAATGTTACATCAACATCAATAGTAGAATATGCGCTGAATGAAAACGGCAAGATAACCGGCCAGACAGAAACGCTCCGCACCCAAGCAGATGAAAATAATGACGGCGTGCTTGATCTGGATCATATAGTAGTTACCGCAAGGGCCGGCATGGTTTATTCGTCAGGCAGATTGGTGGGTTATACCGATTCAATAGTAGATTCAGCAGCTCCGGGCAATTCAATCCAAAGAAAAGTCGATAACATATCTTATGATCTTTCAGGCCTTACTATGCGTTCGCATCAGATTGAAACCGATGCGCAGGGCCTTACCACAGATAAAATTATACGGAATATGGCTTATGACGGCAGAAAACGGCTGGCAGGTTTTGATCAAACAGAAATCATAGATTCGGAGGATGGGCTTGGCAATTCGATTAAGCTCAAGACAAATCTTAAAAGAACAGGAACGATATACAATGCTCTAAATCAGATAGTATCCTATAAAGAAACTACCACAGCTTCTGACAGCAGTTCTATAAAGGAAATATCTTATACAAACATGAGTTATAATACGGCAGGGCTTAATTACGGATATGCCCAGTCTACCCATTCCTATGACCCGTCGGGTAACTACAATGTTACTTTAACCGAACAGCGTTTATCCACTTCCTATAATATACAAGGCCAGGCATCTGCTTATTCGAATATAGATACCGGCACAGACGCACCAGCCGAGACTACAACAATCGATATCACAGGTATAACCTATGATTCCTGGGGCAGGACTGCCGGCTTCAGGCAGCATAACCACGTAGAAGGCGTAAACGAAGATATAACTCAATCAGATATTGTTTATAATGATAAAGGCTCCGTAGTAATTGACGGGGTTAGTTTTGATATAAAGGAATTAAGCGGATATAAGAGTCAGGCAATAACCTCCGGCACAGACGGTTTAAATAATCTGCAATACGCCAACACAGTAGTGCGTTCTGATATGAAATTTAATAAATTGGGCCAGCTTACGTATTATAAGGAAGAGGCTAATGCAAATGACGCGCCAGGCAAATGGATAGAAACCGAATGGGCTGCCATCGGCTACGATGTTAACGGCAGGCTTTATTCATATAAACAAGTTGATCGTTCCATAAGCAAAGATACAAGTAAAGCGCCTGTTTTGGATTTAACGCGCACTACAACAAGATCTAAAACATTCTATAACGGATTCGGCCAGGTTAAGGCGTACCGCCAGACAATACTTTCGACTGACGCGCCGGGCAATGTAACTACAGTCGATATGGGCGGCATGGTATATGATGCCAGGGGCCATCTGAACGCATATCATGAAGTCAGCACAGATGTTCAGGGCCTGACTATGACAAAAGACGTGGCTAATATGCTTTATGATGTTGCAGGAAGAAATTCAGGATATACGGAAGTTGCTCATACATCAGGCGCTGATCAGAACGGAAATTCAATAAATGTTACCGCTACTACAGTAAGGAGCAATATAAAGTATAACGGGTTAAACCAGACACTTAAATACCACGATAATATTACCACGTCTGACACAGATCTAATTAAAGATGTGGACTGGCAGGTTTTAGACAATGGTTTTTATGATAACGGTTTGATAAAAGGATATACCGAAATCACCCGCGAAACAGGCAAAAATGAAGAAGGCGAAGTTAACGTAACAAACACTACCGCAAGAACAGGCATCATTTATAACTCACTCGGCCAGATGACAAATTATACCGATACAATAAATACCTCTGACAAGCCTGACGTTGTCACTGTGCGGACATTATCAGGCATGGTTTATGACAGCGTTGCGCACCTTGCGGGTTATACGCAGGACAATCATACAACTTCAACCAGCGGCCAACTGGATTATCATGAAGTAACAACAAGAACAAACGGAGAATTTAACGGCAGAGGCTATCTTACCGGTTATACGGAGACAGTGCGCAGTTACGGGGACGCAAACGGAGACGGTGTACCTGATCTGGATGTGACAATCACGGCATATCGCTCCGGCATAAAGTATAATGAATTATCCCAAATGATTTATTACCACGATTTGACACAGTCAACAGATACCCCTGATAAGAGAAATGAAATCGACTGGTATGCCGGGTCGTTCGATTCTTCAGGCAGAAATTATTCCTACAGACAGGTTACGCGCAGCTTTAGCGTAATTGACAATAGCGCATTAGATAACACAATTACTACGAAGAGGACCAAGACAATATATAACGGCTTCGGCCAGGTCAAAGATTACAGCGAAGAAATTTACTCGCAGGATTCGCCCGGCCTCGTGAATATAGTTAAAAGAGAAAATATATATTATGACATAAGAGAGATGGCCAGAGGATATCAGGAGATAAATATAAAACAGGACATCCAGACAAAAGGCGCTGATTATAATGAGCAAACCGATACAAAACGTTCCCTTATCGAATATAACAGCCTCGGACAAAACATTTATTATCACCAGACAAACACATCAAACGCCTCGCCAAATCTTTTGACAACCGAAGACTGGTATGCGGACAAATATAATACCTTAAATCAGATAGTGGCCTACCATACTCATGCAGTTGAGTCAGGTTTAGGCGGTTTAACCGCGCTTAACAAATCTATAGATACGACTCGTATTGACACAGAGTATAATTCAGTAGGCCTTATGGATTATTATAATCAGAACATAGTTTCAAATGACGCGGATCATAAGATAATAAATGAAAAATGGGATGCAGGTAAAACTCCGGGCGCAGGCGGATACAACAACCTGGGCCAGGTTATAAAGTACACACTTATAACTACAGAGACATCTACAGACGGCGCAGACAATAAGCTTAATAAAGTAACAACTACCGTAAGGACTATGGGTTCTTCCGGCGGCAGCGGCTATGATGATAAGGGAAGGCTTGTATCTTACAGAGATATAATTATTTCCAACGACTCACCGAACATGACAACGGAAGTTTTCTTCTATGACTCGAAATATAATACTTACGGGCAATACAAGGAATATAAACAAAAAACTATAGTGACAGGCGCAGATTCCGCTGCAGGCGCTGCAATAGATTTACAGACGAATGTTTATAAACACGATATAGGATACGACAATTTCGGCAGGGCCGGCGCGTACATACAGGAATTTACGACTCAAACGGCGCCGGATAAAATAGAAATTACTGACTGGCGTTCGGATGGATATAATTCGCTCGGCCAGATAACAGGTTATTATGAAGACGTTCGGTCAACAGATAACATAAGCCAGGCATTAAATTCGACGGTTCATAACCACAGGACCGGTATGCAATACACAGGCACAGGTTTATTAAAGTATTATCATCAAACATCTATATCAGACGCTTCAGTCAATCTGACAACAACAGAAGACTGGTATGCGGATGCAGCTGATTCCTACAATAACTTAGGCCAGCTTATAAAATACCGCACGCATGCATCAGAAAGCGGCGTTGACAACGCAAGCGTATTAAACAAAACCACAGACGTCACTCGCATCGATACACATTACAATCTGCTCGGGCTCTCGGATTATTACGAACAGGAAACAGTGTCCAGCGACGCAGACCATAAGATCGTAAATGAAAAGTGGGATGCCGGAAAGACAATCGGTGCAGGCGGATACAATAATTTAGGGCAGCTGATAAAATATACGCTTGTAACAGTTGAAAAGTCAACTGACGGCGCAGACAGCCAGCTTAATAAAGTAACGACTAGCGTAAGGACAATGGGTTATAACGATCTGCCCGGCTATGATAAATACGGAAGATTATTTTCTTACCATGACTCTGTCGTTTCTAATGACGCGGCTCTTAAGACAACCGATACCTATATGTATAATATAGGCTACGACGCGTTAGGGAATATTTACAGCTATATTCAGACCACAAAAGAAACCGGCACTGATACGGTAAATAATTCCGAGATAAATTTAAGGACAGATGTAAAAAGAGCCACTACTAACTATGATTCGCTTGGCAGGGTTTCATATTATCGCGAGGAAACAGTTTCAAGCGCCGCGCCGGGCAAAACAGACACTACAGAATGGACAGGTGGCGCATATACCTATAATAATTTAGGCCGATTAACCGACTATACGCAAACAGTGCATTCGCTTGGCGTTGATCTTGCCGGGCAGGTAATCCTTGACACTCTGACTACAACACACAGGGCCGGCATAACTTATACGAATTCAGGTTTAATCTCGCACTATGCGGAAATAACCAATTCAAGCGCAGCGCCTAATCTGACAACCACAGAGATATGGGACGCCGATGAATATAATAATGTAGGCCAGATTGTAAGATACCACTATACTGATACACAGAAAGGCACAGACGGAGCAAATACCCTTAATGAATCGACAACCACTTACAGAACAATATCATCTGCCGCAGGCAGCGGTTACGACAATTTCGGCAGAGTAATTTCTTATTATGATAAAAGCACTTCGGCCGATGCGCCGGATAAAATAACGGCCATTTCCTGGAAGGCGGATCAATTTAATACTTTAGGCCAGGTAATTCAATATACCGAGTCAACTCATGATACAGGCATGGATAACAATGGCACGCCTGGCGATACGTCTGATGATTTTGCTGTAGATAAATTGACAAAATTTACGCGTACGAGCGGATATAATGATAAAGGCCAACTCGTTAATTATTATGACTCAATTTACACCAATGATACTCCGGACAAGATGCAGTATGTATCATGGTCCAGCGACGGCTACAATACCTTGGGCCAGTTAAACGGGTATACTCAATCTACGCTGGATAAAGGCGCAGACGGCGCTATGGTTTTGAATAAAATATCTGTTACGCACAGGGAATTTTTCCAAGGCCTGGCCAGCGGTTATAATAAACTGGGCCAGGTCGTGGATTATCGCGAGACCGCGACAGACAGCGGCTCATCGCAAAAAACAACTATCAATTATTGGCATGGCAGCTACAATCTTTTAGGCCAAGTCAGCGGTTATACGCAGTCTACTGTTGAAAAAGGCGAATATACGGATAGCCAAGGCATGGCACAGGGTTTAAGCCTTACTACCAAAACAATACGTTCAGGCGTAGAATACACCTCAACAGGACTAATGAAGAGCTATCATGATATAGTGACTTCCAGCGACGCATCCACAAAGACCGCGGATATTGTTTGGACTGCGACAGGGTATAATAATTTAGGGTTAGTAACAGGTTCGACAGAAGTGGATACCTACAGCGGGATAGCCGAGGACAATAATATAAATTATACTTTAACAACTACAAAGTCAAATATGGCGTATTTTGGCACAGGCCAGCTGAAGGCTTATCACGAGGAGACAAAACAGGTAGATAATAATAATTTAGCCAACCCCGCTCAAAACTCCATAAAAGATGTTACTGACACCAGATACAATACATTCGGCCAGATTCAGGGCTATCTCGAAGTAGTAACAACATCATCTATAAACCCGCAAAACAACCAGGTTACCAAAACAAGGACACAGACACTATTAGGCACGCCAGGCGGCGGAGAAATGACATATAACGGCTTCGGCCAGCTTATTTCATACAAACAGCACCAAGATACGGCATCCTGGTTTGGCGATGTAGGCGCAGGCACCGAGTTGGATGACATCACGACAGATACTATATGGTCTGGCGGAACCTATAATAATTTCGGCCAAACGCTTGGTTATACCGAAGAAGTGCTGACAGTATCGCGCGATATCCAGACACAGCAAATAATGACAACAGATGTAGTAACTGCCAGATCGTCAATGGCATATAATGAGGTTGGGCTGGTAAGCGGTTATACTGACATAATAAAATCAAGTTCAGCGGCCGATTTAACGACCACTGTCAAAAGAAGCAATATGGCCTATAATACATTAGCGCAGTTAACAAGCTACAGCGAAGAGCGCAAAGACCAGAATGGCATTACATATACGCAAAGGACAGGCATCAAATATAACAGCAATAACCAGATTCTGTATTATAAGGATAGTATCACTACAAATGCCGCACCGAATAATACGGTTGAAGATGTCTGGTATGCGGGAGCCGTTGAAGGCGGCTTGCAGTATGATTATCTTCAGAGATTAACAGGTTACAGAGAAACCGTACATACAATAGGCAAAGATGATAATGGCGCGACAACGCTGGATACTACAAGCGCTACCACAAGAACTTATGACGGTTATAACGCCTTTGGCCAGGTTACCGGTTATACGGATATAATAGTATCAGACGCCAGCGAAGGCGTCACCACTACAAAAGTTATGACAGGCTTAAATTATAACTCATCAGGCCTTATGGCAGCTTATACTGAAATAACGACCGATAAAGATACCGCAACAAACGGCGCAGCGTATAATCTTGTCACCAAAGCGCAGCGCAGCTCAATCGCCTACAACGGGCTAAGCCAGATTATTAATTATCACGATGTGATAACAACAAGCGCTGACAGCATAACCACAACAAAAGATCTGTCGCAGGTTTATGATGCCTTCGGCAGGCTGTCAGCATATACGGAAATAAGCAGTAAGCAGGGCATTTCAACTACAACAGCAAGAACTAATATTACTTATGATGCGTGCGGCCAGACGGCCGGCTATGAAGATGTTATTAAAACGAGCGCATATGATTTAGTTACAACGCGCAAGGTAGGCGTGCAATATTCAGACGCAATTAAATATGATTTAAGGGGCAGGATACTGGATTATAGAGAGATTGTTACTGAAACCGGCATTGCCGCAAACGCAGATGTATTAAATTCAGTAAATATAAATCATAGAAGCAGCATTGTATATAATACATTCGGCCAGATGGCCGGCTATACCGATACTTCAGTCAGCCCGACAGCATCGCCTGATTTGATAACACAGACAGATACATCAGGCACTAAATATGACATATACGGACGCGTTATTTATTATGAGCAGGTTACCATAGAATCGGATAAATCTTCTGACAAGGAATATGTGCGCACAGAAACGCAGCGTTGGATAGCAGCAGACGGTTATAACGCGCAAGGCCAGATGGTATCTTTCAAAGACGTTATCAAATCATCCGCAAGCCCGGATTTGGTGACAGTGGAAATGCGAAATAATATTTCTTATGATGCATCGGGCCGTATGACTGGTTTTACGCAAACCGCTGAAAGTTATCATAAAGATTTTGCGGCAAATCCCGCCAGCGGGCCATTATACAGCTATACAACTATGCAAAAAGAGGTTAGCCGCTATAACAATTTAGGCCAGATTATCGATTACAGGGATACCATAGACGGCATTACTTTAAAAACTGTCACAAATTCAAGATATAACGCAGCCGGGCAAATTACATATTATAAGGAAAATGATATAGAATCAGAGAAAGATGTTATCGCTAATATAAAACAAAATGCCGATTACGTTGTTCCGGAAGGTATACATTATATCAATACTGATTCTGAAAGATACATCGGCAAAGACGCAGCAGGTTACGATTCGCTCGGCCGCATAAGCAATTATGAAGATATCAGCGTAAATCATTCAGCTGCCAGCGCATTAATTACGACAAAGACAATGCGGGCAGTTGTATATAATAAGGAAGGGCAGATGGTTGGTTTTAGCCTGTCTACCGTTGAACAGAATAGCGGAACTGCCGCACCCGGCGAACAAATATATGTAGCCACTGATACAAATAGGATTGCAGCCGGCACTGTTTATAATTCTTTAGGCCAGATAGAGAAATATCAAGAGATGACGATTAATGAAACCGCCTCGCCTGATTTAGTTACCACTGTTACAATGGACGGTATTAAATATTACCAAGACGGCAAGATGAAGGAATATATACAAACAGAGCAGAATTGCGATAAGCTTGTGCAACAGGCAATAGACAGCGGCGCAGATGTGGCTGCTTTGGAAAGCCGGTATAATAATCAGCTGTTAAATACTGTCACTACTACTCACAGATGGATCGGTCAATATAATAATTTCGGTTCAATAACCGATTATTATGAAACAGTCGCATCAAGCGCCACGCCCAATCTGTTGACGGAGCGTTATATGTCCGGCATTGTTTATAATACCGCAGGCCAGGAGAGTATGTATAAGGAAAGGCTGATAGAAAGGGATAAAGACTGGACCGCTGGATCTGATAAGTTATATGTAAAAACAAGCAATGATAAAGACGATATGAAATATAACAATTTAGGCCAGGTGAACAGTTTTCAGCATACCATTGTGATTACAAGGACAGATGCGCCTGATTTAGTTACAGAGCGTTCTGTGACAAACATAGTTTATAACGCGGCAAATCAGCAACTGAGCTTCCACCAGCAGGATTTAGATTATGAATTCAGCCGGACAGATACTAATTTAAGATATAAAAATCCGCCTTCGCAGCCATATGATCCCGCAGCGCCTCCTGATAATAATATATTAAATCCCAACGTGTTTCATGCAACTATAGTTACAGACCGCCTTGTGAGCGCATATAACACAACCGGCCAGCTTAAAGGCTATACAGACGTTGTAGTAAATCAGACTGCTTCGCCTGATCTGACTACAACGAGCGTTGTTACTGACACTACATATTGGGCTACAGGTTTAACGCAGGGATACAATGAATTGCAGCATCAAGTGGATTCTGCGGCAGGTTTATCTGTTTTGGATTTAACCACGCAGATTACGCGTTCAAATATGACGTATGACAACTACGGCCAGTTAGGGTGGCTGTTAGTTTCATATGCAGAAGTTAATACGACAGCGCAGGCTACCGGCGGGACAACAACCGTTGAATGGGGCGCAACCCCCGGCAAGGCTGCATATAATAGTCTGGGCCAGTTAATAAGTTATACAGAAGTATCAGGTCAGGTTATCAGGGACGCATCCGGCAACGTCATACAAAATGTTACAATTACCACAACAAGGAATAATGTTTCTTATAACGCACTTGGCAATATAACCGGATATGACGAAATTGTAACAAGCACCGCGAGCCCGCAGCTTGAAACAGATAAGCATGTTACAAATATGCGGTACAACATTAAAGGCCAATTAATGCATCAGGAAGAAACTGATGTTGCAAAGGATAAAAATTGGGCTGCTGGTTCCGGCTTGTATTACGTAAGCACAACTACCGTAAGAGATATCAGCGCGCTTACCGGTTATAATACGCTCGGGCAGTTGATTAATTACACTGATATAATTACCAGTTCAAGCGCGCCTAATCTGGTTGAGAATAAAACCATATCGATTACGTATAACAGCCTTGGCCAGAATAATACGTACACAGAGGTAAACATAGAAACAGATCCTACCGGATATTATTTAAAGACAACAACAACGCGCGCCGGCATCAATGGTATAGGCGGAATGTTGTATGATGTAAGGAGCGGGGAATTAATCGGATATACAGAGACAGTAAGGAAAGAAGGCATTAATTTAGCCGAGACTACAACTACAACAAGAACCAACATCACCTACACAACGCTCGGCTTCATTAATACCTATACAGATACAGTCGCATCAACCGCAACACCTGGCTTAACATCAGTAATAAACTTCACAGCCAATACCTATAATAATCTCGGACAGCTGACCGGCTACACTGATGTAACAACTGATTCCGGCACAAACTACAATGTCACAACAACCACAACACGTTCAAACATCATCTACAACTCCTTCGGCCAGATGGCTTCTTACCATGATTTTACAATAAAGTCAGGCCAGGCTGATACAACAACAGACAGAACCAACATAACCTACACAACACTCGGCTTAATCA
>Ga0105164_10001295_pt1 | contig 16132 bp, 15 predicted proteins | sample VDWuncwatermetaG_FD_89674 | JGI IMG/M metagenome (GOLD analysis project Ga0105164, IMG submission 89674) | Wastewater microbial communities from Netherlands to study Microbial Dark Matter (Phase II) - VDW unchlorinated drinking water | ecosystem: Environmental > Aquatic > Freshwater > Drinking...
ATTTTGAGCGAGGCGAAGCAAAAATTTTGAGGCATATACAGGTATCTGGCGAAAAATTTTTGCAAAGCCGTAGCCAAAATATGGAAATTGCAGTAGAAAAGTTATTACGCAGCAGGTCTATTAGTAATTAGAATTTTGAAAGATTTTAATAAAAAATAGGAATTAAAAGAAATCCGATCATTCCAAGCATAGTTATCACACTTATCACAACCCAAATATAATAAATTTTTTTTTGCTTTTTTTTGTTCATAATTTAAAGTTTATAATTAATCTGTCCACTGCTTGCTTTTTGGCAGACAAGGTAAAATAAATATGAGCGACGAATATTTAATAAAAAAAGACACAGGTCAATTATTTTTCAGAAAAGTCATTTTAAGTATGCCGTTTCTTATTATTCTTTTTATTATATTTATTTTGTTTTCAATATCAACAGCGCGTGTTTATTTTCAAAGCAATAAAATTTATAATGCTAAAATATTAAAGGAAGAAGAATTTAAAAAAGAAGAAGAAAAAAATAAGGAATTAAATCAAAAAATCGCGGAGTTAAGGAGCGAAGAAGGCGTGGAAAAACAATTGCGTGAAAAGTTCCAGATTAAAAAAGCAGGAGAAGAAGTGGTGGTATTTGTAAATCCTAAAAGTAATAATAATGAAGAAAATAAGAACAGTAAAAATTTTATAAGCAGATTTGTTAGTTGGATTTTTAATAGGTAATTTTTTTTGTTAATTTTTTATGAATAAGATAAAAGAAATTAAAAACGGAGAAATTGAAAAAAATAAAGTTGTTCAAAATACTCCTGAAAAAATTGATGAAAAGTTATTGTTGTCTCGTCGCGAATTTTTAGAATTATCAAGTAAAACATTTTTGCTTAGAAGTTTTTTTCCTGTTGATTTTTTAAAGAAGTTATTTACAAAAAAAGAGATCGTAAAAACAGCGGATTCTTATGAAATAAAATCTGATTTTTATGAAAAAGAAATCGATAAAATTCAAAAAGATATTATTAATGATAAAAAAGAAAGAGTTTTTGGTTATTTTGCGAAAAAAACAAAAGTTGGTAAATTGATAATGCCAGATGAAAAATTTCTTGAATATAATACTATGTCAAACGCCTTAAGAGTGTTTATGCCATTAGAATTGATAAAAGATGAAATTATAAATAATTCTTATGAACAAACGAAATTGATACACACTCATCCTCTCTCGAGTTATTTAGCGGGAGGAATTTTGAATTTTTTAGAAGTTGAAAAAATAAGAAACGGTGAAATAAAATCGCCGCCTATGCCGCCGAGTTTTATAGATATTTCTAATGCGATGCAAAGAATAAGTTTTTGGGGAAAAGAAATAAATGAAAAAATTAAAATAGAAAATGAAGTTATAGATTCAACCGGAGTATGGAATTACTCTATAATTGATTCGGAAAATGATTTTATAAAAAAATATTTAGATTATATAAAAACGGCTGAAAATTTAAATCTTTTTTTATCTAAAGAGGAAATGGAAGTATTAAAGAAATTTGGCGAAGAACATCCTGATTTGCTTTTATCTTTAAGCACTTTAATGTTTCCAGATATTGCGGAACAAAATCCTGAAATTTATAAAATTTTGATAAAACTTTCTGATATTTTTGCAGAAAAATCAAAAAATATTGGAAATGAAAATTTATTATTTATTGATGAAATAGAAAAATTGGGTATGGAAATCGCTGGAAATGCGGGTGAGTCAAATGTGATGTTAGAAAAAAGAAAAAAAGATATTGATGTTTTTATTAAATCTTGGGTAAAAAAAGGAGTTAAGATAATATATAAGTTAATTAGACCTACTGAATAAAGATTCTCGTAGCGAAATTTTATCAAAACGAAGCAAAAATTATGAAGCATATATAACATATCTGTTGAATAATTTTTGTAAAGTTGTAGCCTGCCTTCATTAAAATTACGGCAAGACAAACCGAAATATAAAAATTGCAGTAGAAAAATCTTTATTTAGTAGGTCTATTTATTAAAATTTTTAGCGAGTATAGTTCAGTGGTAAAATGGTTGCTTCCCAAGCAACAGACGCGAGTTCGATTCTCGCTACTCGCAAAATTAGATTGTTAATTTTGTGAGTAGAGCAAGCAAACTGCTTTGCTTGCGTCGGGAATCGAAAGCCGCAGCGTTGCGCGAGTTTGCCATAGCGAAGCGGAGGCAAGGCGAGCGCCGCGAGGCGGGGTAGCGAAAAATTTCCGTTAGGAAATTTATTTGCGACCGATTCTCGCTACTCGCAAAATGAATATATGAATAATATTGATCAAAAAAAATTTGAAGAAACAAAAAAAACGCCATTTTTGGCGGGTTTTTGTGACGCTTGGTTACGGTTTGGAAGACATTGACCGTGAGAGGGCAAAGCCCTCCAAGTGTCAAATACATTATAGCATATAATTTTATTTGAACATAGGAATGTGGATAACTAATTTTGGTTGCAGAAATGTCAAAAAAGATATATATTAGACTTAATGAAAAAGTTGATAATAGTAATATTTTTTTTGATTTTAGGAATACTTTTTGCATCGATTGAACAATTGAAGCAACAAAAGCAGATAGACAAAAGTAAGGAAATAGAAGTATTGCAAAAAGAAGTTGAAACTCTAAAATCCCAGCAGTTTCTCTCATTCGAGAAACCTCAAGTCATTGAAAAAGTGGTAGAAAAAAATGTAAAAGTTCCATCGCTAGAATCAAAAACTATTCAAGAAGACCCTCTTATTCAAATTGAAAGATGTAAAAACGAAGCACGAATAGCCTCTGAAAATCGTAGATTGAAAAATGCAGTTGGCATAGAACTTTTGCATTGTCTTTCTAATTCTGGTTGTAATTACCAAAATACTAAATCTTTCCTAGATTCTTTAATAGAAAACGAACGTAAATCATCTTATGATACTACCTATAATTGGTGTTTAACATCAAACAAAGAAGAATTTGAAACCTTAAATCGTTTGATTGAAAATTATTGGCAACAATGCGAAACTCGATATCCCGGTGAGCCTAGTTTAAAATTATATAACCAACGTCAAGAATGCGTTACCTCGCTATTGAAAAATTAGTCAAAAATCAGCCATTAATACGGATGATTTTTTAAAAATACTAAATAGTGGGACAAAATTTAAACATGGAAAAGCTTAAAAGATTTATGCCTTTTATTAAGAAACCGATTTCTGTAAATTGGGCTGACAAAATGAAGAAAAAAGATAACTTTCTATTTATTCAAGTGGATGAAATAATAATTTTTCTTATTGGTGTTATTGTTTTTTTCTATTGTTCTGCATTCTTATTCTTTTTTGCTATATCGGTTTTGATGTGGTATTGGTTAAAGATTCGATATTATGAGCGACTTATTGTTCGCAAAAAAAAAGATATTTATAATATTCAATACGATAACGCTGAAGGTGTTGATATGCGATTTGCCGAAAAAAAAACTATAGCAGACCGAGAACCTCTGTATTACGATCTTGAAATGCTTGAAATACGGAGAAAATTTCTTGTGGACATATTTGTAGTCATAAATCTTGTTTTGTTAATTCTTCTTGGATTAAAAAGTTAAAGAACAGATTTCTGTTGTTAAAATGAATAATATGCTGTCAAAATTTATAGAGTGGGCGAGATTAAAATTTAAAATTCATAGTTTAGAAGAAATTGATTTTTATTTTTAAAGAACGAGAAATTTGGTGGTGTTCGTTAGGAATAAATATTGCGCACGAGCAAGATGGAAAAAATGAAAATTTTGAAAGACCGGTTTTAGTATTAAAAAAATTTAATAAACATATTTTGTGGATACTTCCGCTTACTCGCGTTAATAAACAAAACAAATATTATTTTCAGATTGAACAAAGCGGTGAAGATTCATTTGTAATTTTATCGCAAATAAGATTGATTAGTAGTAAAAGATTGACGCGAAAAATGAGGAATATCAAAGAAGACGAATTTATCGAAATTAAAAGAAAAATACAAAAATTTCTTGATTAAAAAATCGATTCCCCGTTATTTCTAACGGGGATCTCGGAGCCCGAAGGCCATTTGTATTATTATATTAACAATTTGATACTAAATGTCAATAGTTTGTTGTGAATAACTAAAATTTATTGCAAATTGTTTTTAATGTCTTATTTATTTGATTATAAAAGAATCAAATAAATAAAACATAAAAACCGCAAATATAATTTTTAAATTTTAATTTTGCGAATAGCGAGAACCGATCACAAATAAATTTCCTATTTTCTTTTTGGTGTTCTGTCCGTAAAGATATTCGGGCAGTGTGGCGGGGCTTCAATGCGGACTCGGATTGCGCAGATGCATTCAAGCATCCCCCGTTTCTATGTTAAATTAAGTATAGGCATGATAGAATATAGTAAAGGTTGAACAAAATTGTTGAATGTACCAGTTACTATTTCGCTTCTTCAATCATGCCACGATATATTACTAAGATGATGGAAAAAATCGATACTTTTATACAAACAAATAAAGTTATACAGTCACTACCGCGTCGTTTATTATTCTATTTTGCGCCCCTTTTTTTCTTGCTCGCATGTGGGGTCGCAGTAGTGATTGGCTATCTTGCTGGTAGTATCTTACTTTACCCTTTCACGCATAATCCGATTACTATCGGCAGTTTTGAGGGGGTGCTTCTATACTTCTTTTTCACTGGTGTAGTGTTTGCTACTTTTACCTGTGTGATAGTAGTGGCAGAAAAGTCTCAAAATAATTTCATTGTTGATCACTTTCGACACATGATTCTTTTTTATGTTCTTCTTATGCTCATCATGTTCCACGAACATGCCACACTCTATCAAGCGTTTCTTTCGGCTGTTGATGCTGCCGATGCAAACAATGATAAGCTTATTACAGCAATATATACCGCCAAAAGAATACTTACTGGACTGGGGACTCTTGCCGTTGTAATTGTATCTAATCTTATTGTGCTCTACATAGTGAAGAAATCCAAAAATAAAACGGCATAGAATTCACAAAAAAAGCTTGCTACACAGCAAGCTTTTTTTGTTCTTATGTGCGATACATTATGGCTAATAGCCAAAATACTGCCAGCCGTTGGTCGGTACATTATTTTCAGTACTGAATGGAATCAATGTGGTTATTGGTACTGATGTATCCCCAAACATGCAGTAAGTGCCCCATGTGTAGTAACATGTCGAGGAATATTCGGTTACTAGATGCGCCTGTACTTTAAACTTATCTACCGTGTCATTGCCCGGATCAGTGAATAATTGTGTCCAATACCAGTCTGGTGTATTTGCGCGAATAAAGTCGCCACGACCAGATCCTATTGTATACGACACTTCAACATTGTCGTCATCAAGACGGGTATCAATATATGCGTCTGGCAGATTAGAAGCAGCGTATGTTAAAGATGGTGCTCCGTAGAAACTCTTGTCATTTTTCATATATGTCTTGCCGTCGTAATTGTGTAAGAGTACTTTTTGCTCGTAGCCATCTGTACCCCACCAGCTTGATCCCGACTTAAAATCAGATACATCGTCCCACCACATTAGATTGTACGAATATCTATCGCCGTCAAGCGAATGTCCGGTATTTGAGTACTGACCTATATACTCGTACCCTGCCTCGGGTATCCACTTCTCTGGATTTTTTGCGCGTCCCGTTGTTATCGTGCCTCTAAAAACCGGGTTTATCCAGCGATCCCAAAGATCATTCCATGTTATGGCAAACGCGGTTTTAATTCCCAACATCCCCAATATTCTGGTCGCTACATTCGGCATATCACTGATTGTTGCGACTGGTTCGCGTACATTTTTAAGTTTGCCTTTCAACTGATCCGCAGTGCTCTGTGCTTTCGCTTTTTCTCCATGCACTGTCATGCGTTTGATGAGTGGCTTCGTAACATCTGTAGACACATTCGCCCTTTTCATCTTTGGCAAAGAAAAACCAGTTTCTTTTTCTTTGATCGCGGCAAGACGGTTCACTTCTGCAACATTTTTGTTGTTGAGATTAGCAACCGCGTTGCGTCCATTGAGAAATCCATACTCAACATCACTCTCTGACACATCGTTTGGCTTCACTATGTATACATCAGAAATCATCTGCCCGTTCATAATGAATGTACTTTCAAGTTGGGTTAGACGGACATTGTTATCCCTTGCTTTTTTGATGATAGCACCAGCAGAGGTAGGAGTATCTAATGTAATAATAAAATCATCTTCAACTACTTTTGCCTGTAGCCCAGTTGGTTGCATATAGGCAATACTTGCTACTAATAATACTGCGACCACGAAGACAGACGGAATGTAATTAGCGTATTTCATAATATTATATATGGTACTTTGATAAATACTTTTAATGATTAATTTTATAATTTTGTTTGACCTTTGCTATATTCTATCATGCCTATACTTAATTTAACATAGAAACGGGGGATGGATGAATGCATCTACGCAATCCGAGTCAGCATTGAAGCCCCGCTCATACTCGACAGCACGACGAAGCGTCGCCTGCCCAAATATCTTTACGGGTAGAACACCAAAAAGAAAATAGGAAATTTATTTGTGATCGATTCTCGCTACTTGCAAAATTAAAATTTAAAAATTATTTTTGCGGTTTTTATGTTTAATGTGGTATGCTGAAAAAAACAAAATTATGCTTCACGACACAACAATTATATCGCTTGGCGGATCGCTTATTGTTCCTCACGAAATAAATCGTGAGTTTTTAATAAATTTTAAAAAATTAATCAGTAAAAATCTTCGGCATAACCGAAGATTTTTTATAATCACGGGCGGGGGAATGACAGCAAGAAATTATCAAAAAGCGGCGGAAAGCGTGGGATCGCTCACGCGTGATGACTTGGATTGGCTTGGAATTCACTCAACCCGGTTAAACGCGCATTTGATAAGAACTGTTTTTAGACGGGAAGCGCATAAGAGAATTATTACAAATCCTAAAGAGCATAAAGAACCGTTTAATGAAAAAATTATGGTCGCGGCTGGATGGCGTCCGGGATTTTCAACCGATTATATTGCCGTGTGTTTGGCAAGAAAATACGGAGTAAAGACAATTGTTAATATGAGCAATATTGATTACGCTTTTGACCGCGACCCGCGAGTTCATAGTGATGCAAAAATTATTAAAAATATTTCTTGGCGTGAGTTTAGAAAAATTGTGGGCAATAAGTGGGACCCGGGACTTAATCTTCCTTTTGATCCAGTGGCAAGCCGTCTTGCGGAAAAGTTAAAATTAAAAGTAATAATTTTAAACGGAAATAATTTGAGAAATTTGGATAAATGTTTAAAAGGAAACGGATTTAAAGGAACGGTAGTGGAGGATTAAATAAAAAAATACAGGATATACGATAACCTGTATTTTAAATTATATTTATTATTTGCACAGGACAGCAATCAACCGCATCTTTATTGCATGGCATGTCTTCTTCAGAAATTTCCAGTTCAAACTTATTGTCTCCGTTTAATTTAGAGTTTTTTAAATTGGCTTTCATATCGTCTGCCATTTCCCAAAAAGCGAGGCATAGAGCCGAGCAACTTCCGCATCCGATGCATTCTTCGCGATTAAAAATTATTTTAGCCACAGATATAGAAAATTACAAAGATTTGACTTATTTATTATATTAAATATAATTATTTTGTAAAGTAATAAATGGAAAGAACTTTGAAAATTTTTACACACGCATCATTTGAATTATGAGTTTAATTTCATAATTCAAAGATTAAAACTATTTTTTGTCCTGTTCTATTGATTAATTAGAGTATTAAATTTTTATATATTTTGATTAATCTTTTATGAGAGTTTGATTCTAGCTCAGGATGAACGCTGGCGGCGTGGATAAGGCATGCAAGTCAAACGGTTCCTTTTTGTTATAGCAATATAATGAAAATGGAGCAGTGGCGAACGGGGTAGTAACACGTAGATACTTACCTTAGAGACGGGTATAACTAGCCGAAAGGTTAGCTAATTCTCGATAGTCCCTGAGAGTAATCGAAGGGTAAAGGTTTTCGCAAGAATTCCGCTCTAAGAGAGGTTTGCGGGCTATCAGCTTGTTGGTAGGGTAACGGCCTACCAAGGCGATGACGGCTAGGGGGAGTGAGAGCTCGGACCCCACCAGAGGTACTGCGACACGGACCTCACACCTACGGGTGGCAGCAGCCGAGAATATTCCACAATGGGCGAAAGCCTGATGGAGCGACGCCGCGTGCAGGAAGAAGTCCTTAGGGATGTAAACTGCTTTTCTTTGGGAGAAAGTCGCCGCACCTTACGGTGTTTGGCGCGAAATTTTTAATTTACAATTTTTGATTTTTTGGGTCATAATCCATAGAGTGATAATTTTTAATAAATTTTCAATGATTTAATTTTAAAAATTTTGTTATTGAAATTTTATTAGATTTTGAAATTAAAAATTTCGTTGCATATAGCGCAGCGAGGCGCGGCGGTTGATTGTACCAGAGGAATAAGGGGTTGCTAAACTCGTGCCAGCAGCAGCGGTAATACGAGTACCCCAAGCGTTATCCGGATTTATTGGGCGTAAAGGGTGTGTAGGGGGTTTTGTTAGTCCCGCGTTAAATCTTTCCGCTTAACGGAAAAAGCGCGCGGGATACGGCAAAACTAGAGGGTGTGAGAGGTAAGCGGAACTCACGGTGTAGGGGTGAAATCCGTTGATATCGTGGGGAACACCAAAGGCGAAGGCAGCTTACTGGCGCATCTCTGACCCTGAAACACGAAAGCGTGGGGATCAAAAAGGATTAGATACCCTTGTAGTCCACGCCCTAAACTATGCTCTCTAGCTATCCGAAGTATCGACCCTTCGAGTGGCGAAGCTAACGCGTTAAGAGAGCCGCCTGGGTAGTACGGCCGCAAGGCTAAAACTCAAAGAAATAGACGGGGACTCGCACAAGCGGTGGAGCATGTGGTTTAATTCGACGGTAACCGAAAAACCTTACCAGGGCTTGAAATTTCAACGACGACCAGCCGAAAGGCAGGTTTTCTCACAAGGACGTTGGAACAGGTGCTGCATGGCCGTCGTCAGTTCGTGGCGTGAGCTGTTCCCTTAAGTGGGGTAACGAACGCAACCCTCGTTGTCTGTTATATGTGTCAGGCAAGACTGCCCACCCCAAAGCGCATTTATTTTATTCGCGCTAAATAAAAATTAAAAAATAAACTTGAAAAGTTTAAAATTTAAGTATTTGTTTTTGGTAAACTTATTTTTAAAAATCATAATTTTTCATTTTAAATTTTTAATTTAGTATTTTGCGAAGCAAAATGCATTTTGGGGTGGGAGGAAGGTGAGGATGACGCCAGGTCAGCATGGCCCTTTGATGCCCTGGGCTACACACGTGCTACAATGGCCGATACAATGGGTTGCCAAGCCGTAAGGCGGAGCCAATCCCATCAAAGTCGGCCCCAGTTCGGATTGAGGTCTGCAATTCGACCTCATGAAGCCGGAATCGCTAGTAATCGCGGATCAGCATGCCGCGGTGAATACGTTCTCGGGTCTTGTACTCACTGCCCGTCAATTCAGGGGAGCCGGGAGTAGGTGAAGCCTCTGCTTAGCAGGGTCTAGCTTAAGTTCGGTAACAAGGAGTAAGTCGTAACAAGGCACGGCTAGCGGAAGCTGGTCGTGGAATATTTTAACTATTCGTTCCGATTTAGGTCGGAATTGATAGGTCGATTTTGCCTCTTAGGCAAATAAGGTGTTAGCCAAGGAACCTTAAGTTTTGGCTCTCGTTTAAATTTTTAAACGAGTAATGAACAGGACAAGAAATGGTTTTAATAAGCGTATCATAAAACAAAATAAATCCGCGCTGATTAAGGCGCGGAATTTTGTTATAAATTTTCAAATTTTTTAGTCTTATTTAAAATGAAGACAAGAGAATTATTGATTTTTTTGTAAAGTGTACTAATTATGAATCTATACATAATCATAATGCTTATGCTAAAATTACAAAACAAAAATAAAAATAATACTTTTAACAAAAAAGTTTTCTTTTAATGCTATTTATAAGCTTATTCAATTGTGACCCACTTTGGGTTGACAAGAACTGATTATTAATATAAATTTAATTTATCTTGAAATAAGTATATTCATCTTTAATTGTTTGACTACGATAGGTTGTTAAGAGTAATATCTTAATAATCTAAGTAAGAATGGCTTATTTTAAAGAATAACAGCTCTTTGAAAACTTAAAAAATAAAATCCAAAAATAAAGGAGGATGTTATGAAAATATTGTTGATATTCCCGTTTTGTCAAAATCCACATTATCCTATTTACTTACCAAGTGAAAATTTAGGTCTAGCTTATATTGCCGCTTATCTAAGAAAAAATGGTTTATCAGTTGATATTCTAGATGCAAATATGCATGAATGGACATCAAAAAAAATAATTACTGAAGTGGATATTACTCAATATAGTTTTTGTGGAATAGGAGTATCTTCACATTTGCTTTTAAACGAAACATTAAAAATTTCTAAAGAAATCAAAAGTATTAATCCAGCTTGTCATATGACTATTGGCGGACATTTCGCTACTTTTCAGGCTCAAAGAATACTTGAGAATGGATTAAATATAGATTCTGTTGTAATGAGAGACGGAGAAAAAACGATGCTTGATTTAATAAAAAATTTATCTTGGACTAAAAATCTTGAAAATATTTTAGGTCTTTGTTTCAGAGATAAATCGGGAAATATAAAGATTAATAATTCAAGACCCTTGATTCAAGAATTAGACAGTTTACCATGGCCTGCCAGAGATACTTTGCTGTATTTAAAAGAAATGAGTCATTCTTGGCCTACTCAAATATCTTCAAGCAGGGGTTGTTATGGCAGTTGTACATATTGCGATATGTCGAATTTTTACAGAAGAAGCTGGCGTGCCAGAAGCGCGAAAGATGTTGTAGACGAAATAGAATATCTGAACAAAGAATATGGATCTCGCGTATTCAGATTTTCCGATGATGAATTCATTGGTCCAAAACCTCGTGGACCCAAAAGGGCAAGAGAAATTGCATTGGAAATTTTAAAAAGAAACCTTGCAGTTGAACTTATGATAGATGCCCGGGCACAGGCGATAGACAGGGAATTATTCAGTTTGCTTAAGGATGCGGGAGTAATAGATTGTCTTGTGGGAGTTGAATCTGGAGTTGATAGAATTCTCAAACTTTATAACAAAGGAATGACTACGAAAGACAATCTTAAAGCAATTCAAGTTTTAAAAGATTTGGGAATTTCTTTGAATTTAGCTTTTATCATGATTGATCCCAGAATGACATTTGAGGAACTTAAAGCAAATTATCATTTTCTAAAAAAAAATGATATTGTAACATCTTATAGTTTGAAAACTTGGTTGTGGCCGCTACATGGCACTACTTTAATTAAGCAATTAAAATTACAAGGACTTGTTGTAAAGGATAAATTAGAACAAATTGAATATAGATTTATTGATAGCGATGTAGAAAAAATTTTTAATGTAATTAAAAAAATTAAGAATTATTGTTATCCACTAGAAAGAGAAATCTTTATATGTATGAAGCATGGTTTCTTGTCGGAGGATGATTTAAAGAAAGAGATAAATGATGAAAAAAAGTTATGGATAGAAATATTTGAGACAATTTTGAATAATCCCGAATGGGATAATTACGAATCTTTAAAAATAAAAGTTAAATGTCAGATAGACAATGTAAGAAAAAAGTGCTTAAAACAAAAGGAGGATGAAAAATGAAAGTTAATAAAAAGATTGTGTTTATTGCGGCTCCGTTGTTTAACAAAATGGAAAGAGAACGGAATACTAAAATTAAAAAGTTTCTCGAACAATTAGGATTTGAAGTGTTTCTACCTCAAGATAACGTCGGCCTTTCATATGATTTAATTCATGGTGATACAAAACAAAAAAGCGAGGTCAGGAAACACATATTTTTATCTGATGTTAACGGAGTTAAAAAAAGTGACATTATACTTTTTTTAATGGACGGTCGAACACCAGATGAAGGATCTTGTGTAGAACTGGGTATAGGATGGCTGTTGGGAAAACATTGCATTGGATATAAAACAGATAATAGAGCCATGGATCAGAATGGAGATAATAATATAATGATTGATGGCTGTTTGAATTTTGAGATGGCAAGAAATATGGAACAGTTGAAAGTAGCTATACTGAAACTTTTGTAACAAGAAACTGACAAGTTAATAACAAGGATAATAACAAAATCTCTATTTGTTCTATAAAAAGGAGATGGTGTAATGAAGATAATAATGACGTTTCTGACTTTCGGTAAAAATATATTCGGCGGAATAGAAAATTCTATATATAATTTGGCATTAGGATTGATCAGTAATGGAAACGAAGTAATTATCTATACGGGTAGATTAGGTAAAGGCAATAATATCATTGATGGGATAAGGATATATTACAGTAACTATTTGAAAGATAATTTCGATGAATCGCCTGAGTTTATCGATTCTAATATAATAAGAAATTATCATGAGAATAAGCTAGAAATTGAAGCTGAACTGTTATTGATATTGGAAAACGAAAAACCGGATTATATCCTTTCCATCGACGGCCTATGGGGAATTATCGCGTTTATGGATATTTTTAAAGAAATAAAATGTCAAACTGGTCTAGTCTATCATATGGCCTACGATGCAGAACTTATTAAAAGATCACTAAAAAGTCCGTTTAATCATTTTTTCTTTGTCAGTAGGTATTTGTATAAAAAAATAAATAAAATAGTTGACGGATTCGATAAAAAAGAAACATATATATTACCAAATTCTATTCGAACAGAAATGATAAGACTCAAAAAAGAAAATTATGAGAACAAAAACAAAAAAGAAATCATATTTTGTAATTCTAGGATTGCTCCAGGAAAAGGTATAGAAAATCTAGTACAGGCATTTGCAAAAGTATCTGAATTAAGACCGCAATCCATGCTTATATTATGTGGTGGTAATTTCCATTTCGGAAACAATAAAAAAGTAATTAAAAGTTTAAAAAATATAATCAGAAAATATGGGATCGAAAAAAGAATTAAGTTTTTACCTATATTAGAATGGAATGATATACCCGAGTATCTTCGTAAGGCAAAACTTGTAGTTTTGCCTACAAAAGATGAGACTTTTGGTATAGCTGCTCTTGAATCACTTGCTTCAGGAACTCCTTTAATATCTTCATATGTAGGTAATTTACCTGATTTAGTAAAAGATGCAGGTATTTTATTGGAATATGGTGATATACATGGCCTTGTAAAATCAATCATTCAAGTTCTTTCAGATAAAGAGCTTAGAGTTAAAATGATAAATAAAGGACTAATGATAGTTTATGAATATGATTATAAAATAGTTGCAAATAATTTTATAAAAATAATAGGAGGAAATCATGAAGAATAAAATTTTGGTTTTAATGGCACATGCGGATGATGCAGAAATTTGGGCAGGAGGAACATTACTGAATCATTACAGACAAAATGATGATATTTTATTTGTATATTTTTTCTGTAATGATAAAATTAGAATAAAAGAAGCTATTAATGTAGCTAGGGAATTTAATGCAATAGTGGAATTTTGGAGTTGGCCGATCAATTTACAGGAATCCGCTGATTTAATAGCTAAATTTAAACCAACGATTATTATTACCCATTGGGAAAAAGATACACATCATGAACATGTTAAGGTTTACGAAAGTCTTTTAAGTATAATACCCATTTTAGTTGTTCAACATAATCTGACATTCAATGTCTATTGTTGTGATTGTTATAATTCAATAAGCATGGATCCAAATATATGTTTTGTTCCTACTAATTATGTTGATATCACTTTTATGTGGAAAGAAAAACAAAGATTGATATCAATTTACGAAAGTCAACCTATTAAATATTGGCTAAAAATGATTGGCAATCAGAATAGAATGTATGGATTTAGGACAGGTGTCGGGTATGCAGAAGGATTTATCCAAATTCCAGTTTTGGGAATAATAAAGAAATCTACAAAATTACTTAAAGGAGGTTAACATGGGAAAAAAGTTTAATGAAGTATGTTCTTTAAAAAACCTAACTATAGCATATAAAATAGGTCTTAAAAAAAGAAGTCGTCATGGTTTAGATGATATTTCTTGGAGCGATATTGAACGGAATTCCGATGAATTTATTCAAAAATTAAGAGAAGAATTAATATCGGGTGAATTTTTTCCATCTTTGTTTGCAACAGAAACAAAAACCTACAAGTGTGGATTAAAAAACAAAGTAATCACTTATAATGTGCTCAATATAAAAGAAAGAGTTATAGAATATGCTATTAAAGAGGTGTTATACCCGTTGTATGAAAAAATATTTCTTCCTTTTTCCTGTGCTTATCGGGTGGGAAAATATGAAAAATACTTAAAACAATTAGTAAATACTGCTTTAATAGAAGGTTTTTTTTACTTTGTTTCAGTTGACATTAAATCATTTTTTGGTTCTATAGATCAAAAAATACTGATAAGTGAAATATCTGATTTTATAAAGGATGAAAAATTAGTAATACTGATAAGTAGATGTATTTTTCTCAACAATAAGAAAATAGGTATTATGCCTGGACATGTTTTATCGCCCTTATTATCAAATATTTTTCTTCATCCAGTGGACACTGAGTTAAAAGAAATAAAGGTTATTAGATATGCAGACAACTTTTTTTTTCCTCAAAAGGATAGTTATGGATGGTTTGAAAAAGTTGAATTAATTTCCAATCTATTACAAAAAAGAAATCTACAACTTAATAAAGAAAAAACCAAAATATTGATTAATCCAAACCCAGAAAGGATTTTGTTGGATGATTAAAAGAATTACTATGAAAAAGAAAATTTTATTAATTGATGGAAATTGCGTTTTATTTCGAATGTTTTTTGGATTACCTAATAGAATATTGGATTCAAGTGGCAAACCTATTCATGCCGTTGTAGGATTTATTGGTACATTATTAAAAATTACGGATATATTTAAACCTACTCACCTTTTGGTTGTGTTTGATACAGAAACAAGTCTGTATAGAAAAATAATTAACCCCGATTATAAAAATAATCGGATTAAAGATTGGTCGGTTTATCCACTTAATAAAAATCCATTTGCTCAACTGCCGTACATTTTACGATCACTTGACTTTCTTAATTGGAAATATTATGAGGCGTTAAATGTTGAAGCAGATGATATTATTGCAGCTTATACTAGAAAATACACAAATAACAACGAAATAATAATTGTTTCAAATGACTCTGACCTTATGCAACTGATAGGTGGAAATGTTAAATTATATTATCCATATGGAAAAAAATCTGTTTTGTATACAAAGATTGAAATAGAAAAAAAGTATGGAATTAAACCAGAAATGATACCGGATTTCAAAGCATTAGTGGGAGATAAAACTGATAATATAAAAGGCGTTGCCGGTATAGGAGAAAAAACAGCCAAAAATCTTCTTTTAAATTTTGGTAAAATTGAAAATATATTAACTAAATTAGATAACGTGAAACCCGAAGGTCTTAAAATAAAAATATATAAAAACAAAGAATTGATACTTAAAAATTTATCTATAATAAAACTTGAAAAAGATATGGAATTACCATATCAATTAGATGATTTTAAGATAATTAATACCTTGTACAGATGGAAAACTATGGAAATTCTAAGAGAGATAAATATAATTTAGAAAAAGTATAATAATAAAGTTTTTGAAACGGTAGATTAATAAAATTTACCGTTTTTTATTTTCGAACTAGTTTAAACTGATAATTTTTTATGGACCTATACAATTGATTTACAAATTTTTCTTAAAATGTATAATAAAAATGAAAATTTAGGTAATTGATTTGATAATATTTTGTGTTAAAAATTTTGGGCAATTAGTTCAGTGGTAGAACGCTGTCCTGATAAGACAGAGGTCGGAGGTTCGATCCCTCCATTGCCCACTAAAATCTGACTTTCGGAAATTAGAGTCGCAAGTATAGCGGGAATTGTTTGGTTTATTCGTAAAAAACATTAGACCTGCTGCGTAATAACTTTCGTAACGAAATTTTCAGATTTTGAGCGAGCCCCCACACCTAATTTAATAATTGTAGTTAATAAATTTAAATAATCTATGTTTAGATTAGGTGTGGGGGCG
>Ga0105164_10001296_pt1 | contig 16121 bp, 20 predicted proteins | sample VDWuncwatermetaG_FD_89674 | JGI IMG/M metagenome (GOLD analysis project Ga0105164, IMG submission 89674) | Wastewater microbial communities from Netherlands to study Microbial Dark Matter (Phase II) - VDW unchlorinated drinking water | ecosystem: Environmental > Aquatic > Freshwater > Drinking...
CGCCGTCGGGCCCGACGGCGAGGTTTCATTGAACATAGAACTTGCCAGTCAACTCCATCTCACAGAGGAAGAGGTCGAAAGACAGATACAGATAACGAAGGATGTAATTCGAAGGCGTAATGAGATTTTCAGAGAAGGACTGCCATTTCCTTCGCTTAAAGATAAGGTTGTTATTGTTGCGGATGACGGACTGGCCTCTGGGTATACAATGCTCTCTGCCGTAGATTTCATAAAAAAGCGCAACCCAGAAAAGGTCGTTGTCGCCGTTCCGACAGCGCCAAAAGGAACGGTTGATTTGATTCTGCCCCAGGTAGATGAGCTTGTCTGTCTCAATGTGAGGAATGGATATATCTTTGCTGTGGCTGATGCGTATGAGAGCTGGTATGACCTTGAAGATAACGAAGTGCTTTCAATCTTAAAAAATTTCCGGCTCAGGCGATGATGCAGGCATGAGCGGTCAAATCTATATTGCTCTAGGGAGGATGTGGTGGGACTCACAAGTAGAGTCGCCTTAATTTAAAATGTTCAGGAATTTCAAACCAACCATGTAGTGGCAATTCATGAATTGCCACTGAAAGGCAATTGGGGCCAGGTCTTTAATCTTGCTATAAGGTTGTGCAGGAGATAGATTACGCTTCATGGCAAGACTTTAAGAATAGAATTTGATAGGGCATTTTACCACGTTACATCAAGAGGCAACGCAAGAGAACCCATATTTATTACTGACACAAATCGCGTCCTGTTTCTTGATAAAAAAACCAGCTTCAATAGCAAGATTAAAGACCTGACCCCTTTGGCCTTGTGCAGTGAATCGAACCATGAAGCTCACCAAAGAACAAAAAACCAATTTACAAACCTCAAACTATCAAAGGTTAAAAAAGCGCCGTGTGGTTCGATTTCATTGTAGTGTCTTGTTAGCAGCCGCATCGTTTGTACGTTTCTTCTGTTCGCCCACTTCTATAACAAATCCAACAATTAGACTTACTGCTCCGAGGATGAAGATAAGGACACTGAGTCCAAATATTCGTTGCGACTTCAGGCTATCTACTAATGCCTCAAGGGCAGATAGTTCCCATTTAATTTCTTGTTCGTTTGATAGACTAAAAAGTAATTCCACCTTTTCCCCAGCATGTAGACGACTAAAGCTTATGACAGGGCGGCTTCGTGTAATTTTAACTACCTTCATTTGGGAAATGTCCTTTTCAGGATACAAGTCTGCAAAATTTCGAAGAAAGATACGGCTAAGAACATCGAATCCGTTTTGATCTGGGCTTAGGGACATTGACTTCTCCATATGAGTAAGACCCTGCTTCGCTGACACATACTGAGGTGCAATTATACTCATTACAATCTGAATATTTTCAGCATGACCACCCAAAAATCCTGCAACCTCAAGCATAAGTCCAAGAACGAATAGTCCATAAGTTCTGCTCTTCATTGTTTTTAATCCTGCTAAGCCGCGGTTAACCAGCGCGGGCCACAAACGCTGGAATGAAAAACGCGACAGGCTTATCCCGCGTCTGCGTTGAACCGTTTGTTAGGCAGCGTACTCTATTTGCCTTAATTAAAATGCCTTAAACCAATCCAAGCCGGTTATTTTACTTATGGTTTTGGCCGTTAAATTCTCAGACATTTGAATGACTCTCATTTTCCCTTTTTCGTTTATAGTGCATGACTGAACCCATGCATCTTCGTCCTCTGTCTGTGTAAAAAAGATAAACAGAATTCCACCGATTAAAAAAACATAGGCATATGCTTGGTTCGCATTATTTATAATGACTTTTGGCTCCACTATCATCTGATGTGGGATTTTAGGATGATGCAAATACGTAAAAATGGCGCACGGATATTCAGATGAATCCCCGGGGTCATTCTTTAGCAGTCTTTCTCTCAAAACTTCTTGATGTTCATTCAAATTTACATTCTGGAAAATAGGTAGAGTTGAAATACCAGCGCGCCATAGGATTGACAATAAGAAAAGTTTGAATTTTCGATAATCAATTCCTTCAACGCCAAGATATATGCTTTTACTTTCCTTTGATTCAGGTTTTATTGACAAGCCAACTCCTCCAAATAGCACGAGACTGGCATATCTTTCTAAATTGCCTATAATTTTATTGTCGCAATTCCCGCACAGAATATTTTTGTCATAACCCCCTGACTGCCTTACTTTGCTTTGAATCTGATAATCTTGAGTTAATAAGACTTCGTAGAGACGATGTTTATGATCTTTATTATCAAACAAATTCATCTCTTTGTATAAGAAATCTGATATTATGTGGGATTTCCTTAATAGTTTCTTGTCTTGCTGACACAGTTTACACTTCATGGCTGTTGGGTCTGTTTTTTCATAGGTTGCTGATCAGACTTAAAAAATAGCTTGCCACAAGGGGAGCGGAGGGGTCAAATCTTTATTGTTGATAAATATGTCATTTCAAAAGATTTGACCCCACAATATTTCCACAATATTTGTAACGCCGGAGTTGAGCGGCCTTGCGCGAATGTCTCATGAGTATCGCTTTCCGAGCGTATTGCTACCTTCATTGTTGAGCCCCTTATATATAAATATGAGATTGTGATAAAAGTGCATAGCGATAATATGCTTATCAAAGTAACTTGGTGTGTATTCATCCAACGTGAATTCTTCGTAATTCAATCCATCAATTAAGGATTTGAAAAAGTTAATGCTGGTATAGGATGCTGTTAAGTCACTCGAACCGCCCCACTGTACGCCAGCAACGCTAGACCAGTAAGATGTTTGTGTGTCTTCTACTACATAGATTCCTTTAGGAGTGAGTAGACGGAACAGGGTTTTGAACGACGTAATAACATGATCATTGTAATGACTTCCATCATCAATAATGATGTCAACAGGACCGATTTCTTCTACGACTCTTTTTAAAAAGTTCGCGTCTGTTTGGCTTCCTTGAAAGGTCTTGATGCGTTCCTCATCGTGATATGTTTTGTCATAAATATCGATGCCAAAAATACGACTCTTAGGGAAATATGCTTTCCACATCCTTAACGACGCTCCACCAGCCTTTGGATCTTCATAGCCACCAATTCCAATTTCTAAAATGTTAAGCTCTTCTCGGCGCAAGGCTTCAAAGTGACGTTGGTAATGTTGGGTATAATAATGGCTACCCTGCTTGTCGCTTCCGTAAACGAGAGCTAGTTTAGAAAGATTATTTCTATATAAAAAACTCTTCATCGAGCGCCGTTGTCGCTCATTAAGGATACTCCTAAACAGAGCTTTGACTATCCGTGGGAAAATCACTAAGGAAACCTCCTTCTTGTGTAAGACGCCCAATGCGCGGATAACCTGCGCCCCTTGATGGGCCGCGCGAGCATCGGCGCATCTTTATATTAGACCTTTCAATATCGCATTATTTTATATCATTTGGGAAATCTAGTATCTAATTATATATCCTAAATTCAGTGGGATTTTATACCTTTTAGGGGGTATAATCAAGGCAAACTTCTTGTTGTGTAATAATTTTGCCGTATAATGCAAAACCATTTTGGGTTCTGAAATTTTTTAATAATTCACCGCAGAGGACGCAAAGGACACGGAGAAATTTTGAATTAAATGTTTGGGAATTTTCAAAGTCGAGATTCTTCGTCGTTTCACTCCTCAGAATGACAAAGGCTGTCATTCCGGGCGAAGAATCTAATTAAGGTTTAAAACGTATGACAATACTTATTTATGATGACATTTTCTTACAACATGATACTGGTTTTGGGCACCCGGAAAACGCCCGACGATTAGAAAACACTGTTGAGTATCTCAAAGAGAGCGAACTCTGGGAACGACTAACGGTTGTGAAATCCCGTGCTGCATCAGGAAAAGAAATTGGTCTGGTTCACCCGCAAGCTTACATCGAGACCATCAAGCAAATAGCCGATACCGGTGGAGGTCGGCTGGATGCAGATACCGTTATTTCCACTGCATCATACGATGCTGCTGTTCATGCAGCGGGAGCGCCATTGACGGCTATAGATTTAATTATGGAAGGTAAAGAGAAAAATGCCTTTTGTCTTGTACGTCCACCAGGACACCACGCCACACCCACTCGGGGCATGGGCTTTTGCTTCTTTAATAATGTAGCCATTGCGGCAAAATATATTCAATCGAAGTACCATCTGGGGAAAATCCTCATTGTTGATTGGGACGTCCATCACGGGAACGGTACTCAGGACGCTTTCTACCGTGACCCAACGGTGCTGTACTTTTCCATGCACAGATACCCGTTTTATCCGGGTTCAGGCAGAATAGAAGAGGACGGCCAGGGCAAAGGCAAGGGGTTCAACATCAATGTGCCTCTTTCGTTTGATACAATGCCAGAAAAGTATATTGAAATATTTACGGATGTGATGGAACAGCGAGTAACTCAATTTGCTCCCGAATTTATTATCGTCTCTGCAGGCTTTGACACTTATGAGAAAGACCCCATTGGTGGATTGAATTTAGATATTGAGGATTTCAGGACGCTAACAGATGTTGTCATGAAATCTGCAAAGATACATTGTAATGGCAGGATTGTATCATGCCTTGAGGGTGGTTATCATCTAACCGCTCTCCCTTTATGTATAGAAGCCCACCTCAAGGCATTACACTATTCGGAGTGATTAGCTTTTCTGTTGGGCAGCAGTTTTTATTTGATTCAGTTTTTTTGTGAGCCTCGACTTCTTTCTGCTAGCGGTATTTTTGTGTAAAATTCCTGTGGCGGCGCTTTTGTCTATTTTTTTTACCGTTAGCCTGAGTTCCTCTTCTGCCGCCTGCATATTTCCTTCTTTTAGCACAGTCAAAAATTTCTTCATTTGGGTTTTTAGCGCAGATTTATGCGCCCTATTTCTCAAATGGCGTTTTACATTTTGCCTGAGCCTTTTTTTTGCCGATTTCATTACGGGCATTGCATGATACTCCTTTAACATAAGATTAATGTATGGACAAATATTAATTAAGTTTTGATTTATAATGTTATGGAATTAATGGCCTAAAGTCAATAGGAAAACGAAAGAAGCTTGCATTTCGGGGTCTTTTTTATTATATTTTATTTTCAGGAATTTCACGTTTTATAGCAGAGAACCAAAGAATGAATATTGCCATTTATCCAGAACCAGTGCTTCGTCGGAAGGCAAAGCACCTGACAGAAATTAATAGAGAGACATACCAAAGGGTAGCAGAGATGCTGGAGTTGATGTATCAGGCGCACGGTATCGGGTTGGCAGCCCCGCAGGTGGGATGGTCTGTCCGCTTGTTTATTATAGATGCCAACGGGAGTAGTGCTGAGGAGAAGGTATTTATCAACCCAACAATTATCGAAGAAACGGGAGAGGTGAATAAGGAGGAGGGTTGTTTAAGTTTTCCTGGGATTTTGAGCAAGGTCACCCGTGCCCAGAAGATCAAGGCGCACGCCTATAATCTCAAAGGGCAAAAAATAGAAGTAGAAGCAGAGGGTTTGGACGCACGCGCCTGGCAACACGAGCTGGATCATCTCAACGGGTGCCTTTTTATTGATAAAATGAGCCCGGCAAACCGCTTGGCCATATCAAATCAGATAAAAGAATTTGAGCGGGCATACAGAAGTAACCATGTCGTTGTGTGATGAATACCTTGTAATATGCCCAAAAAATTATACATGCTGGTTATTGAATCATGAATGTGCTCTTTATGGGGACGCCTGAGTTTGCAGTTCCCGGTTTGCGCTCGTTGGTAACATCAACACATAACATTATTGCGGTTGTTACACAGCCGGACAGACCGAAAGGGAGGGGTAAATTACCTAGTCCTTCTCCGGTAAAGGAAGAGGCTCAAAAATTGGGATTAGAAGTTTTGCAGCCGCTGAATATCAATGAGGAAACGTTTGTGAAACAACTCCAAGATTTTTCACCTGATTGTATCGTTGTTGTTGCCTTCGGACAGTTTTTGTCCAGTTCCATCATACCTCTTCCACGATATAAGTGCATTAACATTCACGCCTCTTTATTGCCTAAATTTCGCGGTGCAGCCCCAATTAATTGGGCGATTATACGGGGAGAGACTATGACAGGCGTCACTGCCGTGGTAATGACCGTTAAGATGGATGCCGGTGACATTGTTACTCAAAAAGCAACGCCGATATCTCCTCAAGAAGACGCAGGAGAACTTGAAAAAAGATTAGCCTCGATGGGCGCGGATGTGCTGGTTGAGACGCTAGACCTCGTAGAAAAAGGAGAGGCTGCTTATACAAAACAAGAAGAGAAAGATGTAACCTTTGCCCCGAAATTGAAAAAAGAAGATGGCTTGATTCCGTGGTCTCAGGGGTCAGAGAAAATTTATAATTTGGTGCGCGGGTTAACTCCCGCCCCTGGGGCATACACGTATTATGTAAAAAATGGCTCTGAAAAGAGGGAAAGAATTATTATACTGAAAACACAGATTCATGCTGCGCCAAAGACGGAAAATTCTCTTAGTCCAGGGACAGTGATTGAGATCGCACCGTGCGGAATCCATGTGGCTGCCATGGATGGGTTAATTTGTATTCCGCGGTTACAGCCGGAAGGCAAGCGTGCAATGGATGCGCAGGAATACATCCGGGGTCACAAAATGGCAGCCCATGATATGTTTGTATCGTAGTGTTTATTTGTGTTTGATGTTGGAATTTCAAAGTGGGGGTGCGTTGCAGCGTGCCCCTACAACGGTGCTCTTCAATGGCGGGGAGTCCCAAAAGCTGATTTAACGTTTACGCAAAGGCGGGTACTATGGAATTTATTGATAAAAAAGTTGTCTCTATCAATAATCTCATGTTAAGGTTTCGAAAGAAGAAGTGTTCTCCTAAGAACTTGTTGATTCTGTTCCCCCATTGCATCCAGAATTCGCAGTGCAAGCAAAATGTTAAAAACGACTTGAATGAATGTAAGCGCTGCGGAAAATGCAAGATCAAAGACCTGTTGGAATTCTCAGAGAAGTATGGGGTTAATATTGCCCTTGCCACAGGTGGCCGTGTCGCCCTTCAAAGGGTGATGGCGGAAGATATACATGGAGTGATCGCTGTTGCCTGCGAAAAGGAACTCAGGACAGGCCTGATGGCGGCCATGTCCAAGGCCATATTTGCAGTCCCCAATCTAAGACCTCATGGATATTGCAAGGATACGGACGTCTATCTGGATGAGGTAAGAGCGGCTATTGAGAAATTCCTCACATAAGACAGACGTTTGCTATGAATGTGTTCGTATCCTGAGAGAGATTGATGAAAAAGAGGTCTTTGCCCACGACCTTATCACCGCAAGATGTTCACAAGGCGATTTAATCGAAGTGGGACAAACATCTTCTCACAGAGCTTGTAAACGGCGTTATCCGGCATCGCTTATCCATTGATACCCTCATTTCCTTTTTTTCGAAGATACCATTCAATAAGATAGAACCTTGGGTATTATACGCCTTGCGTCTGGGTCTGTACCAGATCATCTATTTAGACAAAACCCCTGTTTCTGCCGCAGTAAACACCTCCGTGGAACTGGTAAAAAATTTATCAGCAACGAATTCCAATTTTGCCTGAACGCAGAAGAGTACTATTTGCCGAGCATGAATAGGGGAGATGGAGGGTACACGGCAAGACTCCGCAGAAGACAGAGCTAAAATTAAAAAAGGGAAATATAAATTTATGGTATGTGTATCCTTGAATTGGTTTCAGCAGTAAATATAGGATAGACTTCATGAAACGTGTCCTTGTAGGAGCAAACCAAAACCCACAGAGCAGACAGAAGGACAGTTTAATATTCTATTGATTATTTTTTTTATGTTGGTAGTATATGGGACATTGAAGGCTTTTTGAGGACTGCAACGCCGTTTGTATCTTGGTGTGTTTTGGGGAAAGGAGGACCGCCGGTGGTAGACATATTGGCAAGAGATATCATCCTTATTATTTATATTTTTTGGTTGATCATCACGGGGATATTGGTTTTTTTCATGCAGACGGGGTTTGCCTTTCTTGAGAGCGGGCAGGTTCGCTCCAAAAATGCTACTCACGTCTATATGAAGATCTGCGCAAATATCGGCATAGGCACGCTGGTCTGGTGGCTGTTCGGGTATGCCATTTTTTCAGGTAATTGGCATTATTGTCTCTTAGGAGTGACCGATCCGGGAAATGTGGATGCGCTGAATGTCTATGGACATTGGTTTACTATGTGGGGGTTTTGCCTTGTTTCGTGCTCTATTGCATCGGGCGCCATAGCAGAGAGGTTTAGTTTTAAGGCATATCTTATCTATGTTGCCCTTTATTGCGGGTTCATGTATCCATTTTTTGGATGGATGGCGTGGTCTGCAGGTCCGCTGTCAAGGTGGGGCTACGTGGATTATGCAGGTTCCGTGGTAGTACATTTCCAGGGCGGTTTAACGGCCCTCATGGCTGCAATGATTGTGGGACCACGGCTGGAAAAATACGCGCGCACCAGCAAGAAATCATGGTTGTTTGAGTTTGGAAGCGGAGAATGTTATACCATTCCGGGGCACAATGTTGCACAAATGATACTCGGCGTATTCATATTATGTGTGTGTTTTTATGGTTTCAATGTGGGTTCTGTGCTCGTTGGGTCGTTGTGCGAGCCAACCAGTAATGTGACCGCGCGTGAGATGATCAGCGCCCTTGTTTCCGATTTGCCTACGACTACTATCAACGTTACGATGAGTATGGCAGGAGGTATCCTCGGCGCTATGTTTGGCGGATGGCTGGTAAATAAAAAGCCAGACCCGCTTACCACAGGGAATGGCGCAGTAGCGGGGATGGTGTCCGTCTGCGCTGGCGTTGGGTTTGTCCACCCGGGTTTTGCGATTGCCGTAGGCATTATCAGTGGAGGGATTATTCCGTTGGTGGTGAAATCATTGGATAAGATAGGAATAGACGATACGGTGGGAACATGTGGCGTGCATTGTACTGCCGGAGCGATTGGGGGTATTGCAGCGGGGGTAATGGGACTTATACGGCCTGCCTATCATGGAGTTAGTTGTCACATCGGCACACAGGCATTGGGCTTTATCATTTGTATCGCTTATGCATGTGCGTGTTCGATTATTATTTTTGGCGGGCTCAAGGCGGTAGGTTTGGGTCGTGTAAGTAGAGAAGATGAGATGATGGGACTTGATATTGCCGAACACATGACGCCAACGTATCCAGAGTTTGTGACTGGTGGTATAAAAGGATATTAGGATGTATTTTTTTAAATCAATACGGTTTGTTCCCGTAATAGCCCTTGTTGTACAAGGGCTATTTTTTTCTTTCGGTTTCGCCGAAAATCCAGAGACTGAAATTGTCACTGCCCGGGAAAAATCACGCTGTGAGCAGGGCATACAGTATGTTGAAAAAGGTTTAATTGATCTCGCTATACCCGAATTAAAAAGAGCCGTTGAATTCTATCCTGACGACATTGAAGCCCATACGTATCTTGGATTGGCTTATAGTCAAAAGGGATTAATACCTGATGCGGTAGACGCATTTCAAAAGGCATTGCAGATGAATCACTGCCTCCAAAGAGCCCCTTTTGCGTTTTCCATGGTAAAAACCATTCCTGCCGTAGTTAAAGAGTTTACGAAGAGTTTTGGGGACATGATTCATTGGATAGATGGGTTTTCTGAAGCGCATGAACTGTTGGGCTTATGTTATGTTCTGCAGGGAAGATTGAGTGATGCCTTAAACGAATATAACAAAGCATTAACGCTGGAATCCAACTACAGAAGAGAAACAGCTTCCGCAATCGATCAAGCCGTAAATGAGTACGAGGAAGTTTTAAAGGTGAAACCCGATTGTGTGGATGCCTATCTTAAATTAGCTTGTGCTCATGCGGGAAAGGGCATGCTGGACACGTCCATTGCAGACATGAAAAGGGCGATATCCATTGCGCCTGATCGCGTGGAGACCCATGTCTACCTGAGTTGCTTTTATGCGAAAAAATGGATGATGGGCGAGGCATTAAAAGAATTGAGTGAGGCAAGAAAAGCTCAGGACACAATCCTTGAGAAGCTTCTTACTGAAGGGGAACGTTGCATCGGTAATTGTATGTTTGATGAAGCAATATCAACTGCTGGAGAAGCCTTGAAGGTTGACCGCAAGAATGAAAAAGCATTCTTGCTGCTTGCAATAGCGTATAATAAAAAAGGCGAAATGGATAAGGCAATCGAAATATGCAAAGAGGTCATTCATTTGTATCCGAACGACATTCGTCCTTACACATTATTGGGATGGATTTATGTGCAGTGTGATTTACTTGAAGAAGCGGCTGACCTGGCAGAACGTGCAATTTGCCGAGACCCTGAGAATGCCGAAGCGAGAACATTGATGGCTTGTATTTACACAGCCCGAAATCGGCTACCTGAAGCAATAGCGACGTGTAATAAGGTTACTGATAAAACGTCGGGGGAAAAAGATATTATAGGAAATTACGGCTGGATTAGAGGGAAGGTGTCGTCAATTGAACAGAAGTTTCGGGAGGTAATGGATGTTTTAGAGATGAAAACTGATTATGCAGAAGGTTACCTATGTTTAGGGTGGTTGCGTTCAAAAAATGGAGAACTTGAGAAAGCAATTGCTGCCTTCGAGAAAGCTATTGAATTAAGTCCAGATTCATCCGATGCTCATCGGTATTTGGGGAATATGTACGTTCAAAAAGGAGAAATAAAAGCTGCGTTAAACGAGTATCAGAAGGCATTGGAAATCCTGTCTAAAAAGGCACAAAATGAGGTAAGACAGGGATTGGCATACTTTCAAAAGGGAAATATAGAGCAAGCCATAGACTGTTTCAACGATGTATTAAAGAGCAATCCCAACAATGAAGAGGCGTACGTTTTCCTTGCCGATGCCTACGAAAAAAAAGGGTTGTACAGTGCAGGAATAGCTTTGAGGTTAGAAGGTGAGAGGCTTAAAAACAGGGGGGGCGTAACTGATGAGGCGCCTTGATGTCTATTTTCTTTCAATCCAGCCCCCACCCACGACAGTATCGTTATGATAAAAAACGACTGCCTGCCCCGGAGTAATAGCCCTCTGTGGCTCTTTGAACACGACACGTACTTTATCAGCTTCATGAGGATATACAACAGCAGGCGCTGGAACGTGGTTATACCGAATCTTTGCCTGCACTTCTAAAGGCAACTGCAGTCCATCAATTGAAATCCAGTTTAGAGAAGAAGCTAACAATTCATCTTCCATGAGTTCCTCGTCTGTGCCGATCACAACGGTGTTTTCTTGCGGGTTGATGTCAACTACATATCTAGGTGTACCGAGTGCAATACCAAGCCCTTTTCGCTGTCCAATAGTAAAGAAGGGCGAGCCGGGATGCCTTCCTAAAATATTTCCCTGTGTATCTTTTATAACTCCCGGTGTTATGCGATTTCCGAACCTTTCATATAAAAGGGTATGATAATTATTGTCTAGGACGAAGCAGATATCCTGGCTTTCTGGTTTATCCTTGGTTTTCAAGTTCAAATCCCTGGCTACCTGACGCACGCGTTCCTTGGTTACCGTGCTTAATGGAAAGAGGGTTCTTGAGAGTTGATCCTGACTCAGTGAGAATAGCACATAGGATTGATCTTTAAGGGTATCGACGCCCTTTTTGAGGAGAGACCTGTTCGCAATCTTTTCTACCTTTGCATAGTGGCCTGTGGCAATAAAATCGGCATTGAGCATCCTAGCAAAATCCAGCAACTTTCCGAATTTTAATTCCTGATTGCAGAGGATACACGGGTTGGGTGTTCTGCCATTGAGGTATTCAGTACAAAAAGCGTCAATGATGCGGTCAAAGGCATCCTTAAAATTTAATACATGAAATTGAATGCCGAGTTGCTCCGCTACGCTGCGGGCGTCATTCGCATCTTCCAGACTGCAGCAGACCTTCGTTTTGGTTATTGTGTCGAGTTTGTCGATACCCAGTCGCATGAACAAGCCAATGACCTCATATCCTTGTTCAACCAAAAAATGCGCAGCGACACTGCTATCAACTCCGCCGCTCATAGCGATAACAACTTTGGTCTTCATAGAATTAAATACTCTGTATAAATCCTAAATTCGAATATCGAAATGTATTTATAAAATTGTATAATTTCGTATTTTGAATTTTACTCATTTGAGTTTGTTTCAGATTTTGGATTTTGTGCTTCGAATTTACTTGACCTTGTCGCATCCTCTGAGGTGAATAGTTCTTTAGAATTTGAGCGGCACAGGGGTAAAGGACACGAGGAATATAATAAACAGGACAACGCCGAGTATCTTGCGCTTGGGATCGAGTGTAGTAACCTCGTCGGTAGGGGCGGGGTGTCGAAATCCAAAGATTAAGAGCAGTATGGCAAAGACCATCCACCCTGGATACATGAAGATGGCGATCAGGCAAAAAATAAAAATACCTACACGATAAACGATCCTGCTCTTTTTGCCCAGCAGGGCATACATAATGTGTCCGCCGTCAAGCTGTCCAATCGGAAGTAAGTTGAGCGCTGTAACAAACAATCCTGCCCATCCGGCAAAGGCGATAGGGTGTAAGTAGATGTCCATCCCATTGGGTAACTGGCCAAACACGAGTTTGGAAATAAATGAGAACAAAATAGGCTCGCCGAGTCCTAAGAATTGGGAAGAGTCGCTTGGCACAGGACGCGCGTCTGAGAGGTTAAGTCCAATAATAATTGCAGGGATGGCGAAAAAAAGTCCCATTAGGGGACCAGCGGCCCCTATGTCGAACAAAGCCCTCTTGTTGGGCATAATGCCCTTCATTTTAATCACTGCGCCAAAAGTGCCGAACGGTGGAAACGGAAGAGGCAGGAAATAGGGCATGGTGGCTGCGACATGATACTTGCGGCACATAAAAAAGTGTCCCAATTCGTGGGAAAGAAGGATTGTCATGATGGTGATCGAGTACAGCAAGCCATTGACGTAATATGTTGTCAGAAAGGTTGCAATAAATAGCAGGACGTGAATACGCGCCTTGCTAAAGAAATTTGACGCAGTAAGCTCTTCCATAGTAGCTTATTTTTGTTTGGTATAAGATTGGGTTAGCGATTTTCTGTAAAATAAAAACTAAATCTTATCAGAAAAAGACGAAAAATCAATTGTATTTGGATGTTTCTGGTAGTTGATAGGCATGAAGTAACAGAGGGGCTGTTTAAAGTTTTCCATATTTAAGCGTTGTGTAAATGAATTAAACCCGGAATTTTGAATAGCTATGAAATTCTTAAGGAAGAAGACGACAAAGGGAAACCGGTACACTCATTCTCGGAATGTAGGTATGGAGGTTGGAATAGGTTGAGGAGATATAGATTCCAGCCATCGTCTGTGACTCTCTTATGAATTCGTCCCGTTGTCCAAATGGCCGAACGAATTCAACTGCTGGTATAGACGGGCGGCTGGAATGATGGGTTAGGTGGCACGGACAGCATGTGTCCGGAAACTCCAACCCTTTTAGCCAATGTTCATTTCCAAACTGATCGACAATAGCAACGTCGGCATTAAACGGTTTGCCTTTCTCGCAGACGAGTGGTTGGACGAAGAAATCAAAACGAAGGTCGCTGACTCCACCCTGCGGAATGATGTGCTTTTGGCTGTGCATGTTTGAATCGTGTGTGCGCACAAGTGCATGACCAACTGCCTTGGGCTTTCGAAGTTTTGCACCCATAACAAAAACGCCGTACTTCGAGATGTTTGTCACATTGAGGTCGCCAACGATTTGCATCGCAGGCTGGTCACCCATTGCGCCCATATGCCACCAAAGCGCGTTCTGGCGTGAGACGGGGATTAAAGGACCATTGTCTTTGACGGAACGTCAATGATGCCGACTGAAGGCTTGGCTCTGAACAATGAAGACGCCCAACGCCAAGCTTTTCCAAACCATCCCAAGATGGTGCCAAGAATAGTGAGTAGGCCAATAACGATGCTTACTGCAAATTGGGCGGATTGAAGGTCGAAGGGCATAGCCACCTGACTATTAAGTATACAGAAATAAGTCTGCAATGGTCATAAAAATACAGAAAAATTTCTGTATATCACAATATATCCTGGTTTTTAAAGAATACGACCAAGGTGTTATATGCTGGAATATAATAACATTGATAGTCCAAATCAAGGAAGAATAATGAATAAACGAACTAAAAAACTTTTCGAGCAAGTTCAAGGCCTAGGCAATGAAAGGATACATCTTGACTTTATCTTTTATTTCTGATACTTTTGCCTCTAGCAATGGCTTTAATTTTCAGTCTTGTTGTAAACAAGTAAGTATACTAGCAGACAGTAAAAGGGCGGATAAGTGGGTAAGAAGCGATTTTTGAAGCAGATAAAAAGTTTTGAAGACCTTATTCGTGTTCACAAAGAGAAGATTGAAAAGGAAAAAGCCAAGCCAGTACCTGATTTGGGCTTGATAAAATATTGGGAAAGAGAAGTTAAAGTCTATGCAGACGAGACAGAAAAAGCCAAGAGAAGGCTAAATAGAGGGAGGTAAAACTATGTCAGTTATAAGTGGCAAGGTAAGTTCTACTTTAACAGTTTTATTAAGTGAACTGAGGGATGAATGTTTATCGACCATCAAGTTGATTCATCAGTTGGAACTCGAACACCTTACAGATGAACAAATTGATGATGTTTTGGGTGAGTTGATGGCATCAGTGACTCATTTACAGGTGCATTCTGCAATGGTAAAGGAGGAGTTGGACAAGGATTAGAAGAACAGTAGATACGATACCTGTTCTAGTTTTAGCTTATGTTTGCATGTCTGTGGTTTCGTATTTGACCTCCGTAAGACGCAGTCCATAAACAAGCGCCGCGATGACTGCCAAATTTCTTTTTTGCATCTAAATATTTCTCATACCTTCAACCACGATTTCCCTCCTTCCAATTTTATCAGTCTTCTTATGCCTTTTGGCAAATGCCTTTAATTCATGGGAATTTGCAAGGAAAACCTTTTGAGCATACTGTTCAGCAATATCCACAAAGTAGTACCAGTTGTACGTAGCTTCAACGGCAAGAATAAATGGTTTTGGAATTTGTTCAAAATATCGCCGTAAAATTTCAGATTTGTTTCCTAGATTTTTACTGTCAACTCTTTTGCCCTTGGAATCAACAACATAAAACCAGGATGTCTCTTTGTGTAAATCGATTCCAACGTAATACATGGTGATTTCTCCTTTCTTAATTGTTTACTATGTGGTTTTTGCCTTAGCAACATCTTGTGAAAAATCACCTCCCACATTATCAAATCTTACATTTCATAGTTTTCTGTCAGTCATATTTTCGCAAATATATTTGTGGTCGTAAGGAATCTTCACAAAGTTTAAACTCAGTTATGTAGGTGGATTAAGGCGCTAGTTTTTGTGCTGAATCCACCCTACACATTATTCACAATTTCTGAGCAAGGTAGATTAAGGCATATCTACCACCAGTTCTACATCCTTACTTCAACCTTTATAAATTCCTCTTTTAAAGAGACGTTACAGGTAAACTACTCACAGTGGATATTACAATAAACAAATATCATTGTGGTTCTGGAAGACCAAGCATAAGTTCGAAGGTATGATTGATGCAGATAACGCTGGCTATAATCATAATATCTCCTATTGTGAACGGTAATTGTAGTTGTCGCCATTAACATAAAAAATGATATAATAACAAGCGATGAATATAAAACATAAAACCATAGCATCCATTGTAACGCCGTTAGGCGAGGGTGGCATCGGCAAGGTCATTGTCTCTGGGCCAAACTCCCTGAGTATCGGCAATAAGGTGTTTGAAGGGAAGGGGATTGCCGATCTGCGTGAAGCTGCAAGCCAGAAGCTTTACTATGGACATATTACTGATAAAGGGCAAAGGATTGATGAGGTTATTTTAAACGTCATGAAGCGGGGAGATAGTTTTACTGGGGAAGATGTGGTAGAGGTAAATTGCCACGGCGGTATTCGCGTCCTGATGCGCATTTATGAATGTTTACAATCTGCAGGCGCAGAGGGAGTGGGGTGGGATTCATTGCTTTTGCAGTCCTTTGAAAACGACAAAATTGATTTCATCCGGAAGGAGGCGCTCCAAGAGGTTATCAAGGCACGGACAAAACTGGGTGTGAAGGTGATGCTGGATCAGTATGCAGGGGCATTATCAAAAGCAGCGCGGCAAGGGTTGGAG
>Ga0105164_10001298_pt1 | contig 16111 bp, 17 predicted proteins | sample VDWuncwatermetaG_FD_89674 | JGI IMG/M metagenome (GOLD analysis project Ga0105164, IMG submission 89674) | Wastewater microbial communities from Netherlands to study Microbial Dark Matter (Phase II) - VDW unchlorinated drinking water | ecosystem: Environmental > Aquatic > Freshwater > Drinking...
ACACAAGGATGTTCCCTTAAGTTTACTCAACATCGAAAGAATGATGGAGCAATCCTCTCGCAGGCCTGCCACAATCATTCGCAAAGATCTCATATCGAAAATAGAAACTCACCTACGCGGACAAACCTCCTCCGAAGAATTAGTCTTTGTTGTAATTCAGTGGCAACCTCAGGTACTGATCAGTTACCATAATAAGCAAGGTGAGTCTTACTCTTCGAGTTTGGCGGACTTTGGAATTTCGAAGCGGGCATATACCGCAACCGCGGTGACCGCCAGCACAAGTACCGCGGGGCTCAAGGGTAGCGGGTATGTCAATGAAACTCCTAAACTCGAAGTTGAGTGGTCTGATAGCCAGAAGATTCTTGGATCAGATCAGATTCGAGAAATCGATGAGATGGATGAATCAGAGCAAATACCGTCTAATAGGCTCCTTAATATTCCAAAAAAGAGAGTCGCCTAATGCCTAGCGCACAACTAAAAATCAAAACCGAAGCCCAGAGCTTCCCACCCGCGCAGAAAGTATTTATAGGGCCCATAACCCGCATTGAATCAGCGAGACTCATCCTACAGGGAGCTCAACATATCCACTCAACTCCCAATGTCATGAATGATCCCTTAGCCCTCCAAACCCAAAATTGGATCCAAAGTAGCAACCACAGTTCACGGCGCTATTCATGGGAACCGGCTTTCCCTCAGTTCGCATCAACGCTCCGAAGTAGCCATCGGCGTAAGGCAGCCATCGAGGAGATCACTGAGCACTTAGCCCCTTACACATCTTCATCTTTAAAGGAAAATATTCAGCTAATCTTTGAAGAATTATTTACCAACGCCCTATATCACGGATACAGAAAACTCGGCATCTGCCCCGAGACTCGAACGGACCGAGTCGAACTTTCCAGTCCATTAAGAATTGATTTTCAATACCACGGAACTCCGGAGGGAATTTATTTTTCAGTCACGGACCATGGAGGGGCCCTAACATTCTCAGATTTTCAGAGATCGCTGAACCGATGCTATTTTCAAAAGGAAATGATCGAGGCGAAGCCCACTGGCGCAGGACTCGGTTTGTATTTTATATTTGAAACGGCGACTCACTTAAAAATACGCTCCAAGGCTGGCAAGATGACCCAAGTGAGCGGTTGGGTTTCAAAGAGACATCTGAGTCCCGATTTTTCCTTCAACTTCTTTTCATTGGGGTAAAAAAAAAATGCAACCGATCAACGAGAAATTTAAATTTGAACAGAGTTTAAGAGAAAATCGAAAAATCGTGCTTCTTAAGGGTACCATTGACGAGGACACCCTCTTGGATGGAATTTTAAAACTAGGCAGCCCTCTGGTATTTGATTTCTCTGGCGTTACCGCCATCAATTCATGCGGCGTACGAAGTTGGGTTAATTTTATTAAAAGTATCCCTCACATCCCCATTGCCTACGAACATTGCCCGGTCGTTGTTGTCCGACAGCTCAACATGGTCCCGAGCTTCAATGGCCATGCCAAGGTTGAATCCATTTATGCGCCCTATATTTGTGCAAACTGCGATACTGAAACCCAAGTCTTAATCCCTAAAGAAAAATTTTCTGAGCTAGCACCAAAACTGCCGTTGAAATGCCAATCATGCCAAAAGGAAGGACTTGAACTTGACGGTCATCCGAAACAATACACTGCGTTCATTAAGTAAACCCGCTGATTCATCTGATAATGATCAGAACGGAATACGTGGATGGGTCGATTCCCATCGCAATGTTCTTGATATCTTTATTGATGCCTACTGCATCATTGATGTCGATAACCGAGTGGTGGATTTTAACGTCGCGTTCACGGAATTAAGTGGGCATTCTTTCCGCAAAATCCATAAAATTGGGAATTTCTGTGAAATTTTAAAAACAGAACTCTGCCCCCACCAATGCCCAGGAATCCAGGTCACCACATCAGCGAAGAGCCTTCGGCTTGACGAAATCAAGGCCTCATCTTTAAATTATTCAGATTTAAGTCTCATTATTTCAGCGGTACCACTCCTTGGAAATAAGAACCAAACGATTGGATCCCTTCTCACCATTCGAAATGTCACGGCAGAAAGTGAGCTTCAGAAGAAATACGATGATACCAAACGTGAGTCGATTACCGATGGGCTCACCCGACTTTTTAATAAGGCTTACTCTGAGCAACTCTTATTGCGTTCACTCAAAGCGACCTTAAGGTCCAACCAACCTCTTTCATTCGTCCTTGCGGATGTGGATTTCTTTAAAAAAATTAACGATACCCATGGCCACCAGGCAGGTGACTACATCCTAGCTACCTTAGCCACAAAACTTAAAGAAGCATCCCGTGAAACAGATTTATTAGGACGATTTGGGGGCGAGGAATTTGTCGCCATCTTACCCTCCACTCCAGAAGAAGGCGCAGAAAAATTTGCGGAAAAATTTCGTAAAATCATCGCGAATCACCAGTTTATTTACGATGGAAAAATGATTCAAGTCACGGTGAGTTTGGGGACATCGACGTTTGATACCCCGTGGCACCCGGCCCTTAACCCAGACCGATCTACCAAAGAATTAATTAATCAGGCCGACACAGCCTTATATTACGCAAAGGCAAATGGAAGAAACCAAACATGCCGATATGAGACCCTCCCCAAAGAGAGTCAGTAACTGCCCAACGTCTGATCTATTTCAACTTATTTGGAAGATAGGATCTTATAAACGCCTGTGCCGCAGACAGAGCATGAACCCTTCATCGCGGGTCGCCCGTTCTTCATTTTAACTTCTTGGCAATCTTTCATAGTTGTCTTTTGTCGGCACTTTACACAGTATGCGGTTTCGTCTGCCATGGATGAAATCTCCCGGTTAATCTTTGTGACATTATGTCATTGCTTTAGGCAAAGCTGCAAGCAAAAGAAACCTAGAATAGGTGATCCAATGATAATACGTAGAGTCATTTTTTATTTTTGAGAATTTGCGGATTGGCTCCGAAGTGACGCGATATCCGTGGCAAATGCGACGCCTTCATTCACGATCGCATCGCCCGTTGAGAATGGAGACCAGCGCGTAAGTTGCTTTCGAATTCGCCCCCTAGACCTTGAAACCAGCCAGGCATAATCGGCATCGCCCCATTGAGTCTTGTGCTTGGCGTCCCTTAAGACATTCTCGGGAGCAACGGAAACTCCTTCGGGAATGGATTTAAGAACATCTTCGTCGACCGCTGCCCCGTTAGAGTCCAAGTCGGAAGAAAGGACAACATCAGGTGCAACCCCTCCGTGAGCGGGCGTATGGCCCCTGGGCGAATAGAAGTGGCTCGTTGTAAACTTCACGACCCCCCTCGCCGATCGCCCCTTAAATCCCATGACAGTCATCTCATCCTCTAACCGAAACAAACGTTGCACACTGCCTTTACCATACGTTCTGCCTTCACCGATCACAACCGCTCGGTGATAATCCTGAAGCGCTCCCGCCAATATTTCAGCGGCCGAAGCGGTTTCCGCGTCCACCAATACGACGAGTGGGCCTTGATAAACAGCCTTTGCGCCCCGCCGCTTCAATATTCGTTGGTGGCTTCCATCCCATACTCCAACAATAGGTTTATCGCCTAGAAACAAGCTACCCACTTGAACAGCCTCTTCAAGATACCCGCCAGGGTTTCCTCTCATATCGAGGACAAGCACACTGGGCTTACCCAACTGACTGGCTTCTAAACTTTGTAGCTGTGCTTCAACATCTTGAGAAACACTCGTGGATTCACCGATCTCTAAATTAGAATCCGAAACTCCGTAAAAACTAGGAATTTTCAACATGACTACTTTAGCATCATGAGAACTTCCAAGCCGACTTGTCAGAGATTCAAGTGATACCCGCTCATCGGCAATTTTCATCTTTTCTCGCTTTGCCTGAACTCGAAAATTCTCATGAGGGGCCTTTAGATTCTTGAGATCCAATCGGATTGGACTTCCAGGATTGCCACTCAGAGATTTTAAAACCTCAGAATCTGTCATAGTCGCAACGGATTTTCCATCGACGGCTAACAACCAGTCGCCCGCCTTAACTTGATTTGAAGAAACCAAAGGAGCCCCCGATAAAACCTCTTCAATCATCCAGCCACGGCGTAACTTAAGGAGCTTAATCCCCAGCCCAGTTACCTCGCCTGAAAGTTCCTGTGAAAAATCTTGGAATTCCTCTGGGTCAAAATAGTTGGCGTATAAATCCAAACTAGACACTAGGCTCTTAGCGAGAAGGTTGATGGGGTTAAGTTGACGATTGGATAGACGGGCCTCAATCAACTCTTCAACTAAAATATCTTTTTTCCCATCATAGGCTTCAATCCACCCTGGCTGAAGCTCACTCGTCATTTCAGAGACAAAACGGGCCACTCGTTTCTGAAGTTCAGGTAGGTTTTTAGCAAAGTTCTGAGGTTCCGAGGAGCTCGATCCGAGCCTTTGGGGAAACTTGATCGCTTGAGCGACCATTAGATTAAAGCGTGCCGTGATCCGGTTCTGAATTTTTTCAACTGATTCCCCAAGACGATTGCAGCGCTGCTCCTTCCAGAACGCTCCCCATTCACTTCGAAAGACAGACTTGAGGTCTTGGATATCAGCCAACGTAATCAAAATATGCTTCGGGTCGAGCTTTTTGGCGGTCTTTAGGGCTACGCGATCTGCAAAGGCAGCTGAATCAGGAGTTAAACCTATTTTAACGATGCTTCGCTCGCCCACCCACCGCACCAAATCGACCAGGTCAGAGCATTCGAGACTCTGTGATGGCATAGGCAACGCTAAGCTTGCCCCTGATACCACCATCAAGAAGAGGCAGACGAAGGCATAGCGGCATGGATTAGTACTTTGGATCATAAAGTGTTTGTGAATCCCCAAAAGCAAGTGAGGGCGGAGTGTAACATATTTAACGCGGCGTTACGTAGTCATTTCCATCACATCGCTCAAAAATGCACCGTGGCATACAGACCGTATACACGTTACCAAAATTGTCCTTCACAAAAACTGTCAATATTCCGATCAATTTGACAGAGATTGACTAATCGGTATACACAGTTTTGCTAATAATATCAGCATCTTAGATACTGTCTAGTTTTGACATTATGGGATGGGACGGCTAGAATGTGAAAGTAGCCCGTTGCGTCAAATAATAAGAACTAACAGACACCTATTAAAGGAGACATCTATGTTGAAGCAATTCTGGAACGATGAGCAAGGGCAGACGACCGTAGAGTACCTATTGATTATTGCTGTGATTGTTGTGGTCATCAGCGTTTTAGGTAAGAACCTGCAAGAGCAGCTACCTAAGACAATCGAAGCGGTATTCAGCGGTGTCAACGCTAAGATTAAGTCGCTGATGCAGTCATCTCTTGGGAACTAAGTTTTGATAGAGGGGGCAAGGTGGCACTAACACCATTAAGAGGGATTCGAGGCCGGCTCGGACAGAGCACGGTCGAATACCTGTTAATGGTGGCTTTTGGAGCTATCTTCTCGATTCAAATCGCTAAGTTTTTTAACGGTGTGTTCACGGATGGACTCACCGTGCTCGAGAGCAACGTCGAATCAGAGGTTCGAACCGGACAAGGTTTCAGTTCGGGTAAGTAAAGTCTCGGCCCACTCAGGTTTTTGGGGGACGTTATGTCAGAGGGGTACGAAATGGCTTTGTGGCTATGCCTTTTGGCGGCCACTGCCACAGATTTGATTTGGGGTAAGATCTTTAACTGGCTTACCGTCGGCTTCCTTTTGTTGGGAGCGGGATCACGTCTCTATGCCGGCGGCTCAACTGAGCTTACGCAGGCGTTCTTGTCCATTCTTATCGCACTCGTCATTTTCTTCCCCCTTTACCGTCTCCAAGTTTTTCAAGCGGGCGACGTCAAGCTTTTCATGGCTGTCGGTGCGTGGGTTTCACCCACTGTGTTGATTGAGCTAGCAGGCACGAGTTTTTTAGTTGGCGCCATGGTGGGGGGACTCGGTTTAGTGGAATCCCGACTTCATGGAGTTTTGTTGGCGGGACAGAGTGGCCAAACAACCCCTACCCCAAAAAACAAACGACACCACATGCCCTTTGCTCCAGCCGTTTTATCTGCCTACATGCTCATGAAAATTGCAAGCCACTACCATTGGGGGTGGCTATGAATCGTCTTCAGAATCGCCGAGGCCAAACCAGCGTCGAGTATCTATTACTTATGGCCGTGGTGTTTATCACTGGTTATCTCATGATGACCGGCCCGGTGGCCACTTTCACTGCGGGGATGATTCAGAACATCCGAGCGGTGACGGGGAACATTATCCGAAACGCGGAATTGGATGGCGAGTCTTTAACTCAAGGAGCTAACAATCATCCCAGTGATTCACGGAGGCTGAGAGCACTTCATTTATGAAAGCCATTCGCAAAATTAAAAATAGAAAGGGCCAAGCGGGCGTTGAATTCATTTCCATTGTCGTTGTGGTTTTCTTCTTCCTTTTCTTTTTTGCAAGTCTGAGTTTTGTTTTGGTCGTATCCGATTATATGGAATACGCGACGTTTATGGCGGCCCGAACCTATAAAGCGGCCGCGTCCGCTCAAGATGTCCAACTTCGACGAGCGACTGAGGTATTTAATAGTTACGCTGAACGGATTCAGGGAATCGCTAGAAACTTTCGGATTCAAGTCGTTAATAATGAGCCCAATCGAAACCAGACTGAAGGCCTTCTTGCTAGCTACGAAGTTGATTTATTTTACCTTCCCCCCGTTTTTATTCAAGCTGGCACCGGTCAAGCAATCAGCCGACTTCCCTTAGCCACTGAAGTCCATTTAGGGCGCGAACCATCCGCCACAGAATGTCAGCAATTTTTCAATAATTTCTCAAGCCGCCTAGGGCTCGGAATCGAGGGGAGTGGTTTAGTCGGCATCATGGAGGATAACGGATGCTGAACCGACTCCGCAATCGACGATTATCTCAGAAACGTGGCCAGGCGGTCATTGAAATGGCCCTGGCGTTGCCCTTTCTCATTTGGCTATTTTATTACACGATTAACGCTTTCTATACGATTCACACGGCCCATGTTGGGCAGAACTATGCCGCCATGAATATGTATGAACGGTTAAATAACCGAGCACAGTTTTCAGTCGATGATGTCGCGCAATCTCTGACTTCAACGGATTTTATTGCCGTGCAGTACACCGAAGTGAATGGGCAAGTGCCTCAGCGTAAAATTTTACTCGGACCAACTAGAATCCAAACGATCATCGGCATTTGCCGAGAACCAGGGTGCAACTGATATGGAAAGCAAACGCCCCATAGTCATTGGAGCCGTCTTCTTCGGACTCTCTACGCTCATGATAGGAGGGTACACAAGCCTGCGCATGCGAGAGTTCACTCGTGAGTTTGGCGAGCAAGTTGAAGTTGTCACCGCCCTTAATGATATCCCTGAGTACTCGCTCATCCGACCTGAAATGCTAAAAACAACTCTGGTATTTAAGAGTTTTAAACAACCTCAAACCGTATCGGACCTCAACGATCTTGTCGGTAAAGCGCCCTATGTGCCAGTGTACAAGGGCGAACAGATTACGCTGACTAAACTAGTTCATCCCGATGGCAAACCTGTTTTAGACCGCCAAATTGAAAAATCAATGAGAGCCATTACGGTGCAAATCGCACCGCACACCGGAGTTGGCCGTTTGATCCGGCCAGGCAATCGGATTGACGTACTCACCACAGTAAATTTTGACCGAGGTGGTTCGACGATATTTGAGACCAAAGCCCTAGTCCAAAATGTCCTTGTTCTTGCGACAGGTAAAGCCATCCGCAATGAAGTGCCCCCTCGAGTGAACCGCGATGTCTTGAATGCCCTGGAAACTGAATTTGAGTCCCGTCGGCGCAAGGACATGTTCAGTCAGTCTTTAGAGCCGTTAAACACTTCAAGACCTGATGATAACTACACTTACATGACGCTCCAATTAAAGACAGAGGACGCTGAGAAGATTCTCTTTGTGTCCCATAGCTTTGGAGACGGCCGACTTTATTACACCTTACGAAATAGCGCCGACGTTCAACTCGCCTCGGCAGAGACAACTCTTTTAGATGATGTTCTAGGGCCGCAGAGTGATTTTGGAAAATCAAAAGTTAGGCGACCCGTGATTAGTCCGGCGGAACCAAAATGGAACGATAGCGTTGGAGGGCAGCCAGTACCCGTGTATTAGCTGAAATTAAAATGGAACGAAGAGCAACTCTCATTTCTTTAAGCATCTCCTGCCTATCGATGTTCTTGGTATGGCAGTATCTCTCCAATGAAGACCGACGACTGAACGAAGCCTACGGAACTTTCTATACAATGGTTGTCGCCAACCGAGATATTCTCCAATACGAAACACTCAGACCAACGGATGTGGACACGGTCAAAGTCCCCACAGCCATGGTTCCGCCCGGTCTCATTGCTTCACAACAAGATGTTGTCGATTCAATCGCCGCGGTTCCCATCAGCAAGGGTGAGCAGATTCTGGACAATAAGATTATCTCGAAAAACGTCTATTCAGGACTAGATCGTCAGATCGGTATTGGTAAGCGCGCCATTAGCATTCCGGTTAATTTCAAAAGCGGGGTTGGATATCTTTTACGGCCGGGCAATCGAATCGACCTAGCTGCGCACTTTGAATACAAAACGCCCGGCGCGAATATTTCCGAGGTTAAAGTCTTTCTTCAGGATCTGTTGATCCTAGCCGCCGGCCGTACGATTCAGACGGAATCGCCTAAAGCGGTTGATCAGAGTTTAGTGCGTAGCGTGGTGGCATCCAATAATCAAACGCCCGTTGATGAAATACGTGACACCCTCAATTACGCTAAAACAGATTCCAACTACCAAACGGTCACAGTCGAAGTGACGCCCGATCAAGCCCAAAAGATTGCCTACGTCCAAACGACTTATGCCGACGCGCTACTCGCTTTACTCCGACACACTGATGACCGAGCTATCAGTTCGGCGGGATCCACCACCAACATGATCGATGTCATGGGGAATGAATCCTATTTTGTCCGCGGAGATAAAATGCCTCCCCCCCGTTCCGTACCTAGGGTGCGGTTTTACGACTTCGTCGGAGATCAGGCCGTCGGAGTCCGAGACGGAGGATCACCATGACGTTTCTAAAACATCTAAAATCAATCGTACCTAATTTCTTTGGAATCACAGTCCTAGTGGGTGTGCTGACTAGCATTAACCCGATGACAGGTTGGGCTGAAACTGAGCCATCCACCGAAACGACCGAAGAAGCACCAGCAAAGCCATCCAATGAAGCTAAGAAGGTGGAAATCGAAACCCGACGAATGAATATTGCGGTTGGCTCTTCCGAAATCTTAGAATTTCCATTCGAGATCGGACCGATTGTCGTCTCTGAAAAGGGGTTATTTGATTTTCAACGTATTTCAGAAGATGGAAAAATTACCAAGCTGCGATTACGAGGAGAGAGCCCCGGCAACACCGACATGATTCTTCATGACACGGAAAAGAACCCACGAATCAAATACCAACTTAGGGTGACCCGAGAAGATGTGTCTGAAATCATGGGACAGCTCACTGAACTCTTAGGAGATATCGAAGGGTTGAAAGTTAAGCAGGTCGGCGGAACAATCATTCTGGACGGAGATATCCTGCTCCCCAAGGACATGCTTCGTATTATTCGAACTGTCGACGCTCTCAAGGAAAGAGACCCCAAGAAAAAAGAAACTCCGATCAAGAACCTCGTCACGATCAGCAAAATGACGATGAATATTCTTGCCGAGAGGATCGAAAGAGAAATTGGATCGCCTGAGATCACGGCAAAAGTGATCAACAATAATTTAATTCTTGAAGGAGTTGCGGAAAATAATTTTGAAGCCGACCGAGCCCTGAATATCGCTAAAACTTATTTACCTGAGGCCTTTATCCAGAAGACTAAGGGCGATGGCTTTGAAGTGAAACCCAAGGCGGAGGGTGGGGACTCAGGGGCTCCGGCCATCCTTGACATGATGAGGGTTCGGCCACCTACGGCAGCGCCCCCAGCTCAAGATATCAAAGTTACCGTGAACTACGTGGAATTGAATAATGATTATGACCGAAGCTTTAATTTTGAGTGGAAGCCCCTCATGTCGGATAATAGTGGAATCACGTACAACAGTTCGTTGGGAGAACTCAGTGCAAACTTGGTTTCGACGATTAGCTCGCTATTTCCCAAACTCAACGCAGCGAAAAGCCATGGCCATGCCCGCGTGCTCAAAGAGCAGCAGATTATTGTTCGCGACCGATCCGAAGCTCCGGCGACACTCGATAGTTCCATTGATTACTACACTCCAATCGTGGACGCTCAGGGTAACCGATCGCTACAGGCTGTCCCCATTCAAAACTCTCTAAAAATTAGAGCGGCAACGATTCCGGGATCTGATTCCATTGATCTGGGCCTTCAAATCAGTCTCAACCAACTCTTAGGACAGAATCAGGGCGCACCTATCGTCGCAAGAAATTCCATCTCAACTCAAGTCACGATCAAGAATGGTGAATCGGCGGCGCTCGGTGGTTACGCCATTGATCAGGCGGTCTCAAGTTATAACCGAGACACGCCCAGGAGCACTGCCGGCGCTCCTACCGGTGGTGGGGCTAGTTCCGGGGGAAGTCCTGTTTTTAATTTACAACGGTCCAAGGGATTCCGACGAGATAAACAACAGTATATTATTTTCCTAACTCCAGAAGTCATTAAGACAGCGAGTAGTGGAACGGATGATATGACTCGTAAATTCAGGCTAAAGGCAGGTGAGCGTTAATGTCAGACTCGCATGTCATCGCAATCCTAGGTGGTAAAGGTGGCGTGGGCAAATCGACGTTTGCCGTGAATTATGCGATTGCCACGGCAATCGATACGAAAACCCGGGTCTGTCTCATCGATTTGGATCCAAGAGCCTGTGGAGACGTAGGCATGATTCTAGGGGTTCGGCCAAAAAAATCCCTACTCGATGTCGGAAAACATGAGGGCCGATTTGAGCCAGCCCATCTTCCAACTTATGTCGCAGAACACCCGTCCAATGTGCATTACATACCGAGCGTATTGGAAGCCGATCAATTTGCGAATTTAGAGCCCGATCAGGTCGCTAAGGCACTTGCCCACCTGAAAACCGTTTACCCGATCATCGTGGTGGATTTAGGATCGGATTTAGAAGCTACCACGATCAAGGCCCTTGAAAGTGCGAGTTTAATTTACGTTCTGACGATGCCAGAGCTAATTGTCTTGCACCACACTCGACGAATCATTGAAAAGGTGCAGAATCTACTTTTCCCATCTGAAATGATTAAGATCATTGTAAATCGTTTCAATCCGAAAAAGGGAATTCTTGTCCCGATGATTCAGAATAATCTGAAAAAGCCAGTGATCTCCACAATCCCTGATGACGAGATGACAACCGTAATGGCCATGACAAAAGCTCAGCCATTTATTATCGCCGCACCAAGAAGCGACATTACCAAAAGCTATTTTACGTTAGTCCGAACCATTGCCGAACAGAAAATCCTCGAGAAACTTGCAATCCTGAAAAAGCCCTCAGATGCGCTCTCACGCTTCACGGGTGGTAGATCAGGCGGTGGACGCCCGGGGACTAGCAAAGAAACTGGGCCAGTGGTTTTCGACCGAAGCCAGATGAAGGATGAGAAGCCTTCCGACGAGTGGTCATCACTTAAGCAGCGCGTCCACCGGGCGCTGATCGAAACCATGGATCTTAAGAAAGTGGATACGGAAACGGGCAATGACCCCAAGAAAAAAGCAATTCTGCGAGAAAAAACCAAAACTGTCGTCGTGGAAGTACTTGATAGAGAACAGCATTCATTCCGATCTCGAGATGAAATTCAGAAGCTCGTAAAAGAAATCCTAGATGAAGCCCTTGAGCTCGGCCCTATCCAGGATCTTCTCGCAGACGATAGCGTCAATGAGATCATGGTAAACCGCAAAGATCAGATCTATGTGGAACGCGGCGGAAAGCTCGTAAAGACGGGCGTTAGCTTTTCTGGAACGGCGCAGTTACTGTCTTGCATTGAAAGAATCGTCGCGCCTCTAGGACGGCGCATCGACGAGAAAACCCCTTATGTCGACGCGCGCCTTCCCGACGGATCGCGTGTCCACGCCATCATTCCGCCACTTTCCATCCAGGGTCCGATGCTCACGATTCGAAAATTTTCTAAAAGCCGCCTAACTTATAAAGATTTGGTTAAATTTGGTTCCATGACAGAAGAGATGGCTGACTTTCTGAGAGCTTGCATTGAAGCCAGATTGAACGTCATCATTTCGGGCGGTACCGGATCTGGTAAAACAACTCTTCTCAATGTCATGGCTGCTTTCATTCCGCCCCATGAACGTATTTTAACAGTCGAAGATTCCGCTGAGCTCCAATTGCCCCAGGACCATTGGGGCCGACTTGAAACTCGCCCGGCAAATATTGAAGGCAAAGGTGAGGTTTCGATCCGAGAGCTTGTCAGAAATACCTTACGTATGCGCCCTGACCGTATCGTAGTGGGTGAGTGCCGCGCCGGTGAGGCACTCGACATGCTACAAGCTATGAATACGGGTCATGACGGTAGCATGACAACGGTCCACTCCAATTCCCCCAGAGATTGCATCGCGCGATTAGAAACCTTAGTCATGATGGCGGGAATGGACTTACCCGCAAAAGCGATCCGTGAGCAAATTGCTTCCGCAGTTAACCTCGTCGTGCAACAATCGAGGCTCGCAGATGGCTCGCGTAAAGTCACAAGTATCACTGAAGTCATTGGGATGCAGGGAGAAGTCGTCACATTGCAGGAAATCTTTGCGTATAAACGAACTGGGATGGATAAGAACCGAAAAGTCATCGGAAAGTATGTGGCAACTGGCTTCATACCCAAGTTTATCGATGAATTAGAACAGCAGGGCATTAAGATCCCTCGAGGTATATTCTCAGTCACGTAAAAGGAACTATGGTCGCATTTTATAAATTGCTGACAGTCCTATGGGTAGGGGGTGGGATCCTCATTGGACTGATTCTAAACGGAAAACAAATCTATTCATGGATCGGGAGAAAAGTACTCTCCGAACGAGACATCATGGTCCAAACGCTAGATCTCATGTTTGTGGAGATTTCCCAAGACCGGCTACTTCGTCTTTTCAGTTCGTACCTCATAGGGACATTCATCCTGGGTGTTTTCCTTCTCTATCCCTCGATCGAGGGAGGCATCGTATTTGGTGCCCTCTTTGTCGTTCTATTTTTCAAGCTCCCGCGCAAGATGATCCAGATCGCGCATAAACGAAGGACAAAACGGTTCGTGCTGCAGATGGTCGACGGCTTGACTCTAATGTCTAACGCAATGCGATCAGGGTTGAACGTTCCCCAGGCCCTTCAAATTGTAAGCGATGAGTTGCCCAACCCCATTTCCCAAGAGTTCACTCTAGTCCTATCTCAGAATAAATTAGGTGTCTCGCTTGAAGCGGCACTTTCAAACCTCTCGATTCGGATGCCTAATGACGATATTGAAATGTTTACGACGAGCGTCAATATTTTGAAGGAAACCGGCGGTAACCTCGCTGAAACTTTCGACACGATATCCTATACGATCCGTGAGCGTATTAAGGTTGAATCAAAGATATCCGCGATGGTTTCTCAGGGTGTGATGCAAGGCATTATCGTTGTCCTAATGCCTTTTGCGTTAGGGGCGATCCTTTATAGTATCGATCCCGACAGAATTCGGCCGATGTTTACCACTATCCCAGGGTGGATCTTACTCACCGTGATGATGTCGCTCCAATTCATCGGAGGCTGGTCGATCTGGAAGATCGTTCAGGTTAGGGTATAATGTTCTCATGCCTATTATCAATCATCGTTTCCTAGTCGCCACCCTTGTTTATCTCGTATTCAGTGTTTCGGCCTCAGCCGTTACTGTCAATCGACTCAACGGAGGCTTAAACCTTAGCAATATCGATTTTTCAATCAAGACGAGCACAGTGCCCTTGGAGCTTTTTAGAACTTACAGCTCCATCACTGCGATGAACGAACAGAACGGGTGGTATGGAGTCTTTGGCTGGGGGTGGACAGCCCCCTTTGAAACGACGCTCACCACCACCCCCGAGCGCTTGGCGATTCTACGCGATGGGGCATCGGGAAATAATATTATTTTTAAACCCAAAAATGAAAACCCAAAAGATAAAGCGGCTTTTTTCGAAAAATTCAAACGTGCTTATTTTGAACGGGAACGCAAACAGAAGATCTCAAATGAAGAGCTTCAAAAACTTAATTTACCTCAGAAGCTTTTAACCAATCTAAGTAATGACCCAAAATTTCGGATTGAGATGTCTCTGCAGTACGGCATTGGTGGCCAAATCCCCACTGGCGAGCTCCTCGTTTCAAGCGAATATGGATACCAGACTCTCGTTTTTAGAAACGGCACGTGGCTCAGAGATAAAGACGGTGTGACTCAGTTATTTGACGCCAAGGGCCGCATCGTTCAGCAGAGTGATAAAAACCGTGGGACACTTTATTTTAAGTACTCACCATCAGATGAAACCAAGCTCACTGAAATGATTAGTAAGGACAATACCGCCTCGCTTCGATTCAACTATCGAACTGGGAGAATTGTAGAGGTCATTGATAATAAGAATCGGAAGTCGACCTACCAGTATGATGATAAGGGAAATCTCATTAAGGTCACTGATTCTGATCAGAACGTATACCAATATGGTTATAAAAATAAAAAGTTCCCCCATCTCATCACTCGAATTGATTACCCTAAAGAATCCACAGCCAAGCAGCCTGTGTACCGTGAACTGGGTTATGATGAAAATGGATTGACGATTTACCACCGAGACCGAGATGGCGTTGAAATTAGCTACGTCTATGGCAAGGGGAAAGCTGACCCTGAGAATAATTTCTGGACGAAAACGAAAACGAAATCCGCCAAGGGGTCATCAGAAATATTTGATGAATTTTTTATTAAGGCGCGACCCGATGGCTCCAAATACCTTCATAAACAACTGAGTCAAGATACCACCGGTACGAGCACAACCATTTTCACTCAGTGTTGTGGCAAGCCTCAGCAGATTATTAAGGATAATGTCATCACGGCGTTTAAATACTACGATAATGGCCTACTCAAAGAAAAAATTAGCCCTAGCGAAAGCGTTTCGATTGAATACGACCCTCGCTGGAAGAAAGTGAGCCGCCTCATCGAAAATGGAACGCCGTCCTCTTTTGAATATGACGGACTCGGAAATTTGACGATGGCTAAGAGAGCGAATCGAAAAGTGACGCTTAAATATGATCAGCTAGGGCGGATTACCCAGATGGTTAATGAACAAGCCAAAACGTTGGTATTTTCCTACAACGACAAAGGTAAGCCAACTCTGATTACAGAGAAGGGACTGGGCACCATCCGGCTTACCTACGACCAACTTGGAAGAATTCAGAAGAGTCAGGTATTAAATGAAGACAGAAAGCCCACACAACAAACTAAGGGGCCAGCCGCCCAAAAGATTGTAAAGGAGATTATGAAGACTTTTCAAGAATTGGTGGAACTTATCCGACCGGTCGGAGTCCATTTAGAGGGGGCAGCCGCATGAAGAAAGACACTCTAAAGAACCTAACCGAACAGGCAAACCTAGCGAAGTCCGTTCTTAAAGAAAGCGCTTCCATCGCCAAAGCCTCACTCGGAAAGGCAAAAGACCTGCTGTCCAAGGAAAAAGTATCCCAAGGTTTGAAGGTGGCGCAGAAGGGTGTGGACGTATCCTCGATTGGCGCTGAGTTTGCGGCCCACCAAGCGACTAAGATCGCGGGAAAACTCAAAGCCACTTCCGAAAAAATCAGCGGGCTCATCGACAAGGTAAAGAAGCCATAAGCTATCAGCAATTCTCGGTGAAAAATAAATAACCCTGAATTTGGCTGAATTCTAAAATTAACTCGTATGAAATTTTGGACAAAAGAGTAGGAATCAGTAAATCTAGATTGCCCACTCGATCTTCATCTTAGCGTCGTCGCTGGAGCAAATGCGAGTCATTAACTTGATGCCTAGCAGCGACGATCCTGCTCTTTTGTTCCTGGTCTCCGAAGCCGCGATACGAAGGCGTTATGGGCAGGCTGAGCGCGCCTAATCCATTTCGACAAAGCACCAATAGCC